>Ga0208297_1001483_pt1 | contig 21116 bp, 14 predicted proteins | sample LMS_cellobiose_e_FD_187367 | JGI IMG/M metagenome (GOLD analysis project Ga0208297, IMG submission 187367) | Rumen-fistulated moose microbial communities from Alaska, USA - LMS_cellobiose_enrichment (SPAdes) (version 2) | ecosystem: Host-associated > Mammals > Digestive system > Stomach > Rumen... | reverse complement strand
GAGTCTCGAAAAAACGGCAGGTCTCCGTCAATCAAAAGGCGAAATCGGGCTACAAGTACAAGAGGACTGAGAGTAAAAAGGAAGGGGTGTCAGAGAGCCCTTGAACTCGGACTTTCTAAACACCCCCTTCAATCCAAAGTAGCTTTGAATTAGTAGAGGAAGCCGTTGGCCTTTGCCTTTGCAACACCCTCTTCTTCCCAGGCCTTACCGCCAAGCTTGTCGAACTGCTCGACAAATGCCTTCCAGTTAGCCTCGGTGAGCTCCTTCTTTCCAGTGAGGAACTCTGCGATTCCCTGCTCGTAGTAGGTCTTGAGGTCTGTTGATGGAACAGGAAGAGCTTCGGAACCAGCTGCGTTGGTCCAGGTCTTCTCCTGCATCTCTCTGAGAGCCCAGAGTGCAGACTGCTGCTTGCCGTTCTTTCTTGTCCAGACAGGATATCTGGAAACGAGCTCGTAGTCGGAACCATAGTTGAATGCCATACTTCTGAGCTGGATGTAGGTCTGTCCGATAGGACCATCGAAGCCCTTCTCACCGTTGATGGATACAGGAACGCCATTAGGACCGATCTCCCACTGCTCGCCCTTGATGCCCCAACCGCAGAGCTCATAGCCTTCACCGTCAGCCATCCACTCGAACATTTCACAGATCTTGTCTGCCTTGCCCTCTTCGAATGCTTTCTGAGAGATACACCAGATTCTGAGGCCACGTACGGATGGACCGATGGACTTCTTGCCATTTGGACCCACTGGTGGTTCAACAATCACGAAACCGCCATCTGGGAAGTTGGTGTCGAATGGTGTGAAGTTGTTCTGAGAAGCGTAAGCGGAGTTCTGCTCTCTGAAGACGCCGAACTTGCCCTGCTTCCAAGCTGCTCTGAAGTCGTCCTTCTTGTATGCCATCCAGTTTGGATCGATGAGATCGTTGTCGATGACCTTCTTGAGGAATACGAGGAAGTCATAGAACTCTGGCTTGTGGATCTGGAGACCTGCGGAAGCCTTGTGCATATCCCATGTGCCTTCAACGCCGAATGCACCCATGAGAGGCTCGAATCTTCTGCCAGGATAAGCTTCGTAGGTATTGGTCTCTACGAATGCACCATAGCCATAGGTATCCTTCTTGCCGTTGCCATCTGGGTCATTGTTCCTGAATGCATAGAGAACATCATACAGCTCGTCGAGAGTGGTAGGAACCTTGAGTCCGAGCTTGTTCAGCCAGTCCTCTCTGATGAGGAGACCTTCGTTCTTGGAGATTGCACTTGGGGTTGCAAAGCCGTAGCTTCTGCCGTCGTCAAGTGTGGTGTATGCGATAGCACCCTCGTCGAACATGATCCTTGTTCTGTTAGGCATCTTTGCATAGAGATCGGTAACATCAGCGAGCATACCGTTCTGAGCAAGGCGGAGCCATACCTCTCTGGATGCGCAGAAGAAATCAGGAAGCTGATCTGCTGCAGCTGCAGCCTGGATCTTCATATCCTGGTCGCCATATGCGGATGGGAGAGAGGAAGCCTCGAGGTCGATGTTGAACTTGTCCTTGAGGATCTGATAGCCGACCCAGTCGTTAGGAAGTGGACCGACCTCTGTCTGAGTAGCGTTGTACCACATCTCGATGTGGACAGGACCGCTCTGTGCGGCAGGAGCTGCTGCGCCCTCCTGAGCGCCGTTAGCAAAAACGGACTGGGCGAGAAGAAGCATAACTGCCAATACAACAATTGCTGTTTTCTTCATTAGAAAACCTCCTTATTAGAATTCTTTTGTATCAACCCTTTACAGAGCCAGCGAGAGTACCCTTTGTGAAGTACTTCTGGATGAAAGGATATGCAATGACCATAGGGATGGCAGACATGAATACGGATGCTGCCTTGATCGATTCGATGGAAGCGTTGCCGAAGGCGTTGGCTTCTACGAACTCGTTCATACCAGCTGCGAGAAGGATGTTCCTGAGGAGAATCGGAAGTGGTCTCAGGTAGTCCTTGTCGAGATAGAGCATTGGTCTGAAGTAGTCATTCCAGAACTGGACACCATAGTACAGGCCGATTGTCATGATGATTGCCTTCGAGAGAGGAAGGATGATCTTGAACATGGTCTGGATGTCGTTGCAGCCGTCGATCGATGCGGACTCTCTGAGGTCGTTCGGGATGCCCTCGAAGAATGCTCTCATGATCAGACAGTTGTATGTGGAGATCGCTACCGGTGCAAATACGCTGAAGAGGTGGTTTCTCAGTCCGAGCTTTGCAACGAGGATGTAGGTAGGTACTACACCGACATTGAAGACGTACGGAATGATGATGAAGATACTGATGATGCTTCTACCTCTCAGGTCCTTTACAGAAAGACCGTAGGCAAGAGGGATGGTCAGGAACAGAGCTGTAGCAACACCGAAGACGAGAATCTTCAGACTGTTGGAGAAGGCGATGAGGAAGCCGTTGTTTCCAAGCAGTGCGTGGTAGGCCGAGAATGACCAGTGCCATGGAGCCATGAACATACCCTGGATGTAGCTTCCGAGGTAGTCGTTGGGTCTGAAGGACATTGTGATCGTACACCAGAGTGGGATGACGATGATGACGAGAAGGAATGTCATCAGGGTATTTACGGTAATGTTGAAGCCCTTGTCGGCAGCAGTAAGTCTTACTGCAACACTTTCTTTCTTTTTCTTTGCCATATGCTCCTCCCCTTAGAACAGTGACGAACTGGAAACCTTCTTGGAGAAGAAGTTCGAAACGAAGAGCAGACACATACCGATCAGGCCCTTGAAGAGACCGGCTGCTGTTGCAAGGCCGAATCTGCCATCGAGAAGACCCTGTCTGTATACCCAGGTATCAACGATATCAGCAACATTGTAGACAGCTGGGCTGTACAGCATGAATATCTGATTGAAGCCTGCTTCCATGATCGTACCGATCTTGAGAAGAAGTACGATGACGATAGTAGGAAGAATCGATGGGAATGTGATGTACTTGACTCTCTGCCAGCTGTTTGCACCCTCGACCATTGCTGCCTCGAAGAGAGAGACATCGATGCCCATGAGTGCTGCAATGAAGATGATCGCAGACCAGCCCATCTCCTTCCAGGCGTCGGAGAAGATTACCAGGAATGGGAAGACTGCCGAGTTGGTAAGGAAGTCGACCGGCTTTCCTCCGAACATCCTTATGAGCTCGTTGACGATACCATCAGATGGTGAGAGAAGAGCGAGGAGAATACCGTACATGATGACCCACGAAAGGAAGTGTGGAAGGTATGAGAGAGTCTGGACTGTCTTTCTCAGAGGAGTGATACGGCACTCATAGATACAGATGGAAAGCAGGATGGATACAGGAAGGCTGACACAGAGCTTGCCGAAGCTGTATCCCAGAGTATTTCTCATCAGGCTCCAGAAATAGAATGAGCTGATGAACTCCTTGAAGTTGGCCATTCCGATCCATGGGGTCTTTGGTCCTGTGATACCATAGCGGACAGAGCGGAAATTCCTGAACGCAATCTGTGCATTCCAGATTGGAATGTACTTGAAAATGAAATAATAGACCAGTGGAATTATGAGCATCAGATAGATGAACTTCTGGCGCCATATGTCCTTTCCCAGTCTTGAGAAGTTAGTCTTTTTCACTTTTCCTCCTTTGTTATTCTACTATGTTGTTGTCTATGTAATCGAAGTTCAGATCCCATCCCATTCCTGGGCGCTGTGGAATCAGAACCATTCCATCCCTATCCATCTGGTCGTACTTCGAGTTCTCCCAGGGGCTTGGCTTCTCATAATTCTTCAGAGGATGCTCAAGGCCTCGTTCGAAGTACTTCCCCTGCTCTGCGCTCATCGCTCCGAGACACTGCAGGTTCCCAGGTCTTGCACCGTGGATCTCGCAGCTCATGCCGAAGGCGCTGTAGAGGTGGACACACTTCATGACAGCGGTGATTCCGCCTACATCGTCAACTCCAGCCCTACCGATATCGCAGGCACCGTTCACTATCCAGTTGGCCCTGTTGCGATCCTTGCCGAAGGCTGTCTCCGGTCCGCAGATAGGAAGAGTCGTCTTCTTCTGAAGCCAGGCATAGGACTCCATCGAGTTCTCGTCCAGAGGCTCCTCGAGCCAGAGGAAGCCGAGCTTCTCTATCTCTCTGGCTATGTAGTATGCATCTGTTCTGGAGTAGTAGTGGTAGGAGTCGAGCATCAGGTCGATATCTGGACCTACTGCCTCCCTCACCATGCGACAGCACTCTACATCCAGCTTCGGGTCCGGAACTGGAACTATCGGGCTCATCCAGGTGTGGAGCTTGATCGCTCTATAGCCCTTTTCGACCAGCTTCAGTGCAAAGTCGGCAAAGGCTCTTGGAGTATTGAGGCCACCCTCTATATCGTCACCTACCATCGTGGATGCGTAGCATGGGACCTTGTCCCTGACACCACCGAGCAGCTTGTAGACTGGAAGACCGCAGCTCTTGCCGCAGATATCCCAGAGTGCGATATCGAGAGCACCGAGCGTATGGTCGTTGAAATCGGGCCAGAGACGCTGCCAGGTGGTCATTCTCTGCCAGATCCTCTCATGGTCGAATGGATCTTCCCCGATTATGGCAGGAGCAACAGTACTGTTGAGGACCTTGGTATTCATCCTCCCGCCGATGGCATAGCCCTTGGTCCCATCGTCGCACTCGATGGTGAAGATAGGAGTCTTGGCATCGTGTACACTCTTTCCTGGATGAGAGTGTCCCTCTCCATCCCTGACCATATTCGATGTATGGTGAATGTTCTGTGCGAATGCCCTGACGATCTTCAATCTATCTCTCCAATGAATGAGGAAATTGACCCAATTTGTGCAAATAAGCACACTGCGCCCTGGCGCCCTCTCCTCTCACAAAGTACATTGTACGGACCTCTCTTTCACTCTGTCAAAGCAAATATCATCAAATACTAATATTTCAGTCAAAATTGAAACGTTGGTTCATTTTGCTTTCAGAATTGAAACAGTGAGAGAGGAAGATAGGCATAGGAATATGGCGAAAACGAATGTATCATACTTCAGAAAGGAGGACGAAAATGAATGCATCGCACTTCGGCGTCGTCTACGACGGCACATCTGTGAACACTGAAAACCTTCAAAGGGCCATAGAAAGCACAAGCGGAAAGGAGATACTTGAAATCGGGCCAGGAACCTGCCTTACAGGACCAATCTCGATCCCTTCCGGAGCCCATATCCGTCTCCTTGAAGGGACAAGACTTCAATTCATAGACGACTTCGACTCCTACAGCCCTGTATTCTCGCACTGGGAAGGCGTCGACTGCTACTGCCTCCACCCTCTCATCTGGATCAACGAGGCCGAGAATGTTACGATCGAGGGAAAGGGAACCATCGATGGCTCGGGAAAGAGGTGGTGGGATTACATCTACGACAGGAGGGCCGTACAGCCAGAGCCGGAGACCGAACTTGAGAAAAGGCTTGCAGCGCTGAATCCGGATTACAGGAACCAGCCAGGTGGCGGTGGCGGCAGACAGTGCCAGTTCCTCAGACCACCACTGCTTCAGGTCTTCAAGTCGAAGAATGTGACACTGAAGGACTTCCTCCTGACCGGCAGCCCCTTCTGGACGCTGCACCCTATATATACAGATTATCTACATATAGAGAATGTCAGCATAATCAATCCATACCTCACTCCGAACACGGATGGCATCGATGTCGAGTGCTGCACTCACGTCGAAATAAAGAATTGCCTTGTCGATGTCGGTGATGATGGAATCGCACTCAAGAGCGGCAGTGGAATGGATGGCATCAGGGCAGCAAGACCGACTACCGATGTAAGGATAAGCGGCTGCACAGTAAAGCAGGCCCATGGAGGCTTCGTCATCGGCTCCGAAACAGCAGCCGGAGTGAGGAATGTAGTAGTCGATGATTGCCGCTTCCTCTCGACCGACAGAGGAATCAGGATCAAGACAAGGAGAGGACGAGGCGGCCACATCGACAACATCCAGGTGAGGAACACATACATGGACGATGTCATCTGTCCGATCACTCTGAACATGTACTACAAGTGGGGTTCTGATGACCCTGCCCTCTACTCGCTTGAGAAGCAGCCAGTGGACATCGCGACTCCTGAAATCTCGAATATCACGATAGAGAATGTCGAAGCGACCAACTGCAGAGGCTCCGTCGGCTTCATAGTCGGCCTTCCAGAGCGACCGATAACAAATGTGAAGATATCGAATGCGAGGCTTTCAACTGTGCAGAGTCCGGATCCAACACTCGAGATAGAGATGACAAAGGGCCTTCCCGAGACCACCTATACTGGAATAAGAGTAAGGAATGCCGATGTGACGCTGGAGAATGTAAGCACCAACGTGGAACCCCTGATGATCGACGAGAGCTGAAATCAGTGGAACTCCCTGAGGAGGACCGCCTTCCTGACAAGAGGGTGGTCCTCTCTTATTCCAAAGCCTGGAAGTGTCGGAATATTGAGCTTTCCATCCTTGAGTACTATATGTCCATCGAGGAACTCATTAGTCTCCTTCAGCCCGGTCTTCATCTCCTGATAGTTTCCTATATTCGGTGTGTACGACGAGAAATGCAGGATATAGATGAATCCAAAGCCATCGGAAACGTGAGGAGTGACACTCATGCCGGCAAGCTCTGCCATCCTTGCGACCCTTGTCGTCCTGATAAGTCCTCCGTTGTAGAGGATATCCGGCTGGATCACATCGCAGCCATGGTTCTTGACAAGCCACTTGAAGCGGTTCAGGCTGGTCTCCTGCTCGCCGAAGGCAAGAGGGATAGTGCAGTTCACTGTGACCTCTCTTGTGGAATCGAGGTCATCGAAGGGGCATGGCTCCTCGTAGAAGTAGGCGTTGATCTCCTCGAGGATCCTTGCATAGCGCAGTGCAGTCTGAACATCGTAGGAGCCGTTGCCATCTGCATGGATTATCATATCCGGGCCGAAGTACTCTCTCGTCAGGTGTATAAGCTCCTCGCTTCTGTTGGCAATGGAATCCGCATTCCTGCTCATCCTGCCTCCGATCTTGAACTTAATTGCCCTTGCTCCGCACTCTGCGACCTTTCTTGCCAGTATCTCGAGCTCCTCCTCTGGCGTTGTCTGCCTGTTTCCGCTTGCGTAGTAGATGTTGACGCTCTCCTTGATGCGCTTTCCGAATAGCTCGCCGACCGTAACTCCCCTGGCCTTTCCAAGCAGGTCGAGAATGCTCGTCTCGATTGCAGAAAGCGCGATGAAGAATGGCAGTCCTGCAAGCTTGTAGTTGGACTTCCAGACATAGACCCCATCTACAAGGGCCTCGATGTCGCGCGCATCCTTTCCAATGAAATATGGAGCAACACATCTATACAGCAGGGATTCGGCAAGGTCTATGCGCTTTGTCGGAACTGCAACTCCCACATGGCCATCCTCCGTCGTGGTCCTGACAAGGTAGAAGCCATTGTTGTAGAGGTACTCGATCTTCTTGATCACTAGGGGCCTATCGAGGCCGGACAGATCCAGCATCCTGCCATAGAGGACCTCATCGAGCTTCTTCTCATCTACTTCGTGCCATGGGTGGAAATCCTTGTGTACTGTATACATCTGTTTCTCCTGTTTCAGATAAAGACGATGCGACCCGGAGACCCAGGCCGCATCCATGATACCTTATAAGAATATTACTTGAGAATGCTGTTGGCCTTTGCGAATTCGAGACCCTTTGCTTCCCAATCCTTTGCACCGAGCTTTGTGAGCTGGTCAAGGAAGGTCTTCCAGTTCTCTGGAGTAAGCTCTCTCTTTCCTGCGAGGAACTCAGCAAGTCCCTGCTCGTAGAAGGTCTTGAGGTCGCCACTTGGAACAGGCATTGAGTCCATACCGACTGCATCGGTCCACTTCTTGCCCTGCATCTCCTTGAGGACCCAGTAAGCGGACATCTGAGTGCCGTTCTGTCTGGTCCAGACCGGATATCTTGCAAGAAGCTCGGTCTCGGAGTTGAAGTTGGAAGCCATGTTCCTGAGCTGGATGTAGGTCTGTCCCTTTGGTCCGTTGAAGCCGAGGTCGCCTTCGAGGGATACTGGGATACCATTCTCGCCCATCTTGTACTGAACACCTTCGGTACCGAAGTAGCAGAGCATGTAGCCGTCACCAGCACCTACCCAGTCGAAGAACTCAGCGATCTTTGGACCCTTGCCCTCTTCGATAGCTCTCTCGGAGATGACCCATACTCTGAATGGAGAGAGGCCAGGACCGACAGAGGACTTTCCGGTAGGACCTACTGGTGGGTCGAGGATGATGAAGGATGCGTTAGGGAAGTTCTTGTCGAACGGTGTGAAGTTGTTCTGGGATGCGTAAGCGGAGTTCTGCTCGCGGAAGATACCGAACTTGCCCTGCTTCCATGCAGCTCTGAAGTCATCCTTCTTGTATGCCATCCAGTTCGGATCGATGACGCCAGTGTCGATCATCTTCTTCATGAAGACCATGAAGTCGTAGTACTCTGGCTTGAAGATCTGGAGACCGAAGTTATCGGCTGTAAGATTCCAGGTTCCCTCGACACCGAATGCACCCATGATAGGCTCGAGCCTTCTGCCTGGGTAGATCTCATAGTTGTACTGCTCTACGAAGCAGCCATAGCCGTATGTATCGTCCTTGCCGTTTCCATCTGGATCCTTGAAGGTGAATGCATACATTACATCGTACAGCTCGTCGAGAGTTGTTGGGACCTTGAGGCCGAGGTTGTCAAGCCAGTCCTTTCTGATGAGAAGACCTTCGTTCCTGCCGATACCGCCTGGAACAGCAAAGCCATAGTTCTTGCCATTGATTGTGGTGTATCTCATGGCAGTTTCGCCGAACATGATCTTCTGTCTCTCTGGCATGTACTGGTACAGATCGCCTACCTCTCCTACGAGACCTCTGTCAACGAGCTGAAGGAAGGACTCTCTGGAGATGAGGTTGATCAGATCAGGAAGCTGGTCAGCAGCTGCAGCGGCCATGATCTTCATGTCTCTGTCTGTTGCAGAGGATGGAAGAGTGCTGGCCTCGAGTTCGATGTTCAGCTCATCTCTGAGTCTCTGGTAGCCTACCCAGTCATCTGGGAGAGGACCGACTTCGGTAGCAGTAGCAGCATACCACATCTCGATGTGTGTAAGGCCCTTATCTTCTGCTGCCTTGTTCTCGTCAGCACCCTGAGCGAAGACCAATGATGCAACAAGAGCAATCATTGCAAGAGTAAGTAAAAACTTCTTCATATTTCCTCCTTTCTGGGAATATGTGATTTACCAATTGACCTGACTCATTACATCGACTGGAAGACCGGATGCAATGGACTTGTTTGCAGCGATTCCAACGAGAGCGGACTTGATGCCATCGACATAGTCGGCTGCCCTGTGGAACTCATCATATGCGGCATTCGGGTTGAAGATATCGTCCAGCATGACAGGATCTCCACCGCCGTGGCCGCCTGGAAGGGTCTTTACTGGAACCTCGTATGCATTGTCGAACATCGGGCGGACAACGATCTTCTTGAAGACCTGTGCACCCTCGTCGTTCTTGTCGCCACCTGCGTTGATATATGGTCTCTCCAGGGCTGTGTACTCGATTCTTCCACCAGAGCCATTGATGACCACGTTGAAGCCCTCCCATGGGAGATAGGAGTTCAGGGAGTAGGACATCTGGACACCGTTCTCATACTTTACCAGGACGCTCATCGTATCCTCGATCGAGATATCGTCCCTGAAGACGGAGCGGTCGCGGATGTATCCGGTCTCCTCTTCGGCCTCGAGATAGAGACCCTTGAGCTTTGGATTGTTCTCGATATCGATTGCGAATGGATCATCCTTTGCAGCCTCTGAGCCGTGGCAGCGATAGTAGAACTTGGTGACTCCCCTCTTCTCAGCAGCCTCTCTTCCATAGAAGTTAAGAGCTCCGAAGGCAAAGACTGTCTTTGCCTGGCTTCCAAGCCAGAAGTTCACGAGATCGAAGTGGTGGGTTGCCTTGTGGACAAGGAGACCACCGCTATTTGCCTTGTTGGAGTGCCATCTTCTGTAGTAGTCGGCACCATGGACAGTGTTGAGATTCCACTCGAAGTGGATGCTGAAGGGCTGACCGATTGCACCATCTCTGATGAGCTCGCGGATCTTTGTATGGTATGGAGCATAGCGGTAGTTGAAGGCGACACGGATATGCTTCCCAGTCCTCTTCTGTGCATCGATGATCCTCTGGGCCTTCTCGGCGTTGATCGTGATAGGCTTCTCGCAGATTACATCGCAGCCCATCTCGACTGCGCGGATGATATAGTCGTCATGGGTGCGGTCGACTGTGGTGATGATGACTGTATCGGGCTTTGTCTCCTCGATCATCTTCTCGAAGTCCTGGGCATAGTACTTGGGAACCTCTCTGTAGCCGTGCTCGTTGAGAAGGTTCTGTGCATAGTTCATTCTGACCATGCTCTGATCGCAGAAGGCTACGAGCTCTGCAATATCCTTGTAGGTCGTAGCAAGTGCTTCATAATACATCCTGGCCCTTCCGCCAGTTCCGACATGTGCGTACCTTTTCTTTTCTGCCATTTTCCTGTTTCTCTTTTCTAAAAATGTGTTTTATTTACAAGAATCCTAACCAGATATTCCAAACTTGTAATAGAACTAAATACGACTAAAAATGTTCAAATAATGCACAATGGACAATCGACCCCCAAAGAGTCGATTACCCAACTGTTTCAAATGAGAACGTTTTCAGAAGATTATCCTGTGATGAGCTTCATAAAGCGCCTCTTTCAGCCTGCTCAGCAGTGCAGCATCGATCCTGACGGAGTTGTTGTTCCTGGTCGTCTCATGCCCTTTGCTCTCCGGATCGATCTCCACTGTATAGCCTGTGAGGTCCTCGATCTGCCAGGTGTTGAAGATGACATCCCAGGTCCTTGGATAGAGGTCGGTCGGAGCTTCGATGGATGGAAGCTCGCAATCGAGGGCCACAGAACCATCAGGTCTCTTCAGCACTACCTTGATTCCCTCCGGCGATGGGACTGCTCCAAGAGAGTGGATCCTTACATTCAGCCCATGCTCGAAGAGGAACAGGTCGTCCCTCGAGATTCCGAGGTCGTATCTGTCCTGAGGCAGGTCGCTGCTCTTCTCGACAAGGTGTGCATCGAAGACGCATGCCCTTCCAGCAGGAATCGAGAGGTGAAGAGGAAGTCCTCTCTCCCAGTAAAGCTCCCCGTCGCAGAGAAGATTCTCTATCCTGTCGCTGTCGCTCTCGTCGATACCGAAGCTGTAGCTCCACCTTCCCGGAGTCATCTCGGCACCGAGCATATCGGCCTCTACAGCGTGGTCGCTGATGTTGCAGATGATGAGCTTGATGCGGTCGTCCAGGGCAACAGGAGAGAGGATTGCGATCGATTCATCATCGCCCTCTCTCTCGAACCTCCACGAGATCATGTTCCTTGGATAGGCGACATAGCGTCTCTCATAGCCTATTCCTGCAAGTCTGTCGTACTGTATCTCCTGGTACCTGATCTCAACTCTGTCGATCCAGGGTGAGCCGAGGGTGTTGTAGTACTCTCTGACACCTGCGTGATAGCAGCGCTCCCTGTACTCTGCAGCGATCTCGGCCTTGTCCAGGTGCCTGTCCGCCTCCTCATCGTACCTGTTGCACTCCTTTACATAGCAGACATCGACACCCTTGAACTTCTTCTCGAGTACATCGTAGTAGATGCTGTTGCCTGTGAGGCGGTAGGCCGGGAAGAGAGTGAACAGGTGTCCCCTTGTCCTCTTCCTGTACTGCTCGTAGGTGTAGGCACCCTCCGTGAACTCCTCTGCAATCCTGTCGGTCTCGAACTCTACAACGCCGTGCAGGATTCCGGTACTGCTGTCATAGTGGGCAACGATGCCATCGGAAAGCTCGGTAAGTAGCTTCATCGTCTTCTCGTTTCCGTTGAAGCGGGCGACGAACCAGGCCGGGCTCAGGGCAATTCCACTGTAGAAGTCCTCGATGGCCCAGGGCATGTCCTTCGACATCTTGGAGCCGGAGAAGTATGCGCTTCTGAAGTGCCTGTGGCCAGCCTTGTTGATTCCTGTTATCCAATAGCCGCCACGGACATTCTCCATGGCTCTCTCAAGATACTTCGGATTTCCATAATCGGCAGCACAGCACTGTGCAAGACAGGTTATTCCCTCCTCGGAGGAGTGGAGCTCGTCTGCCTGAATGGAACAGAGGCCGTTCGTGAACATGCCCTGGCTGTAGAAGGCATCGTTCAATCTCTCTACAGACCTTATTATCTTCTCTGGATCAGAGCCCATCAGGGCAAGACCGACCCAGTCGGAGGTGAAGTCGCCATCATCCGAAAGACCTCCGCCGAACTCGCCATTGAAGATCTGGCGGTTGTCGATGTACCAGTTGACCACATACTTGTACTTCTTCAGATAATCGACCTGCCACCAGGCCCACTCGGGAACACCCTGTGGGACCTTTCCAAGATCGTAATCGGGTCTGAAGAACTCCTCAGGGTGCTCTATCTTCTTCTTCACACCTGGGAACTTGGTCATTCCGTGGTCCAGAAGGTCCCTCTCATAGAGGTAGTACTGGCCCGGGATGTGCTCAGGGTCGACCTTCATCAGGTCGTTTATGTCGCCGACAAAGCGGTTGTAGAGGTCAAAGCCCTTCCCCTTTGGCGCCTCCTCGACCAGATGGCCGTAGATATCGCGCACCTGTGTGAATCTATCGATGCAGTGCTCTGCTTTGCACTCGTTTCTGCTCTTCAATACAAGAGTGAAGGACCAGGAGGAGATGTCGATCTCTCTATCTGCTGCAATTGTCATGTAAAGGCATCTGTCCTCTGGGAGTATCCTGTCCCTCGTATCGAGCCAGAGCCTCTGCGCTCCCTCTCTCTTCCTGAAGGTCAGCTGCATCAGATTTCGATGATACCAGAGAGGGTCCTTTACCTGTATGGACAGGGAAACCGGCTGCATTGAGCCATCATCTGGAATGTATAGCTCCACACCATCCAGGCCGACAGAGCTGTCCTCTTCGTATGGGATCACTACCTGGAAGAAGAGTCTTCTGTTCTTCTCCTGGACCTGGGACCTTCTTGTGGAGGCAAAGTATGCAGAGCGCTCCTCGCGGACAAAGCGGCCTGCGATGAAGGAAAGCACACTCTTCTCCCTGTCGCTTGCAGGTGCAGAAGAGGAGATGTAGTAGGTCTTTCTCTGCTCGTTCTCCGGAGCTCTGCCCTCCTTTGCATTGAAGAGAGAGAAGTCACCAATAGGCTCCTCTATCTCATCATTTGTAAAGACGAGCTTTCCGCCGTGGCGCTTCTCGAAGCAGTCTACAGTCCTCTCCTCTCCGAGTTCTCTTGTAAAGAGCGTCTCTCCTTCATATGAGAGTTTTCCATGTGCAGAGCCTGCAATCTCGACCCAGTTGAAATCCTCATCGGGGACCGTGAATTCGATGCTCTTTCCCGAAAGCGAGTAGCAGTCCCAGTCGGGAAGCTGGAAGTAGTCGTTCCTTCCCTTCAGCCTCGAGCGGTTGTGAACGCCAGGCCAGGTCGTCTCCCTTATTCCATCGCACGCCTTCCAGTACCAGCGTGCAATATCGTATGCATCGTGGATCTCGACCTTCCTGACAGAGGCCTCTGCTGGAAGTGTCGGCAGCTCTCTTCTGAAACCGTTCTGCCACCTCCAGAGCTCGTCATACGAGAGGCTGGAAGCTGGGACAGAGAAGTCTCCACTCCTGAGGCTCGGTGCATCAAGGCGGGAAAGCTTTTCGATGTTCTCATCAGAGAGCATCCTGTCGAAGATTGCGATCTCTCTGATATCGCCACCGCGCACGAAGTTGAAGGCACTGGAGACATTCCAGTTGGAGATGGCTCTGCTGTGCGGGCCAAAGAGACCGAGAGCGCAGTCGTAGACCTCCGGTCTGTACTCCTCCCCTACCATCTTTCCATTCACGTAGAAGCGGATGCCGTACCTCTGGTCCCAGGCAAGGGAGAGGTGCACCCACTCTTCGGGAGAGGGATGGAAGTCGCTTCTCCAGCTCACTCTGGCCCTCTTGAGGTTGCGGTCTGTTATCATGGCATCGAAGCCATACCCTGCCCAGTCTATCCTAAGCCAGGTCTGGTCCCAGCTTGTGTGATCAGCAAAGCCAACTCGGAAGATGGGGAACTCGGTCGTCCCTATCTCATATCTGCTTCTCCAGAAAAATGAAAGCGTACCTCTCTCTGAATAGATGTTCCTGGGAGCAGACCACGCCAGCTTCTCTCTATCCTCGCACTTTATGGCCCTGTGCCCTTGTCCATCGTCGATGATGCTGACATCCTTGGCAAAGACGGTCTCACGGTTGCCCTTTGCAAAATCGGCCTCGAGAGTATTGCCACTGACATAGAAGAGCAGTCCTTCATTTTCCTTGAAAAGCATATATATCCTCTTTCTAGAAAGTATATCAGAAAAAAATATCAGGCATGGCCCGAATGGACCATGCCGGATAGAGTCAACTCAGAAGATCACTTCTTGGTTGCATAGAACTCATCGTAGAGCTTCTGGAAGCGTCCTGCCCAGTCATCGAGGAAGTCCTGAGCGGAGAGCTTGCCAACGAGTACCTGCTGGAAGTCAGGAACGAGATCCTGATAGACCTTGTTCTTGCCTGGCAGCCAGGAGTAGTAGTTGTAGAATACGATGTTGTCGCTGAGCATTGCCTTGGAAGCCATATCGTACCATGGGAGATCCTTGAGCCAAGCGTCTTTGGCGAGGACTTCCTTGTCGACTGGTACGAGACCGTACATTCTGCAGAATCCGGATACGGATGCGCCAGTTGCGAGGTAGGAGCCGAGCTCGAATGCCTCATCTGGGTGCTTACAGGTCTTGGAGATTACGAGACCTGCTTCCTGCTGGAACTGGGTTGTGATCTTTCCGGTGTATGGGCCAACTGGAAGTGGAACAGCTTCGAACTTTGTAAGATCGTTGTTGAAGGCCTTTACGTGGTTGTCGCCAGAACCGAGGTTGTGGATGATGACACCAGCAGAACCGGAGTCGAAGGCAGCAGAAAGCTCTGTCCAACCGTAGTTGAGGTCACCCTCTGCGGTGTAGACGTTGTACATCTTGGAGTATCTGTCTACGAACTCGACGTTCTTTGGATCGTTGATAGTACACTTGCCATCGATGAAGACAGAATCGATACCGGAGTAGGAGTACATCATTCTCTCGAGGAAGGTAACGGAGCCCTTGCCACCGCGGATTGCGAGGCCGTACTGGTCCTTGGACTTGTCGGTCATCTTTGGAATAGCATCGAAGAGGTTGTCCCAGGTATCGGACTTTCCACCAACTGCGTTGATCCAGTCAGGTCTTACCCAGAGAACGTAGAATGCTGTACCGAGTGGGAGGAACCAGATGCGATCCTGACCGGTGATATCCTTGCTCTTTACGTCGGCGATGGACTGAGGAAGGAGTCTGTCCTTGACGAAGCTCTTCTCTACATACTCATCGAGTGGGATGATGTATCCAGCCTCTACCCAGTCAGAAACCTCTGGACCTGAGGAGAAGTAGATATCTGGACCCTGGTTTGCAGCGAATGCGACCATCATCTTGTCGGCAGCGCTGTTAGGCAGAGAGGTGACCTTTACATCGATATTTGGATGGGTTGCCATGTAGTCGGCAACTGTCTTCTCGAGATGTGCCTGTCTGTCAGGAGTTGTATTGTCCTGCCATACTGTAAGTGTGATCTTGCCATCGGAAGCAGCAGCCTCAGCTTCCTTGCCGCCCTGGGCAAAGAGACCACCAGCAATCATGAAGACGACTAGTGTCAAAACCAAAAGTTTTTTCATTGAATCCTCCTTTACTGAATCAAAATGAAAAATTTCTTTCTAAATAACTCCGATATGCTCGGATAATTTTCTGTCAACCCTTTACAGCTCCGGCGTTCATGCCTTCTACAAGGTGCCTCTGCACATATGCAAAGAGCAATACAGGTGGGATAAGGGCAATTACACAGCCGGCTGCCAGGGCACCGTAGTCGGTGCTGAACTCGCCCTGCAGATACTTGAGACCTACAGAGATCGGGAACTTGGAAGCATCGGTAAGCAGTGTGTAGGAGACGAGATACTCATTCCAGCAGGTGATGAAGGAGTATGCGATTACAGTTACGAAGCCGGGTCGGACTGCAGGAAGGATGACGTGCCACAGGGTCTGTACCTGTGTGCATCCATCCAGGGATGCAGCCTCGTCGATCTCTCGGGGAACACCACTGATGAAGGATTTCATCATCAGTGAGTTGTACGGCAGAGATGCGGCTATATGCAGCAGGATGATACCGAATAGGCTGTTGTTGAGGTTCAGCTTCGTCATCAGGATGAAGATTGCCGAGATGTTGAAGACCATAGGGACCATCTGTGTCATCAGCAGTATGATCATGAACGGCCTCTTGAAGCCGAAGTCGATTCTCGAGAGCGCATAGCCATTCATCAGCGACATGAGACCTACGAAGAAGACACAACCAAAGCTTGTAATGAGGGAGTTCTTGAAGAACTGTGAAAGCTTGACTGTATTCCAGACGTATCTGTAATTGTCGATCATGAAGCTCTTTGGCAGGAATCTGAACTCCTTGCTGATGATGGAGGCACCATCTCTGAAGGAGAGCGACATCGCCCAGAGCAGAGGGAATACGATGAAGGCCATGAAGAGGAAAAGTGGTATGTAGAGGACGAAGAATCGTGCCAGATTGTTCTTTGTTTTCTGTTTCATCAGTCGTTTACCCCCTTACCGAACTGGTTCGCCTTGAGGAAGATGTATACGAATACAGTGAGGATGACGAAGAGGATTATCGTCAGCGCAGCACCGTAGCCTATTCTTCCGTTCACGACCGACTCCTGGTACATGTAGATAGGCAGTGTCAGTGTCTTTCTCATAGGACCGCCATCGGTCATCGTCATGATGAGGTCGACAGAGCGGAACTCCCAGATGGATCTCATCAGGGCAGCAAAGACGATCGACTCCTTCATGAATGGGAGTGTAATGGCCCAGAAGTTGGTCCAGTCGGAGCCACCATCCATCTTCGCAGACTCATACAGCTCGACAGGAATACCCTGCAGACCACCAAGCAGAGTGATGGTGAAGAATGGGATACCTCTCCACAGCTCGGCAAGCGCGACAGCCGGGAATACAGTCGTGATGTTCTGGACCCACGCCTTCCTGAGCGCTGCCTGCCCGATATATGAGAGAAACTGGTTAACAAGACCGATGTGCTCGTTGTAGATAAGGAACCAGAGGATCGTTGTCAGTGCGCCTGAAACGGCCCATGGAGCGAAGCAGAGGGTTCTTACAACACCTCTGAAGCGGAACCTGCAGTTCAGGATCAGAGCAAAGCACATACCGAAGACCAGCTGGCAGCAGATCTCGGTGATGACCCATCTGACGGATACGGAGACTGTACCGTAGAAGACCTTATCATTTGTAAAGATGTCCTTGAAGTTTCCAAGCCCGATGAATGCGGTCCTGAGTGGTCTGGTCCTCTCCATGTTCGTAAAGGCATAAAGGAAGCCCCTGATCATCGGATAGAAGCAGAACAATCCAAGGAAGAACAATGTAGGGAATATAAGGAAGTAGGCAAAGATCCTCTTTCGCCTCATATTCGCGGAAATCGATTTGGCCATAATTCTCTCTCTCTTTCTCCTAGTGCAGCGTGGATCCTGGCAGAATCCACTTGGGTAATATATCAAAAGCTGGCAAGCAGTCTTCTATACTAATTTCATACAGCTTACCATGTCATTTTTGGCAATTCAATTTTTATTCTTAAAATTTTTATTTCAAAATTTAACACATTTTTCCCAGTTTCTAAAAATTTCTAGAAAGCAATCAACATTACTGCAGAAAAGTGTCTATGTTTCGAACAAATTTCTATCAACTGTCCTTTTTACAGTCGAAATGGAAAGAAACAGAACGGCCTGCCCTTTTGCAAGCAGGCCATCTGAAATGGAACAGGACTACTTTGTAGTCATGTACTTGTCGTAGCAGGCCTGGAACTGCTCTGCCCACTTGTCCATCATCTCCTTGGCAGTCATCTTGCCGGACATGACGTACTGTGCAAGGGTCTGCATCTCTGTGTAGACCTTGTTCTTGCCAGGAATCATTGGATAGGACTTGAAGAACTTGGTGTTAGGATCAGCAAGCAGGTTTGCAACAGCGTCGCACCATGGAAGCTCGTGGATCCAAGCGGAGTTTTCAAGAGACTCGGTGTTCACAGGAATTGTTCCGTAGAGCTGATCGAGACCATCTACGCGGGAACCAGTTGCCATGAAGGTGATGAACTTCCACGCTTCATCTGGGTGCTTGCAGGTCTTTGCGATGGACATACCACCTGGCTGGCTCATCATGTTGAGGCTGTAGCCCTTGTCGTTGAGAGGCATACCCATGGCAGCGAACTTTGTCCTGTCGTCGTTGAATGCCTTGACGTGGTCGGATGCAGAACCGAGGTTGTGGATGATCATACCGGCGGAACCGGAATCGAAGGCTGCTGTGAGCTCCTGCCAGTTCTGGTTGAGGTCGCCCTCTGCGGTGCACTTGCCGTACAGACCAAGGTATCTCTCCATGAACTCGATGTTCTTTGGATCGTTGATGGTACACTTGCCGTTCTCGTCGAAGAGAGAGAGGATACCGGAGTATGCGTACATCTCTCTTTCATAGAACTTTGCACTGCCGCCGCCACCAAGGATGGAAAGACCATACTTCTTGTTAGGCTTGTCGGTCATCTTCTCTGCTGCGTCGAAGAAGTCTTCCCAGGTCTTGATGCCATCAGGATAGCCGACCTCCTTGAGCCAGTCGGAACGTACCCAGATTGTACTTACTGCAGTTCCGAAGGGGACGTAGTAGAGCTGGTTCTTGCCAGAAAGGTCGAGCTCTCTGACTGCATCGGTAGCGCTGGTAAGAATCTTGTCCTTGAAGTCCCAGCTTTCGAAATACTTGTCGAGTGGGATGATGAAGTCGTTGGCTGCATGGACACTTACATCTGGAGCAGTTGCATACCAGATATCTGGACCCTCACCTGCCTCATAAGCTGCCATGAGCTTGGTGTCGGCCTTCTCAGGCAGACAGGTGATCTTGATCTTGATGTTAGGATTCTCTGCTTCGAACTCCTGGATGCACTTTGCATAGAATTCGTTTCTTTCAGGTGTGGTGTAGTTGGCCCAGAAGGTCAACTCGACCGGTCCGTTTGCAGTAGCCTTGGACTCTGCCTGGCCCTGAGCGAAGAGAGAAGAGATTGCTACGAGAGCAATCAAAAGAATAGTCAATCCTTTTTTCATTTGTATCTCCTTTTTCTATCCCTTGCGGAATTGTTATCAACCCTTGATTGCGCCCGCATTCATACCAGAAACGAGGTTCTTCTGGACGTATGCAAAGAGCATGATCGGTGGAATGAGAGCGATGATACAGCCGGCAGCAAGTGCTGCGTAATCAGTGCTGTACTCGCCTACCAGATACTTCAGACCTACAGAGAGAGGGAACTTGTTGTTGTCGTTGATCAATGTGTACGAGAGCAGGTACTCGTTCCAGCAGGTGATGAAGGCGTATGCTATGACTGTTGTGAAGCCAGGTCTGACTGTAGGCAGGATTATCTTCTGGATTATCTGCCAGCGGTTGCAGCCATCGACGGAAGCCGCCTCATCGACCTCCTTCGGTATATTGCCGATGAAGGACTTCATCATGATCGAGTTGTATGGAAGGCCCGAGGAGATGTGAAGCAGTATGATGCCGAAGAGGTTGTTTACAAGATGGAGCTTCTTCATCATCAGGTAGATTGCCGACATGTTGAATGCGACCGGGATCATCTGGGTCATGAGCAGGATCACCATGAAGAATCTCTTTCCCTTGTAGTTGAAGCGCGAGAGCGCATAGCCATTGAAGAGAGAGAAGATGCCTATGATGAAGACTGCGCCGACGGAGGTGATCATCGAGTTGCCGAAGTACTGGCCGATATGGTTCTGAGTCCAGACGTAAATGTAGTTGGCAAGAGTCGGCGGATTCGGAAGGAATGAGAAGTTCCTGCTGATTACATCTGCCCCTATCCTGAAGGAGGTCGAAAGCGACCAGAGAAGAGGAATCAGGATGAAAAGGAAGAAGAGAAGCATCGGGAAGTAGAGGAATATGACCCTGTTTATCTTGTGCTGTGCCTTGTAGCTGATGATCATTCGTCCACCCCCTTACCAAAGTCGTTGGCCCTGAGGTAGACGACAACGTAGAAACTCAGGATGAAGAACAGTACAACTGTAAGTGCTGCACCATAGCCGTATTCACCATTCTCGATGGAGGTCTGGAACATGTAGATCGGAAGGGTCAGTGTCCTTCTCATAGGACCACCATTCGTCATTGTCATGATAAGGTCGACAGACCTGAACTCCCAAATGGACCTCATCAATGTGGCAAATACGATGGACTCCTTCATACATGGGAGAGTTATCTTCCAGTAGCTGTTCCAGGAAGAGGATCCATCGATCTTTGCGGACTCGTAGAGCTCAGGGGAGATGCCCTGAAGACCACCGAGCAGTGTGATCGTGAAGAATGGAATACCTCTCCAGAGTGCGGCAACTGCTACCGCACTGAAAGCCGTATCGATATTCTGGACCCAGGCCTTTGTGAGATTGCCAAGACCCATCAACATGAGAACGTTGTTGAGAAGACCGATATGCTCGTTATAGATCAGAGTCCAGAGCATTGTGGTAAGAACACCAGAGACAGCCCATGGAGCGAAGCAGAAGGTCCTTACAACACCTCTGCCGAAGAACTTCTGATTCAAAATAAGTGCGAATATCATGCCGAGCACCAGCTGGCAGAGGACCTCTACGACTACCCACTTCACCGAGGTGCTTACCGTCAACCAGAAGACCTCGTCCTTTGTAAGAATCTTCTTGAAGTTCTCCAGACCTACAAAGTGGACATTCTTTGGCATCATTCTGTCGAAGTCGGTGACAGCGTATGTGAAACCTCTGAGCATCGGATAGAAACAGAAGACCCCAAGAAAGATCAAGGTTGGTACTGTAAGCAACCAGGGGAATATCAAATCCTCATGTTTGCTCAGGGGGTGTTTAGAAAGTCCGAGTTCAAGGGCTCTCTGACACCCCTTCCTTTTTACTCTCAGTCCTCTTGTACTTGTAGCCCGATTTCGCCTTTTGATTGACGGAGACCTGCCGTTTTTTCGAGACTC
>Ga0208297_1001482_pt1 | contig 21152 bp, 21 predicted proteins | sample LMS_cellobiose_e_FD_187367 | JGI IMG/M metagenome (GOLD analysis project Ga0208297, IMG submission 187367) | Rumen-fistulated moose microbial communities from Alaska, USA - LMS_cellobiose_enrichment (SPAdes) (version 2) | ecosystem: Host-associated > Mammals > Digestive system > Stomach > Rumen... | reverse complement strand
GGGAAATCCCAGCTGACGAGGTATCCTTGAAGCCTTCGTTACTCAAAAAATAGACCTATAAACAAGACGGAATCCACTGCCGAATTTAATCCTACACGAAAAAGGTATGTGGAATTTAGTCTTGCACTATAATCCAGATGCCTGTTTGCCATGCTTGCACTCATGGAAACAGACCTCTATAAATGCATTATAACGCTATTTGATTAACTCGTATACTGGTGAAACGTGATTTTAGTCCTGCAAAATCAAAGTGTGCAGGAAATCATGAAGTTACCTTTTCACTCAACCTTATTATACCTTATTATACCTTATTATACCTGTGATTTTTGTGTCCAACCCTTAGTGTGTCAACCCTTCATCCGGGCAATAGCGGCATTTGCATTCACTCCAGTATAGTTGACAGTATATTTTGATTGTGATAAGGTTAAGTCAGATGAATAAATTACGGGAGGAATCCGTTATGTATACAATCAAACAAGTTTCAGCCAGAACCGGGCTATCCATATATACTCTGAGATATTATGATAAAGAAGGGCTACTTCCCTTGGTGAAGCGAACCCCTACCGGTATCCGCAAGTTTTCTGAAGATGATATTTCCTGGATTGGTTTAATCTGTTGTCTCAAAAACTCCGGAATGTCAATAGAAAAAATAAAAGAATTCATGAATCTATGCCTGAAAGGCGAGGAAACCGTTGAGCCGCGTAAGGATATTCTGCTTCTGCATAAACAACATATCCTGGAGCAGATGAAGGAACTGCAAAACAGTCTGGAAACAGTGAACTACAAGATTGACCATTACAAAGAGATAGGAATATTTCATATAGACGGAGATAAACAAAATGCGGTATAAGCAGCCGCATGCATTGCTACAAAATACTGGGAAAAGGGTATAATTAAGATTATCCCAGGCTATATTACAGCTATATTACATATTTTAAGGAGACTTTACCATGTTTTCAATACCGCTGGATACGGAAGCCCAGGTTCCTATGTATGAACAGATTTATTCTTACCTGAAAAATGAAATCAAGGACAGCAGATTAAAGGAACATGATAAACTTCCTTCTGCCAGAAATCTGGCCTCTCATCTTAATATCAGCCGTAATACAGTAGATATGGCGTATTCTCAGCTAGTTTCAGAAGGTTATATAGAAGCGGTCCCCAAAAGCGGGTTTTATGTTGCAGCAATCTCTTCCCTGGCATCTATTCAGACTGCTCCTGTTTCTGTACAAAATATTAAGCCAAAGGCAAAGGAAACCTATCAGTATAATTTCTCTCCTTTTGCCATTGATATTAAAAGTTTCCCCTATAATATCTGGCGTAAACTTTCCAGAGATTGTATGAATGAATATAATAACGAGCTTTTTCTCTTAGGGGATAGTCAGGGTGATGAGACCTTAAGAGCCTCCATAGCAGGATATTTGTATAGTTCCAGGGGCGTTGTCTGCACACCTGAGCAGATAATTGTAGGTGCGGGTACAGATTATCTCCTCCTTCTTCTATGCCGCCTTTTCTATTGGTTATACAGGGATAAAGAGGAAGGTTATAACTCTGCTGCTATTGCCATGGAAAATCCAACCTACAAACGAGCTTATGAAATATTTACAGATATGCAATACCCTGTAGTTCCTATTGAATTGGATCAGAACGGTATACAGGTAGAAAAGCTTCAAAAAGCTTCTGCCAACGTAGTATATGTTACACCCTCCCATCAGTATCCTTTGGGTGTAGTCATGCCTGTAAAACGACGCCAGGAATTGCTTTCCTGGGCTGCTGCTAAACAGGAGCGCTACATTATTGAGGATGACCATGACAGTGAATTTCGTTATAAAGGAAAACCTATTCCTGCATTAAAAGGAATGGATTCCTTGGAGAAAGTGATTTATCTCGGAACCTTTTCAAGGGCTATTGCTCCTGCAATCCGTGTAGGCTATATGGTACTGCCGGAACAGCTCCTCCAGTTATATAAGAACCATCTAAAAGTATTTTCTTCAACGGTTTCCCGTGTAGATCAATATATCATAACTCATTTTATAGCAGATGGTTATTTTGAGCGCCACCTGAATAAAATCAGAACCCTCTATAAGAGTAAACATGACCTGCTGCTTCAAGCATTAAAAATTTTTCGCGATTCCATTGTCATTGAAGGTGAACATGCCGGACTTCATCTGGTGGTTTATTTTAAGACCAATCTGACAGAACAGGAACTTATAAGTCTTGCAGCATCAAGAAGTATCAAGTTATACGGTTTGGATATTCATTACATTTATCCTAATAAGAATTCTATCCCGGGTATTCTCTTAGGTTACGCTAATTTGGCAGAGGAAGATATCCTTGAAGGAATCAAGGCTTTATATGAAGCATTAAAAGATTCTTTGCTTACCTAAAGCGTATCCGAATGCTCCTCTCACTTCTATGAATAGACAAAGTTACGATACTATAGCTATCTTAATCTGCCTTTTCTAAATATAAAGCCTGGGAAATTTGGTGTATATCTAGAAAAGGATGCCGGACTGGAATCACTGAATAGCTAACAGTCTAATTAACATCTCCCACGTATATTGGAGATATTATCTTACCTTTTTCATCCATACATTCTGCCATTGCAGCTGGATATATGGTATACTCTTTTAATTTTGATAAGTCCAGCCACTCAACTCCCACCTGTACGGTATCAAGATTCGTTGCTTTTGACAGATCTACCGGTGTTTCAAGTTTACAGGTAAAATAATATTCTACTTGATGCATATCTGAATCAGTATCAGCAAACTGATGGTTTTTCCCTATGTATTCCCGAACCCAAACCAGTTCTCCTACGCTTACCTGTGCGCCCAATTCCTCCAGGCATTCACGTTTTAAGGCTTCAACGAAGGTTTCACCGATTTCTTGTCCACCTCCGCTAAAAAGGTATGATGTTTTACCATCCTTAAAGTCGCATTTATTCAATAATACTTTCCCATTCTCGATAATAATTGCCTTAACACTGTTACGAATCGGTTTCATATTAACTCCTTTCATGAATTTGTATTGATATGCTATGCTGATTGATAAACGCAGCAGTAGCGTAATAGTGGGTATTGATTTAACTAAAATTTATACAAAGTAATACCATCTTCCGTATATTACAACTGATAAAAAATAAGGATGAAAACATATGCTGCTTTCATCCTGTCAATCAATTTATCCTTTAAGCAGCCCCAAATCTGAAAAATACTTTCTTCCGTCTGCCAGATCAATATCCATCTGTGCTTTCAATTCTTCCAAAGAACCAAAGGTTTCTTCTTTTCTTGTTCTGCTGAGTAAAGAAACCTGAATAAATTTACCATATAGATCCTGATCATAATCAAAAAGGAAAGTCTCTACCCTTTTCTCGGGGGTCGTGCCTACTGTAGGATTATGTCCGATGTTGGTAATCCCGGGATAATCCTTCCCATCTATTGTAGTAAGGGATACATACACTCCATCCGGTGGCAGCAGCTTTGATTTGTCAGGCATAAGATTTGTAGTGGGAAAACCAATGGTACGGCCGATCTTACGTCCATGCATTACCTCTCCCATTACAGAAAAAGGTCTTCCAAGAAGTTTCACTACATTCTCCATGTTTCCTTCACTGATCTGCTTACGGATACAGGAGCTGCTGATCTCTTCATCAGCATTTTTTTTCTTGGTAATAACTTCGAGTTTATAATTATATTTAGAGGCATACTCTGCTAACATTTCAGTATTTCCTCTTCTATTCTTTCCAAAACAGAAGTCAGAGCCTACCACAATATATTTTGCATCCAGTTTCTTTACCAGTACCTCTTCTATAAAATGCTCTGGTTCCATTGATCTGGTTTCTTCCGTAAACGGATAGGATATCATTACATCGACTCCATACTGGTCGATGATACATTGCTTCTCATCTTCTGTATAAATTAATTCCATTTCTCTATCTGAAAGCAGGTTACCGGGATGATAGAGAAAAGTGAACACCACTGCATTTAACCCGTTTTTCTTCTGCTCTGTGATTTTTTGGAGGAGCAGTTGATGACCGGAATGCAATCCATCAAATTTACCCAAAGTAACCGCACTGTTCTTTAATTCAAAATCCGTTCTGCCTGCTATATATTCCATGCTTTCTACCTATTGCATACCGCAGGCAGGCCTGCGATACTGCCACTAATAAAAGAGAGTGAGAGAAGCTCAATGTGGCACCCTTTCAATAATAAATTTTCTTCCACTCTTTCTGACAAGACGCCGATTTGCTTTTGGGGCATCAAATTTTTAAGAAACTATGATATGAGTACCCTCTGTACTCACTTTAGCATTCTTCTGCGCGAGGATGCTCCTTCACACTTACGTCCATCTACATAATTACTATGCAAATAATGTCTTCTCTGTATTGATGCTACAAAAACATTTTATAAGGTTTCATTATTCTTTCATCGGGACGGCCTTCATATAGTCCGACAAAATTATCCTGCCAGTCATATACTCTGATTCTTTCAGCAGAAATATCGATATCCTCCTGAATTATTTGATCAGCTGATAGGAAATTGCCGTTATATAACTGCTTATCAAATTCCTGCTTTACATTAATTCCGGGATATCCGGCAAACATTTCATCTGCTTTTTTTATATATTCGTCCAGATTACCCTCATTTATTTTATCTGCTATTTCATTTATTTTCAAGCTTTTACTTATATGAAACTCTCCGGCTCTGGTACGGAGCAGGCTTTTCATACAACCTCCGCAGCCGAGCTGTTCTCCTATATCATGGCACAGGGTTCTTATATAGGTGCCTTTGGAACAACCTACTGTTATTGTTACCTGCCCTGTTAAGATGTCAAGCTCTTCAATTTCAATACTATGTATCTCAACCTTACGGGCTTCTCTGGGAACCTCTATCCCTTCTCTTGCCAGCTCATAGAGGCGCTTACCGCCAATCTTTAACGCAGAATACATAGGAGGAATCTGATTATAGGAACCCTGAAAGGAAAGAATAGCTTTTCTGATTTCTTCTTCCTCTGCCGTTACCGGTCTCTGCGATAAAACTGTTCCTGTTATATCCTGGGTATCCGTAGTAGTACCAAGAAGCAGCACCGCCTGATAGGTCTTACTGCGGTCTGTCAGTATATCACACAGTTTGGTAGCGTTTCCAAGGCAGACCGGCAGGACACCTTCTGCATCCGGATCCAAGGTACCAGTATGTCCAATTTTCTTTTGCTTTAATATTCCCCGTAGTTTTGCAACTACATCATGGGAGGTATATCCTTTTTCTTTATAAACATTGATAATTCCGTTAATCAAAGACCTGCTCCTGTTCCTTCATTATTTTCCAGCTGATATTCAATGTGAGGTGTCAGATTATTGAATACATCATGAAGGGTTCCTTTCATTGTACAGCCGGCTGCCATTATATGACCGCCTCCACCAAAATAAACGGCGATCTTACGCACATCCACTATGCCATTAGATCTTAAGCTGACCTTATACTCGTGAATATCTGCCTCATAAATAAGAATAGCAACTTCTACTCCTTTGGTTATACGAAGCTGGTCTACAATGCCATCCAAATCTGCAGACTGAACTTCATAAAACTCCATCATTTTTCTGCTTACACAGGACACGATGCATTTTCCCTTCAGCAGCAGGATACTTTCCAGAAGACATCTGCCAAGTACCTGATTCTGGTGATAATCCTTTCGGTAAAAGGTATTATCTATCATATCGGAAAAGGGAACTCCTTTTTCAATCAAAGCACCTGCAATCTCCATCGTTCTCTTGGTGGTATTGCTGTGTTTAAAGACTCCGGTATCGTGTATGATTCCCATATATAATGCTTTTGCTATGGAAAGATCAATATAATCCTTGTCCATCAGCTCATATAATACTTCACAGGTAGAGCTGGCGTCATGTGCCACGTAATTAACCTGTCCAAAGTTCGTGTTGCTGATATGATGATCAATATTAATTGTTTTGATGGAATTCTTAAAATATTCTTCTGCAAATCCAAGTCTGTCTATACTTCCGCTGTCCAGTGAAATAAAGACATCATAGATTCTTCCCTCTTCATTCTCCTGTTTTACTCTGAGGGAATCTTCTGTAATTTGTAATTTATCTGCTATGGGTTCCAGATAAAGGTCTATTTGTGCATCTTTTTTAATCTGGCTTAAATAACGGTATAGGGCCAGACAGGAACCGGCACAGTCCCCGTCCGGCCTCATATGCCCGGCTATTCCGATTGATCTTGCATTCCCCACTTCTTTCAGCAAATCCATCCAATTTACCTCCCTGTTCCTATAACTGTATTCCTTAAGATGATTATACTATACCAGCTTTCATTTGCCTATACAATCTAGCTTTCTTCTTGCTCTTCTTTTACATCTTCCTCTGTTTTTAAATCCTTTGTAACCTCATTGATAAGATGGGACATATTCACACCATACTCAATAGACTGATCAATAACAAAGGTTAACTCAGGGGTATTTCTTAAGTTTACCGTTTTTGCCAGCTGGCCTCTCATATAAGGTGCTGCGCTTCTAAGCCCTGCAAGTGTGCTTTTTTGTTCCTCTTCATTACCAAGAACACTGATATAAACCCTTGCATGTTTTAAATCAGGTGCAACATCAACTGCCACTACAGTAGTCATGGGATGTATTCTTGGATCTTTAATTTCCCTGTTTATTAACTGACTCAGTTCTCTTTGAACTTCGCCGTTAATACGTGTATTCTTAATGCTGTTCTTTCTCATTATAAACCCCTTTCGTGAATATCAAATTTTTCATGTGATATTCCTGAATTCGCAATTGAAAAAACTGTCTTTTGTTTTTTCAATCTAACATCTAGGCATACCACAAGACACTTGCGGTACAGCCCAAATAAGAAGCATGAGAAGTGGAAATCGCTTTATATTTCCACACTATCTCCTGTCTGAGTACTTTTACATATAACCTATACTTTGCGCCATAAGGATTAAGCCTGTTCTTCTCTCCTCATGGCGCAAGGTTAATTACGAAGTATCACTTCGGTTATAATTATTTTCTCGGAACTTCTTCCATGATATACAGCTCTACCTGGTCAAATTCTTTGATATCATTAAATTTCTCAAATACCAGACCGCATTCATATCCAGTAGCAACTTCCTTCACGTCATCTTTGAAACGTTTTAAGGACGCAAGGGAGCCTTCATATATCTTTTCACCTTCTCTGGTTATTCTTGCAAGGCTGCCTCTTTGAATCTTACCATCAAGTACATAAGAACCTGCAATGATACCAAGGCCGGAAGCTTTAAATACCTGACGGACTTCTGCATGACCGATAACTTTTTCTTCATAGATAGGCTCTAACATACCCTTCATAGCTGACTCTACATCCTCAATAGCATTATAAATAACTCTGTAAAGTCTTAAATCTACTTTCTCGCTGTCTGCTTTTTCTTTCGCAACATTATCAGGACGTACGTTAAATCCAATAATAATAGCATTGGAAGCACTTGCGAGATTTACATCGGATTCGTTGATAGCACCAACACCACCGTGAATTACTCTGACTGCAACTTCATCATTGCTGAGTTTTACAAGACTCTGTTTCATAGCTTCAACAGAACCCTGAACATCTGCTTTGATAATAAGATTCAGTTCTTTTACATTTCCAGCTTTAATCTGTGAGAATAAACCGTCAAGGGAAAGTTTTGCTTTGGTATCAGCAAGAAGCTTCTCTCTGCCCTGGGAAATATAAGTTTCAGAGATAGCTCTTGCTTCTTTTTCTGTATTAGTTGCCATGAAAATCTCTCCGGCAGCAGGTACTTCATTTAAACCAAGAATCTCAACAGGTGTAGAAGGTGTTGCTTCTGCTACTCTTCTACCCTTATCATCCATCATTGCTCTGACTTTACCATAAGCCGAACCTATCGCTATGGAATCTCCAACATGAAGGGTACCTTTTTGTATAAGAACTGTTGCAACAGGTCCTCTTCCCTTATCAAGCTCTGCCTCTATAACAATACCTCTGGCATTTCTGTTAGGATTTGCTTTTAACTCAACCAAGTCGGAGGTTAATACAATCATCTCAAGCAGCTGTTCAATACCTTCTCTTGTATGAGCAGATACAGGTACAAATACAGTATCACCGCCCCAATCTTCTGCTACCAGTTCATATTCCGTTAATTCCTGTTTCACACGTTCGATGTTTGCACTGGGTTTATCTATCTTATTAATAGCAACGATAATCTGTATTCCTGCTGCTTTCGCATGGCTGATAGCCTCTATGGTCTGGGGCATTACACCGTCATCGGCAGCAACTACAAGAATTGCTATATCTGTAGACTGTGCACCACGCATTCTCATAGAAGTGAAAGCTTCATGACCCGGAGTATCAAGGAAGGTTATCTTCTCGCCGTTTACCTCTACCACATAAGCACCGATATGCTGTGTGATACCGCCTGCTTCATGAGAGGTTACATGGGTTTCTCTGATTGCATCAAGGAGTGAAGTCTTACCGTGGTCAACGTGACCCATAACACACACTACAGGAGGTCTCTTCTCTAATTTATCCGTATCCTCTTCTTCCTCTTTTAAGAGTTCTTCAATAACATCCACCAAAACTTCATGTTCAGCAATAATTTCATATTCAATGGCAATCTCTTCTGCTTCCTCGAAAGTAATTTCCTGGTTAATGGAAACCATCTTTCCAGCAAGAAATAATTTCTTTACAAGGGTAGCTGCCGGCATCTTCATCTTGTCAGCCAGTTCTTTAATTGTAAGAATTTCAGGAATTACAATAGTCTTGATTTCATCCTCTTTCGCATCCTGCTGAACTACCTTAGGTTTAATAAATTGTCCCTTTTTAGGTAATTTAATTTCGTTGCTGTTATCTTCGAAATTTCTATCATAATTACTTTTTGTGTTTTTAGTATTTTTATTAGCCCTGCTGTTTCTGGTTCCAGCAGAATCACTTCTTGACATACCGATAGGACCATCAAATTTCTTTGTGGAATCTGTTCTGCTGCTGGTGCTTCTCTTTCTGTTGTCACCACTTACTTCATCTTTATCCTTATTCATGCCGCCAAATCTGTCATAGGATTGATTTCCGCCGGGTCTGCCCTGATAATTTCCACCGGGTCTGAAACCATTACCGCTGCCCGCCGGTCTTTGTCCGCCACCATTGTTAGGTCTGTTATTATTGTAAGGGCGGCTCTGTCCGTCATTGTTACGGTTAAATTGCCCCTGTCCGCTTCCGTTATTATTATAGGAACTGCTTCCGCCATTGTTGTTATAAGGTCTGTTTCCGCCTGTTCCATTGTTATTATAAGGTCTGTTTCCGCCTGCCCCGTTGTTGTTATAAGAACTGTTTCCGCCATTGTTGTTATAAGGTCTGTTTCCACCTGTCCCATTGTTGTTATAAGGTCTGTTTCCACCAGTTCCATTATTGTTATAGGGCCTGTTTCCGCCATTATTATAAGAGCTGTTTCCACCGTTGTTATTATAAGGTCTGTTTCCACCATTATTATAAGAACTGCTTCCGCCATTATTATTATAAGGTCTGTTTCCGCCTGTTCCGTTGTTGTTATAACTCTGATTGTAACCGCCTCTGTCATTCTGTCCGGTACTTTCTCCAGTACCCTGCCCTTGCTGATAAGGCTGACCTTGAGGACGATTGTTATTGTAAGGACGACTCTGGTTATTCTGTCCGCCTTGACGGTATCCTGAATTCTGACCCTGTGCTCTTGTAAAGCCTTCTCTGTCAGGTCTTTGTCCCTGATCAGGTCTCTGATTATTGTCAGGTCTCTGTCCCTGGTAAGGTCTGTTTCCACCCTGGTTATTGTCATATCTGGAACCTTGGGATCTTGTAAAGCCCTCTCTGTCAGGTCTTTGTCCCTGCTGCTGAGGTCTTCCTGCATTATCCCCTGTTCTCTGTCCCTGATAAGGTCTGTTTCCATCCCTGTCGTTTCTCTGTCCCTGGTAGGAGGAACGGTTGTTGTATTGATTGTTGTGTTCAGAAGAACCGGTTCTTTGACCGTTAGAGCCGTTTGATGTATTACCACCCTGAGATTTGTTACCCTGGTTAAAAGCGACAGTCTCCGTCTTATCCTCCTTGATTGCTGCTGCCTCTACTGAAGCAGGTTTTTCAGCTTGATTTGCTTTCGGAGCAAAATGCCCTTTTACCATGCCTATCTCCTTATCCTCGATGCTGCTCATGTGGCTTTTGACGTCCACACCTTTCTCATTAAGAAAGCCTACGATGTCTTTACTGTGTGCATTGATTTCTTTTGCAAGTTCATATATTTTAATTTTAGCCATACTTACTACCTCCACTAATTATGACTCATGTCTTCGCTGCTTGTTTGCAGTTTCTCACATGTTTCATCGTTGTTTATGTTCAGTTGCTTTTCTACCATGTCAGCCAGGCCTTTGTCCGTTAGAACCAGGGAAGCCCTGAATTCTTTACCAATAGCATGACCAAGTTCTGTCTTTTCACCAAAAAAGTAAATCGGCACTTTATAGTAAGTACACATATTGGTAAACATTTTTTTTGTGTTATCCGACGAGTCGTCAGCCACAATCACAAGCTTTGCTTTTCCTTCTTTCACGGTTTTTTCCGTAAGAAATTCGCCGCTTAAAAGTTTACCTGCTTTTGTTGCCAAACCGATATAAGATAATACTTTTGTTCTATTTTTTTCATATGCCAAGTCCGTTCAGCTCCTTTTTCAATTCCTCATACACCTCTGCCGGAATATTCACTTTTAGGGACCTTTCAAGGCCTTTGCTCTTTGCTGCCTTGGCAAAACAATCTAAAGACTTGCACATATATGCGCCTCTGCCGTTCTTTTTGCCTGTGACATCGAGCATGATCATATCCTCCGGGGTTTTAATAACACGGATCATTTCTTTTTTATTCTTCATCTCACCACAGCCGATACATTGCCTTTGGGGAATTTTTTTTACTGTTGCCATATTTTCCTTTCATTCAACTGTTTACGGCGATAAAATTTCCTGGCACTATTTGTGCCAATTGATTACCAGCCGATTTCGTCTGCCTGTGTTTCACTCTTGATATCAATCTTAAAACCGGTTAGTCTTGCTGCAAGACGTGCATTCTGACCTTCTTTTCCGATTGCAAGGGAAAGTTGATAATCAGGCACGATTACACGGGCACTTTTCTCTTCCTCGTCAACAGATACCGCAACGACCTTTGCAGGACTTAATGCATTCTCAATAAGAATAGCAGGATCTTCGCTCCAGTTAATGATGTCGATTTTCTCACCCCTAAGCTCACTGACAATTGCATTTACTCTCGCTCCGTTGATACCTACACAGGCACCAACAGGATCCACATCCGCATTGTTGGAATATACTGCAATCTTAGTTCTGGAACCTGCTTCTCTTGAGATACTCTTTATCTCTACCGTTCCATCCTTTACTTCGGCAACTTCTGACTCAAACAGTCTTTTTACCAATTCAGGATGAGTTCTGGACACGGTAATCTTAGGTCCCTTTGTAGTATCCTTTACTTCCAGTACATATAACTTTATGCGGTCAGTGGGTCTGAAATGCTCACCTCTTACCTGCTCATTCTCTGTAAGAACTGCATCTACCTTACCAAGGTTAATACTTACATTATTTCCTACATAGCGTTGTACAATACCGGTTACTAAATCTTTTTCTTTACTGTAATACTGGTTGAATAGTACTTTCCTCTCTTCTTCCCTTATTTTTTGTACTACTACCTGTTTTGCCTTCTGAGCAGCAATACGTCCGAAATTCTTGGGAGTTACTTCCACATTAACAACATCTCCGATATCATTTCTGGGGAATTTCAGTCTGGCTTCGACTACACTGATCTGTGTAACGGGGTCGGTTACAGTCTCTACGATTTCTCTCTCCGCATAGACATTTACCGCACCGGTATCACGATTGATGTTGACCCTGATATTATCTGCTTTTCCGAAATGGTTTTTACAGGCCGCAACTAGTGAATTCTCCATGGCTTCCAGCAGAATTTCCTTACTGATATCCTTTTCTCTTTCAATCTGATTTAATGCGTCAATTAACTCTTTGTTATTGTTCATTTTCTGTGAATCCTCCTCTTTTCTCCTGCTTTATAGTCCATTGTCAAAAATCAAACGCAAGGCGGATTAAGGATATATTCTGCCTTGGGATCGCAAGCGTTTCTTCCTCTTCAAACTCAAGAGTTATTGTTTCATCGTTATAATCCTTTAAAATGCCAGTAAACTGCTTTTGCTTCTCAATTGCTTTGTAAAGCTTTACATCAACTTCTTTACCAAGGCTTCTCTTAAAGTCTTTCTCTTTTTTCAGCTGTCTGCCAAGGCCCGGTGAGCTGACCTCTAAGATATAGGCATCTGGTATGAAATCATGCTTATCCAGCAGATCACTTAAGATTCTGCTGACAATCTCGCAGTCATCCACTGTTATTCCGCCTTCTTTATCTATATAAGCTCTTAAGTACCAGTTGCTGCCTTCTTTTACATATTCCACATCCACCAGTTCAAATTGATGCTCTGCAATAATCGGCTCCAATAACTTCTCTGTCTTCTGTTCGTAATCTTCTTTCTTAGCCATTTCCCACCTGAACCTTTCTATAAATACAAAGAGTGGACTTTCGTCCACTCTTTCCAAAACTTTTACACTCTCAATTTCTTATTATATCACTATGTCAACAAGAAAGCAAGTATTATTTCCCAATTAGCTTAAAATCCGGTCTGGTACTATTGTAGTCCGAATTTGCCCCCTATATGCACTTATACAATCATATGTTTAATACTCATAACCCGGCCGGTATGGTTCCCTTGCTGACGGAACTCTTAAGCATCTAAATCTTATCTTCTATGGGAGAGTTCCTTCATAATATCTTTCCAGTCCAATCCGCACTGAGCCATAAGCACCATGAGATGATATAAATAGTCAGAAATCTCATATTTTAATTCTGCAGCATCGGGGTTTTTAGCTGCAATGATTATTTCTGCAGCCTCTTCTCCGCATTTTTTTAGAATCTTATCTATTCCCTTGTCAAAAAGGTAATTCGTGTAAGACCCCTCTTTTGGATGTTCCTTACGATCCATGATAACATCATATACATCCTTTAAGACCGTTGATGGATTGGTTTCATCATAGGGTTTCTTAACTGCTTCCTCAAAAAAACAGCTAAGACTTCCTGTATGGCAGGCAGGACCAACCTGTCTGACTTTCGCCAAAAGGGTGTCTTTATCACAATCGAGAGTCAGAGCTTTGACATATTGGAAATGACCTGAAGTTTCACCTTTAAGCCATAGCTTTTTGCGGCTTCTGCTGTAATAAGTCATTCTTCCTGTTGATACGGTAAGTGAAAAGGCTTCCTCATTCATATAGGCAACCATCAGTACATCCTTTGTCTTATAATCCTGTACAACAACCGGCAGCAGTCCGTCACTATTTAATTTCATATCAGCGAAGGATATACGGCTATCATAAGTATTAACAGAGATCCCGTATTCCTTTATATCCTTTTTAACACTTTGCAAATCCCTGCCCCCAAAATTGGCTGCTACGAGACCTTCGATTTTATCTCCCGACAGATAAGCTGTCAAATCTGTTTTATCCGCTCCTGTTAAGGACTCGCTTTTTATGAAATGTTTCTGATAGCCTTCGGTGAATTGCTTGCAATAGGCATTAAAGTCATTACCGGAATCTGTTTCTACAAGTAATAGCCTGTCTATACCCAATTCAGACGTCAGCGCTTTGACAGTCTGAGCATCTTCATTATCTCCCACTTCAAGGTACAGCTTTTCACAACCAAATCTGGCTACAGCTTCTTTTATTGCTTTATTTCCAGCTTCAGCACCTGCTCTGGTATTAATTTTATAAATATCGGTTATTTTAACGGTTACCGCATATGCACCGGTATAGAGTGCTTTTTTTACGTCTTCAAAACGCTCAGCAAAAATATTTACAAGAATGGGAATGTCAATTTGCTTTGCCAGTTCCAAAACTGCTTTTAAAAATTCCTCACTAAGGGAATGGTCCTGTGTTTCGGCACTGATATAAAGTTCATCTGCTCCTTCGGCTTCATATTGAATTCCTGCTTTAATAAAATCCTCTGCTTTGTCTTTTTCATAAACCAGCCAAGGTACTATTTTCTTATACATACTTACTCCCATCTGCGTGCTTTAGCACACATACAAATCAAGATGTGTATTTGATTTATATTAATTCACATTAACACCTATCCAAACTGGCAACACCTCTGTTTACGGCACTGTCTGAATAAGAAGTTTGGCAGGGTACAAATTCAACATCGCTTTTCAGATATTATTATTCTACAATACCCTTTGTAGACAATACTCCAGTAATTCTGGGATCAAAAGCCGAAGCTTCATCAAGAGCTTTGGCAAAAGCTTTAAAAGCTGCTTCAATAATATGATGTGTATTCCCGCCATGTATTTTCTTAATATGAAGATTCATTCCCGCACTGTAGGAAATGGCATAAAAGAACTCCTGAATAAGTTCTGTGTCCAATTCTCCAACTGCAGGTGCCAGTTCCCCCAAGTCACAGACCAGATAGGGTCTGCCGGATAAATCAACAGCACAAAGCACTAATGTTTCATCCATGGGGAGCATGGAGCTGCCAAATCTTCTAATTCCATTTTTATCTCCAAGGGCCTGCCTGATTGCCTGCCCAAGCACTATTCCCGTATCTTCCACTGTGTGGTGTCCGTCCACAAACAGGTCGCCTATGGTATTTAGTTTCAAGTCAAAAAAACCGTGTCTGGCGAAACCCTCCAGCATATGGTCAAAGAAACCGATTCCGGTCTTTATCTCAGAATTACCACCGCCATCCAGACTTAATGTCAGATTAATATCCGTTTCTTTCGTTTTTCTGCTGATATTTACCGTTCTCTCCATTACAACCTCTCAATCTGCTGCCTGTTACAGCTTCTCCTTGCCTGCAACTCTCCGTTTACATAATTTTCACATAGTTATAGTATGCTCTCCTGCCATTGAAACTTATGTTTTAATTGTCCTTGACTACTTCTGTCCCTGTTCAAAACGTACTGCGATAGAATTAGCATGGGCAGTAAGACCCTCTGCATTGGCAAAACGTACGATATCTTCATACACCGGCTGAAGGGCCTCTTTTGTATAGGAGATAATACTGGATTTCTTAATATAGTCATCCACACTTAAGGGAGAAAAGAATTTCGCGGTTCCGTTGGTCGGCAGTACATGATTAGGTCCTGCAAAATAGTCCCCAAGAGGCTCACTGCTGTATTCTCCCAGGAAGATGGCTCCTGCATTCTTAATCTTTGTCATCAGGGTAAACGGATCCTTTGTAAGGATTTCCAGGTGTTCTGAAGCGATTTCATTTGCTGTGTCCACTGCTTCATCAAGATCTTCTGCAATTAGTATATAACCATAATTATCAAGGGATTTCTGTATGATTTCTTTTCTTGACAGGACTTGGGTAAACTTATCTACTTCTTCTGATACCTTATTCGCAAGTTCTTCGCTGGTGGTAATGAGAATGGCACTTGCCAGCTCATCATGCTCTGCCTGTGATAAAAGGTCAGCAGCCACATACCTGGGGTTCGCAGTTTCATCGGCAAGTACAAGGATTTCACTTGGTCCGGCAATGGAGTCGATGCTTACATGTCCGTAAACTGCTTTCTTAGCCAGTGCTACATAGATATTTCCGGGTCCAACGATTTTATCAACCTTAGGGATTGATTCCGTTCCGTGAGCAAGGGCTGCAATAGCCTGAGCACCTCCCACCTTATAGATTTCCGTTACACCGGCTTCTTTTGCAGCTACCAGAGTACCGGCATATATTTTACCGTCTTTATCCGGAGGAGTTGTCATTACTATTTTCTCTACTCCGGCCACCTTTGCCGGTATGACATTCATTAAAACGGAAGATGGGTATGCTGCTTTTCCTCCCGGAACATATACTCCTACTGATGCCAGAGGGGTAACCTTCTGTCCTAAAATAATACCGTTGGGTTCACTATCAAACCAGCTGTACTGTTTCTGTTTATTGTGATAGACCCGGATATTCTCTGCCGATCTTCTGATAACCCGAATGATTTCAGGGTCTACAAGGCTGTAAGCCTCCTCTATTTCTTTCTCTGTAACACGGATACCCGCTGTATAAAGATCTGCTTTATCAAAACGCTTGGTATAATCAAAAACCGCCTTATCTCCCTGTGCTTTTACCGCTTCTATAATCTCAGCAACTGCTTTTTCATAGGTTTCATACTGGTTAGGGCTTCTTTTCAGCAGGTTTTTAAGAATATCTTCTTTTATATCTTGGTTTAATTTGGCTATTCTCATACTTTCCACCTCATTTTTTCTTATTTTTGTCTAGCCAGTACTTCCCTTAAATCCGTAATCAGTTTATTGATTCTTTCCTGTTCCATTTTCATGCTGACCTGATTAACTACCATTCGGGCTGAGAGAGTACAGATTTCCTCCAATACTTCCAGTCCATTTTCCTTTAAGGTTGAGCCGGTTTCTACGATATCTACGATTACTTCTGATAATCCAACAATGGGTGCCAGCTCAATGGAACCGTTTAATTTGATAATCTCAACAGTCTGATGTTTTTTGTTATAAAAATAGTCTTTGGCGATGCCTGGATATTTTGTTGCAACACGGATCAGTTCTCCATGCTGCAGCAGTTCTCTTGCCGAAGCCGGGCCTGCCACGCACATCCGGCATTTACCGATTCCCAGGTCTATGACTTCATAAAGCTTGCGTCCTTCTTCCAGAATGGTATCTTTCCCTACAACACCGATATCGGCAGCACCATATTCCACATAGGTGGGAACATCATTGGCTTTTGCCAGAAATACTTTTATTTTCTGTTCTTCGTTTACAAAAATCAGCTTTCTGGAATCCGGATCTTTCATTTCCTCACAGGTATACCCCACCTGCTCTAATATTTCCATTGTCTTTTTTGCCAGTCTGCCTTTGGCCAAAGCAAATGTTAAGTATCTCATCACTTCACGTACTGCATCCGGGTAGATAGAGTTTTTCTTCTTCTCAATATCCGCGGAAAGACATTACTTTCCTTGCAGTATCCTTTCTATTACAATCAATCATCACCAGCATTACTATTAATATATCTATCTGGTTAATTCCACTTAAATAATTTGTGGTAATACTGCCGCAATAATACAGCATCCTCCAGCCTGTATCGTTTATAAGGCAGTTCCTGTAATTCAAATTACAGTGATATATTTTCACTATTTAAAAACTCTTTGAGATTAGCAGTATTTCTCTCTCCGGTAAGACAATTTATAACTTCAACACTGTTCTCCTTATCAAAGAATAAAATGCCACCAATGCTGCTTCGTCTGCAATAATCTACATAAGCAGAAAGGGCATGCTCCTTCTCTGCCTGAAGCAGTTCAATATTCATATCCTGACTGCGAAATTGATTGGCCAGTAATATTGCAGCCTTCATAAATTCCTTACGATACAATATAAGTGTATTCTCAGTTTTCGTCTTTATGGTAATTTTCTGTCTCATTAAAGCTGTCATTAACTGATCCACCAGGATAGCTATACCGATTGCCGACGCATCCTTCCCAAACTGTCCCACCAGATTGTCATATCGACCGCCACTGGCAATGATGTCACCGGTACCATAGGTATATGCTCTGAATATGATTCCTGTATAGTAATTGTACTGGCTTAACATACCAAGGTCAAAAGTAATATATTTTTCCAGTCCATAGATAGTAAGTATCTCGTATAATTCTTCTAATCTTTGAATTGCTTTTAGAGCCTTTTCATTTTTTGTCAGTGTTTTCGCTTCGGAAAGTCTGTCCAGAGAACCAAACAGCTCCGGTAAAGTCAGGAAAGCTTTCTTTAATTCTTTGCTGATTTCTTTTCCTGAAATAAGCTCCTCAACACCAAACATATTCTTTTCTTCAATAAGATTTCGAAGCACTGCTTCTTCCTCTTCACTGAAACCTGCTTCCTCCGTCAGCCCATAGAAGAAGCCTGCTTCTCCGATCTCGACCTGAAACTCTTTAAGACCGGTCTCCAATAAACATTCTATGGTAAGGGCCAGCATTTCCGCATCTGCATTGACAGAGGGATCGTTGATCAGCTCTGCTCCAAGCTGTGTAAATTCTTTTAGTTTTCCCTGATAACTTGTGTTATTTATAAAAATACTTCCCATATAGCATAAACGAATGGGAAGGGATTCATCTTTGTAATATTTAGCAGCACACCTGGCAATGGAGGGAGTGATATCCGGTCTTAAGACCAGTGTATTTCCGTCTCTGTCAACAAATTTATACATATCCTTTGGAGGTACAGTCCCACGTTCCTGACTGAAAATATCAAAAAATTCAAAGGTAGGCGTCTGAATATCACGAAAACCGTGCAGTCCCATAACATGATGCAGCTTATCCTGTAAAATTAGCTTTCTTTCACATTCATGGTTATAAATATCCCTGACACCTTCCGGTGTATGCAATAATTTCTCTTTCATTGACATACCTGTTCTTTCTACTCAAATTTTACATCCATCATTAATAACTTTATGAATAAATATTACCAATTTATGAGACTCTTATCAACCTAAATTCTATTTTTTAATATAAACAAATTTCTCTTTTTTATTAAGAGTTTTCCAATTACTTTATCATGGTAACGTGATAATTCATTAGCAGATAGATGTGAAACAATTATAATACAATGCCTGCTAACTGTCAACAAAAAATTGCCAATGCCTTCTTTCGCTTTTCCTTCATATAATACTCTCCATCAAGCAGATTCAGCGAGAAACATTTTACCATCTTCGTAGACTTTTTCATGGTCTGTCATTGCATCAGCATAGGTCAGAGTAATCCACTTACAATAGCTTATCTTTGTTGCATTGTACCGAATCAAATCCATTAGTTTGTTGATACTCTTTCTAACACTTTTGGGAGTCTGATAACAGTTCTTAGATTTCTTTCTCTCTTTGATTTCTCTAGTTTCTCTATCAAGATATTGTCCTAAGAGATATTCTGAATTAAGAGACAGGGATTTAGGTAGCTGGAAGTCCTAAAGTATAACCTAATTTAAATTCATATAAGCGTTATCTTCTATCATAATACCAATTCTAATTCCTCTGGTAAAAGAGTACATTGTGTTTTAACGCAACCTTCCTCATCCAGAACTTCAACCTCATAGGCTTCATTTGGTTTTTTAAATACCATAATCACTACACCTATTTCCCCCTTTTTAATCCCTTCATCATAGTCTTTCATGATTTTGACAGTGTCACATTCCTTAAATTTCATCTATATCCTCCAATCAATCTTTCACAAAAATTGTTGTTAACTCTGGAACATTCGAATCAGTTTTAATAATCCAACCAGTTCTAGCATTTACCATTTTTCCGTTTAGTCCTGTAATCGGTTTATCCACAGTATATCGTTGTCTATATTGGTCTAGTTTTCCTAAAACTGCTTTATTACTTGGTAATTTATCATATATTTGTCTCATTAAATCATCAGCATTCGATTGATTATATCCTAATGCACTTTCAAAAACTTTTGCCTTATTCCACCAACTGGATGCTCAGGATTTAGTGCATATTCAGTTAATTTATTTGCATTTATAGTAGCGATATCTACATTTGGCAATACATTCTCTAAAGCTTTACTGCCACCCTTTATTACATCAACCTCATCCAGCCCTGTAACCTTAACTCCTATGAAAGTATTGGAACTACACCTAAAAATCCGATAGTATACCCAATGCAAATTTTTTCGCTAAATTCCCTTAATTCATATCATGGATTACGTCACTTCGTGAGAGCCATGATTTTGAATTAAGAGACTGGGATTTAGGGAGTTGGAAGTCCTCAAATATAACCATAATTAAATTTATTACTATGATTTTTAAAAAACAGCCAGTAGACTTTGTCTACTAACTGTTTTTTCCACTTATTCACATTATACGATATGTTTTCTCTAGTTCATACATAGCAATTAATCTTTAGTCATAATCAACCAAAACCTGATATTGATTATTTATTGCTTCATTTACAACTTCAACTAAATCATTTTTCAATTCTTCTACTTCCCTAATCATATCTAGAGATTCAATTTCCAAATTACTCGTACTAAATTGGCTAAGTTCATTAATAACAGTCTTATTATCCAATACCTTCCAAGGCTTTTCCTCATAAAAACCTTCTTGAGTTATATAGCTTTTAAGTAAACCTGTATTAAGCGGTTCAGCTAAAAAACATCCAGACAATAGAGTTTCAAAATATCCTTGCCAAATTCTGAAACCATTTTGATTCCCCTTATTATCATAATAATAAAATAGTACTTCCACTTCTCCTTCAAATCCATCGTAATATTTTTCGTTAATCATGGTCTACTCCTTCCAATGTCCTTTATCCAATAATTCGATTTGCTCCTGAGTTGCAGTACCTGCTTTTCTTGCTTTTATTGCTTCAAACCATTTATAAGCAGGTACCCATTCATCATCACCTATTAAGATTTCAGTTGAAGGTTTAGTTCCTCCATTACCTGGTATTTTTCTTTCTATAACCCATGTATTACCTTGATCAACAGGAGCCCCAGATGTTCTTGTATGCCACCTTACTTCATTTTTATATTTACCATCATTCCATTTATACGTTATTTGTTCATAACCATCATTCATAGATTTTGCTTTATAAGTTGCATTTTCTGGTATTTGTATTGGAGATTTGCTCCTATATTCATTCGCTATTTTAGCAATCTCATCATCTGTCATCTCTGAAAACTTAAATCCAGAGCCACCCTTAAATGCTTTATCAACCTCATCCACCCCAGTAACCTTAATTCCGTTCTTAAGCAATGCCTTATCCGCAATCACTCCCGTCGTAGAACCTAACACTATCGCCAGAGCAACCGTCACCGCAGAAGGCACTCCTGCCTTATCACAAACGATTACGGTCGACCCTGACACCGCTTCAGCCAGGATATCTGCAGCAAACATTTTGGCTAAAGCTCCACCGCCTTTCGCAATTGCTGCTCCATATCCTAAGGTTACCAGGCTTACTGCCCCTGATACTACCTTAAATGCTCGTTCATCTCCTGTTAGATAATCTCCTGTTATAAGGGTTTTACCCGTTGCTGCCTCAATAATGGGAATAACGACAGTCATTTCACTTAACG
>Ga0208297_1001480_pt1 | contig 21202 bp, 22 predicted proteins | sample LMS_cellobiose_e_FD_187367 | JGI IMG/M metagenome (GOLD analysis project Ga0208297, IMG submission 187367) | Rumen-fistulated moose microbial communities from Alaska, USA - LMS_cellobiose_enrichment (SPAdes) (version 2) | ecosystem: Host-associated > Mammals > Digestive system > Stomach > Rumen... | reverse complement strand
GCCGCCCTGCGGACGTCCGCCGCCCGCGGGCCGCCCGTACTGGCCCTGAGTCGCGGGCCTTCCGTACTGGCCGCCCTGGCCGGGGGCCGCGGGCCGCCCATACTGGCCCTGAGTCGCGGGCCTTCCATACTGGCCGCCCTGGCCGGGAGCCGCGGGCCGCCCGTACTGGCCGGGAGCTGCGGGCCTGCCATACTGGCCCTGACCGGCGGGCCGGCCGCCCTGTGCCTGACCGACCGGGCGTCCGTACGGGCCCTGCGGCGCACGGGGCGCTTCGTTGCTTCTGGGCGCTTCGCTTTTCGGGACGGGCTGAGGCCGGTCCGCCGGCCGTTCTGCGGGCCTGCGCGCAGCGGGTGCTGTGGGCGCGGCAGGCGCGGCGGAAACGACGGGCGCCTCGTCCTTTGCCCTGGGGGCTTCGGGCTCCGGCCTGGGAGCGGGTTCGGCCTCTTCGGGAACAGGCGCAGCCGCCGCGGCGCTTTCAGGCGCAGCGGGCGCTGGCGGTTCGGGCTGAACCGGCTCGGGCACGGTTTCGGTGGAGTAAGCGGTCATGAAAGCGGCGGCAGCCTCCTGCTGACGCTTCATTTCTTCCTTCTCCTGCTGTTCCTGAAGCGCCCTCTCCTTCTGGCGGGCGGCTTCCTCCAGCTTTTTCAGCGAGCTGAGCACCTCCTGCGTCTGCCTGCGCGATTTCGAGATGGACTCGTAGACCTTGCCGACACCGGCGCTCAGTTCCTTGGTGGCATCTTGCACCCTGACTTTGGACATTCCCTGCATGCACCCCCGAGTTAAATCAATCGATTGTTGTGGCGGCGTCCCGCAGCAGCGCGTCCAGACGCGCCGCGAGAGCCTGGTCTGTAATGGCCGCGACCATGCGGCCCGGCCGGCCGATCGCCTGACCCAGCTCACCGGCGGGGATCAGTCGATAGGGAACACTGTAATGCGCGCAGGCGTCTGTCACGGCCTTGCGCGACGGGAGGGACGCGCCCTCGTCGATGAGGACGAGGCAGGCGCCTCCGGATTTGATGAGCTTGTCGCAGTTCGCTTCGCCGCTCTGCACGCGGCCGGCCCGCATGGCCAGCCCCAGCGTTCCGAGCGCGCGGTTCACGGCTGCGCCTCCTCAAGCTGACGCCTGAGCTGCCCGAACACCTCGTCCGATATGCTGCATTCGAGCTGGTGCTCCAGCGCGTGGATCTTCATGGCCTTGTTCAGGCATTCCACCCTGCGGCAGATATAGGCGCCGCGGCCGGGCGCCTTGCCCACCGGATCGAAGGCGATGACGCCCTCCGGCGATTTGACCACGCGCAGCAGTTCCTTCTTCGGGAGCATTTCGCGGCACCCGACGCACATGCGCATGGGTATTTTGCGCTGCTTGAGCATGCCTCGTTTCCCCCTGTTCGCTTATTCCTGCGGCTCGTCCTCGGGCCCGATTTCTTCCGCCATGGCGGCGATCTGGGCCTGGCTCTTGATGTCGATCTTCCAGCCGGTCAGCTTGGCGGCGAGGCGGGCGTTCTGGCCCTCCTTGCCGATGGCCAGCGAGAGCTGGTTGTCCGGCACGACGATGCGGGCGGTCTTTTCCTTCTCGTTGATCGCCACGTTCAGCACGCGCGCGGGATTGAGCGCGTTGGCAATGTATTCGGCCGGATCGCTCGACCAGCGGATGATGTCGATCTTTTCCGTCTTGAGCTCGGCCACGACGTTTTCCACGCGCATGCCGCGCGGGCCGACGCACGCGCCCACCGGATCGACCATCGGGTCGGTGGAGAAAACGGCCATCTTCGTGCGGGAGCCGGCCTCGCGGGCGATGGATTTGATCTGCACGACGCCCGACTGAATCTCCGGCACCTCGATTTCAAACAGGCGCTTCACCAGGCCGGAATGGATGCGCGAGACCATGATCTGCGGGCCGCGGCTGGTTTTGTTGACCTCCAGCACGTACACCTTGATGCGGTCGTTCACCTTGAAGGTCTCGCCGGGCATCTGCTGGCCGGCCTCGAGCACGCCCTCCGTGCGGCCCAGCTCCACGTAGACGTCCCGGCCCTCCAGGCGCTGCACCAGCGCGGTCAGGATCTCGTTCTCCTTCTCGATGTATTCGTTGTAGATGTTACCGCGCTCCGCCTCGCGGATCTTCTGCACAACCACCTGCTTGGCGGTCTGGGCGGCGATGCGCCCGAACTGGCGGGGCGTGATCTTCTCCTCGATCAGATCGCCGAGCCCGTAAACCGGATTGATCCGGCGCGCGTCCTCCAGGCTGATTTCGCTCTGCGGGTCCTGCGGATCCTCGCTCACGACCTTGCGGGCGAACACCTCGACCTCGCCGCGGTCGCGGTCGATGCTGACGCGCACGTTGCCGCCGTTGCTTCCGGCGAAGTTGCGCTTGTAGGCGGCCACCAGCGCGGTTTCAATGGCGGTGAAGAGCATTTCGCGGTCGATATGGCGCTCGTTTGAGAGGTCGTTCAGGGCCTCGATGAATTCATTGGCGGGGTTGGGAGCGGCTTTCGCAGCTTTCATTAGGGTTTCCTCCATAAATATTCGCAGTTCATTTTCCCGGACGCCCCATGGCTCAGGGATTTCCGGGTTCTTCCCCGGATTCGGCGTCGGATTCGCCGTCCGTTTCGTCTTCGTCGAGATCGAACACATCGCCCAGCGCGGCGTCGATCGCTTCCTCGTCCAGTTCGATGACCGGCGCGACCTGCGCCACCAGCCTGCGCGGGAAGGCGCGCTCGCCCTCCTCCGAGGCGATGACAACGCTGTCGTCGATCAGCCCGACCAGCGCGCCGGTGAAGCTCTTCAGGCCGTCGAGGGCCTTGTAGAGGCGCACCTCGACGTTCTGGCCTCTGGCGCGTTCAAAATCGGCGGGCTTTTTGAGCGGCCTGTCCGCGCCGGGGGAGCAGACCTCCATGTAGTCGTATTCCACATCGTCCATCAGGGGCAGCACGGCCCGATGGAAGGTCTCCAGCGCGTCCAGATCGACGCCCTCGGGCCTGTCGATGTAAAAGCGCAGGAATTTGCCGGCGTTTTCCTTTGCCAGCTCGACGTCGACCAGCTCCAGGCCGAGCTTTTCAGCCAGCTTCGCCGCGGTGGGCTCGACATATCCGGAAAGCGTGTGCTTCATAATCAAACGATATTCTCCCTGTTTTTTCGCGCGGAAGGCGACCGCCCACGGCATACAACAGTAAAGAGTGGGCATCCCCACTCTTTCCACGCATGCTTTTATGGCAGATGCGCAAGCGTCGACATATGACACTCATGCAAAGCTATTATACCACAGCCTTCCCCCAAATACAACCATATTTTGAAAAAATGAGGCGGCAAAGTGAACTTCGGATTCGAAATTTACGTTAAAATTCGCATCATCACCGCCGGAATGAATGAAACCGGCCCCGCGCGCCGCCGGCAATGGGAAAGCGGCGGGGGAAGGGATATGCTCCGCCTGCGCCCGTCAGACTCATTGCGCTTCGCAGCCGCCCGCCAAACGCCGATATGCGAGCATAAATGAGGCGGCGCCCGTTCGGCCGGGGCCTCGTTGCGTCAGGGGAGGGTTTGTGATATAATGGAGAAAAACATGCGCGGCGCGGGGAAACCTGCGGCGCTCAAAGGACGGCGACAGTGTGACGGCGATTCTCTGGCTGCTGGCGCTGCTGGCGGCCCTGTGCCCGGCGGCGACGGCGGAGCAAACGGGCGACATCTATGTGCTGACCACCAACGGCTCCGCGGTGCTCACGGACGAGACGGGCGGCGTGCTGGTGCGGCCGGGCGAATATGCCGAAATCGGCAGGCTCGGCGGGAGCGGACTCTACGCCGCGCGGCCGCTGAGCGGCGGCGGGCTGGGCGTGATCCGCGCCGACGGCACGGCGGTTACGGCGTTTGAATACAGCGCGCTGGAATACGACGGCGGTCGGATTGTCTTCACGCGGGACGGCCGGTGCGGCGTGATGGACACGTCGGGCAGCGCGTTGATCGAGCCGCTCTACACGCGGCTGATATCGGCGGGCGAGTCCGGCTGGCTGGCGCTGAAGAGCGATCCGCTGGACGATACGCCCGATTCGCTGTGGCGCGTGACGCCGGACGGCGCCGAACAGCCGACCGGCGTGAAGCTGAGCTACGGGCCGCTCGCCTTTTCGGACGGGCTGGCCGAGGCGGTGGACATGACCGGCCGGTGGGGCTATCTGGACGCAGAGGGCGGCTGGGCCGTCGAGCCGCGGTTTTCATGGTGCGGCCCGTTTCGGGACGGTGCGGCCTGCGCCGCGGAGGGCGACGGCATGGGGCTGGTCGGCCGCTCCGGCGCGTGGATTGTGCCGCCCGTATACGTCCGGCTTGAGCGCGGCGCGCCTCAGATGCCGCTCATCGGCTTTGAGGAGGGCGCGGTGTCGCTCGTCTCGCCGCAGGACGGCGCCGTGATTGCGCGCTTTGCCGGCGCGGGCGCCGACGCCGGCTATACCGGCGCGCTGATCCGCGTGAGCGCAGGCGGCCGGCTGTGTCTGGTGGACGGGCAGGGCGCCGTGGTCCGCGAGGCGGAGGAGGGCGTGGTCGGCCTGCAGGAGCGGGGCGGCTGCGTCATCGAGCAGCGCTCGTTTTCCGAAGAGAGGCCCTACGGCTTCATCGGCGCGGACGGCGCGCGGCACGGCGACTGGCAGGAGCTGTCGTTCGCGGGCAGCTACAGGGACCGCATGTATTTCATCTTTTCCGAATATGAGACCGTGCGCAGCGAATACGCGGGGCAGGGGCTGGTGTTCTACGACGAGGTGCTCGGCACGCGCCGCTACGGCCTCGTGAACGACGAGGGCGACGTGATGTCGGCCGGGTTCATCAGCCTGCGCCGCACCGGCCGCGCGCTGCTGACCGCCGAGACGGAGAACTGGATCGGCCTGATCCGCCCAGACGGCACGGTGATCATGAGCCTGGAGAAGGCGGAGTGACGGGGATGGGATGGCCGCCGGCGGTTGCGGCGAAGGCGGGATCAAAGCGATCTGCGCGGAGGGAGTGTGAGGATATGGAAGGCAGGACGGCGAAAAGGCGCCGCAGGCGGTGGGAAACGCTTGCCGCGCTGGCTCTGCTGACCGCGGCGGCGGCGCTTCTGTGGCTGGCGCTGGAACGGCTGACGGGCGCGCCGTTCTTTGGCAAATCGCCGTATTATACCTACACGCTGCAGGCCATGGCCTGGCGGCGCGGGGCCGTGTCGCTGGGGAAGGACTATCCCTGGCTGGAGCTGGCGGTCTACGCGGACGACTGGTACGTGAGCTTTCCGCCCGTGCCGACGATTCCGGTCTATCTGCTCACATTTGTCTTTGGCGAGGCCGTGCCAGACAACGCGCTGGTGAAGCTGTATGCCCTGATCGGGCTGTGGGCGGCGTTCGGCGCGCTGCGCGCGGGCGGATGGAAGTGGCTTCCAGCCGCCTTCGCCGCGCTGTGCACGGCGTTTTGCGGCTCGGCCATGGCGCTCTCGACGCAGGGCGCGGTCTGGTATCAGGCGCAGCTGCTGGCCTTCATGACGATCATGCTGGCCGTGTGGCTGATGATGAGGGGCCGGATCACGCCGGCGCTGCTGTGCTACGCCCTGTCGGTGGGCTGCCGCCCGTTCAACGTGGCGTACGGGCCGCTGCTCATGTTCCTGTGGCTCAGGCGGCAGAACGACCTGACGGCCGCGCAGACGGCGCGAGGGCTGTGGAAGGGCGTGCTGCTGGGCCTGTGCGTGGCGGCGGGGCTGGCGGCCTACAACTGGCTGCGCTTTGGCAATCCGCTCGAATTCGGCACGAATTACCTGCCGGAGTTCATGCGCAGCGCGCACGGTCAGTTTTCGCTGAATCACCTTGCGGGCAATGTGCGCACCTTCCTGCTGGGCTGGCCGCTCGAGCGGGCGGAGGAGGGCGGATGGCAGCTGAAGCGCTTCGGCTTCTCCGTGTTCCTGGCCAATCCGCTGCTCGCGTGCCTGGTCCTGCGGTTCGCGCTGGACTGCGCGCGCCGGCGCGTCACCCCGGAAAAGGCGCTGTGCGCGCTGCTGTTCGCCGTTCAGCTTTTCCTTCTGCTTCTGCACCGCACCTTCGGCGGCTTTCAGTTCGGCGCGCGCTACGCGGTCGACCTGGTGCCGTACTTCATCCTTTACGCCTGCGCGGATCGGGAGACGCCCCGGCTGCGGCCCTGGGAATGGGCGCTTGGCGCGGCCGGCATCGCGTTCTCGCTGTATGGCGTGGCGACGGTGCATATCTGACCGGACGCGGCGCCACGCGCGGAAAGCGGGCGAGCCGTTTTCCCCCGGAAGCATATAACGCGCTTTTCCTCCTGAATCCATCCCGAATCTGTACAGATTATCAGAAGTCAAACAGCATAGAACGATTTGAAGCGGTCCCTTCGCCGGGGGATCGCTTCTTTGCGCCGGAAGCGTGAAAAAGTTTAATAAACTGAACTTTCGAGCGAATAAAACGACGAGGGAAAAATCAAAAAACAGGGCGCGTGGAGGGACGCGCCCGGCACGGCCCGGGACGCGCGCGAAAAAATAACACAAAAACCCCGGAATTCAGCCGTTTAAACCTGAAAATTAACAGAAATGCGGCCGCGGACTATTGACAGCAGACAGAAAGCGTGGTTTAATATTAATCGTTTTGAAGTTTAGCAATTGTAAACAAAGCGACGGCTTTCCGGGAGGTGAGCGCAGGCATGGAGATCGGTGAAAAAATCAGGAGGCTTCGCCTTCAGCGCGGTCTGACGCAGGAGGAGCTGGCGGATCGATGCGAGCTCTCGAAGGGCTTCATCTCCCTGCTTGAGCGCGACCTGACCAGCCCGTCCATCGCCACGCTGACCGATGTCCTCGAATGTCTGGGCACGGATCTGGCGGCTTTCTTCTCCACGCAGAGGGATGAGAAGCTGGTGTTCTCCGAGGCGGACACCTACATCAAGGAGGATCCGGAGACGCTCAGGGGCATGATCCGCTGGCTGGTGCCCACGGCGCAGAAGAACCAGATGGAGCCCATTCTGGTCGAGATGCAGTCGGGCGGAGAGACCGACTGGGACAATCCGCACGAGGGCGAGGAGTTCGGCTATGTGCTCGCCGGCGCGGTGCAGATCGAGCTGGGCGACCGGGCCGTGAAGGCCCGCAAGGGCGAAAGCTTCTACTTCAGGACGACGGAGCCGCACCGGCTGGTCAATCCGGGCCGGACGCCGTGCCGCTTTCTGTGGATCAGCACGCCGCCGTCTTTCTGATGATGATATGAGGAGGGACTTGACATGATTGAGGATACCCACCTGATTGAGCTCAAGGGTGTTTCCCGCACGTTCGGCGACACGCCGGCGCTGAAGAACATCAACCTCTACATCCGCAAGCGCGAATTCGTGACGCTGCTCGGTCCCTCCGGCTGCGGGAAAACCACGATGCTGCGCATCATCGGCGGCTTTGAGTACGCCGACGAGGGGCAGGTGCTGTTCGAGGGCAGGGACATTGCGAACGTGCCGCCCTACAAGCGGCGCATCAACACGGTTTTTCAGAAATACGCGCTCTTCACGCATCTGAACGTGTACGACAACATCGCCTTCGGCCTGAACCTGCGGAAGATGCCGAAGGATGAGATCGCCCGGCGCGTGGGCCGCATGCTCAGGCTCGTCAAGATGGAGGGCTACGAGAAGCGCAGCGTGGATTCGCTGTCCGGCGGCCAGCAGCAGCGCATCGCCATCGCGCGCGCGCTGGTGAACGAGCCGGAGGTGCTGCTGCTCGACGAGCCGCTGGGCGCGCTGGACCTGAAGCTGCGCCGCGAGATGCAGCTGGAGCTCAAGAGCATGCAGCAGCAGCTGGGCATCACCTTCATCTACGTGACGCACGATCAGGAGGAGGCGCTGACCATGTCCGACACGGTCGTGGTCATGAACCACGGCTGCATCCAGCAGATCGGCGATCCCAAGCGCATATACGACGAGCCGAAGAACGCCTTCGTGGCGGATTTCATCGGCGAGAGCAACATCATTGCCGGCACGATGATCGAGGACGAGCTGTGCGAGATGTTCGGCCAGGAATTTCCCTGCGTGGACGAGGGCTTCGCGCCCAACGAGCCGGTCGACATCGTGGTGCGCCCCGAGGACGTGATGGTGGTGGGCGAGGACGTCGGCCAGCTGGCCGGCGAGGTCACGAGCGTGATTTTCAAGGGCGTGCACTATGAAATGATGATCCGCACCGACGCGTTCACCTGGAAGGTGCATTCCACCACCATGCAGCCGGTCGGCACGCGCGTGGGCCTCACCATCGTGCCCTTCAACATCCACATCATGCATAAGGCGGGAGGGCAGTGAGGTGAAGAGAAGCTGGTTCGCCTATCCGTATTCGCTGTGGATGGTGATCTTCACCATCGCGCCGATGATCTTCGTGGTGTATTTCGCGCTGACCGATACGAGCGGCGCGCTGTCGCTCGCCAACATGGCCGCGGTGGGCCAGGAGACCTATCTCAAGATCCTCTGGCGCAGCCTGTATCTGGCGCTGATCTGCACGGTCATCTGCCTGCTGCTGGGCTATCCGGCGGCCTACTTTCTGGCCAGCAGGGATTTCAACAGGAACCAGACGCTGTTCGTGCTGATTCTTCTGCCCATGTGGATGAACTTCCTGCTGCGCACCTACGCCATGATGAGCCTCATGGAGAATTCCGGCATCATCAACACGCTGCTCAAGGCGATGGGGCTTGAGCCCGTGCGCATGATCGGCACGGAGGGGGCGGTGCTGGTGGGCATGGTGTACAACTTCCTGCCGTTCATGGTGCTGCCCATCCACACCTCGCTCAAGAAGATGGATCAGCGCGTGATCGAGGCGGCCGAGGATCTGGGCGCCAATCCCGCGCAGGTGTTCCGGCGCGTGACGCTGCCGCTCTCGCTGCCCGGCGTGATCTCCGGCATCACCATGGTGTTCATGCCGGCGGTGACCACGTTCGCCATCTCGCGCCTGCTGGGCAGCGGCAATTTCATGATGTTCGGCGACCTGATCGACAAGCAGTTCCTCGAACTGAACAACTGGCACTTCGGCTCCAGCCTCTCGCTGGTGATGATGGCGCTCATCATCGTCTCCATCAGCCTGCTGAACAAGGCCGATCCAAAGGGCGAAGGGAGCGCGATGTAAATGAGAAAGACGCTCAGGGGCATCTACCTCGGCCTCATCCTGTTCTTTCTGTATTCGCCCATCGCGGTGATGATCGTGCTCTCGTTCAACGCCTCGCGCTCGCGCGCCAAGTGGGGCGGCTTCACGTTCGACTGGTACGTGCGCCTGACCCAGCGCAGCGACATCCTCGAGGCGCTGTGGGTGACGCTGTCCGTGGCGGTGATCGCCACCGCCATCGCCACCGTCATCGGCACCGGCGCGGCCATCGGCATCCAGGCCATGAAGCGGCGGTCCGCCTCGATGCTGCTCAAGGTGAGCTACCTGCCCATGACCATGCCCGATATCGTGACCGGCGTGTCGCTCATGCTGATGTTCGTGTTCGTGAACGTGCCGCTGGGCTATTGGACGATGGTGCTGGCGCATATCACCTTCGACACGCCCTATGTGCTCTTCGCGGTGCTGCCCAAGCTGAGGCAGACCGACTCGAACCTCTACGAGGCGGCGCTTGACCTGGGCTGCACGCCCATGAAGGCCGTGCGCAAGGTGATCCTGCCGGAGATCATGCCGGGCGTGATCACGGGCGCGCTGCTGTCGTTCACCATGTCGCTGGACGACTTCATCATCAGTTACTTTACATCGTACACCGACAAGAACCTGTCGATGGTCATCTATTCGGCGGCGCGCAAGGGCATCGAACCCTCGATCTACGCGCTGTCCACGCTGATGTTCGTCACGGTGCTGGTGCTGCTGATCATCGTCAACAAGCGCGGCGCTCTGGAGGACGTATCCTGACGGGGAGACAATCCCGTTTCATCATCTTCTATTTTTCAATGGGAGGGTATGTATCATGAAAAAGGCAACCGCTTTCGTTCTCGCATTCGTGCTGGCGTGCAGCATGGTCCTGGCCGCCCCCGCGCTGGCTGACGGCCAGAAGCGCACGCTGACGGTGTTCAACTGGTTCGACTACATCGATGAGGACGTCATCAGAATGTTCGAGAAGGAAACCGGCATCAAGGTGACCTACACCAACTTCACCACCAACGAGGAAATGTTCGTGAAGCTCGAGAAGAGCGCGGGCGCCTACGACGTCATTTTCCCGTCCGACTATATCATCGAGCGCATGATCAAGGAAGACATGCTCGAGGAGCTCGACATGAGCAAGATCCCCAACGCGGCCAATCTGATCGAGTGGTGCGACTCGCCGGACTACGATCCGGAAAACAGGTATTCCGTCGCCTACATGTGGGGCACTGTGGGCATCCTCTACGACCCCGACCAGGTGGACGGCGAGATCGACAGCTGGGGCGTGCTGTTCGACGAGCAGTACAAGTACGGCGTGTTCATGCTGGATTCCATCCGCGATTCCTTCGGCGTGTGCCTGCGCTATCTGGGCTATTCTCTGAACGATCACAGCGAGGAAGCGCTCGACGCCGTGCGGGATCTGCTCATCAAGCAGAAGAACGACGGCATCGTGGCCGGCTACCTGGTGGACGAGACCAAGGACAAGATGGTGGCGGGCGAGGCGGCCATGGCCGTGATGTGGTCGGGCGACGCGATGTACGCCATCGAGGAGAACGAGAACCTGAAGTACGTCATCCCCAAGGAGGGCTCCAACATCTGGATCGACGGCATGTGCGTGCTCAAGAACAGCCAGCACAAGGACGAGGCCATGGAGTTCATCAACTTCCTCTGCCGGCCGGACATCGCCGCCATGAACCAGGAATACATCTCCTACTGCTCGCCCATCCGCCAGGTGGTGGAGGGCTACGACGAGGAGCAGCTGGCCCAGCCCGCGCTGAATCCCTCCGAGGAGACCATGGCGAACTGCGAGTTCTTCCACGACATCACCGAGTTCATGGATCTCTATGACAGCCGCTGGATGGAGATCCGCGCGTAAACAGAACAGGACCCCCGCCCCGGCCGCGCATGCGGCTGGGGCGTTTGCGCACGCGCGCCGGCGGGAAGGCGGCGCGGCCCGGGCAGGCCGACACTGACCATCTCTGACCATTGTTAAGTTTTTTCCGGCGCGTTCACACTCTGTTCGCAATTTTCAATGTCTTTTTACAAGGTTTTTTGGCCAGCCCTATTGACAAAAGCCGTCAATGGGGCTATGATATGACCATCGATTAGCACTCGACAGTTGAGAGTGCTAACAAACCGGAAGGAGGCGGAAGAGATGAGAATGGATGATCGCAAGTTCATGATTCTGCAGGCGATCATTGACGATTACATCATGACCGCTGTTCCGGTGGGTTCCAGAACGATTTCGCGCAAGTCGGGCGTGGGCTTCTCGCCGGCCACCATCCGCAACGAGATGAGCGACCTCGAAGAGCTCGGGTACCTGGCGCAGCCGCACACGTCGTCCGGCCGGATTCCCTCGGCCAAGGCGTACAGGCTGTATGTCGACCGGCTGATGAAGATGGTCGATCTGAGCAAGGAGGAAACCGGCCGGATTCAGGATCACCTGAACAAGCGCACCGCCCAGGTGGAGGAGGTCATCCGCCAGGCCGCGCAGGCGCTGTCGGACGTGACGCGCTACACCTCGGTCGTCTCCGCGCCGCAGATGACGGACGCGTCCATCAAGCGCATCCAGATGGTGCCCGTGACCGACACGAGCGCGCTGCTGGTGATCGTCACCAGCGCGGGCCTGGTGAAGGAGCGGGTCATTCAGGTGCCGGACGGCGTCGGGCCGGATCAGCTCTACGGCCTGAGCAAGGTGCTCACCGAACGGCTGAGCGGGTGCTCCCTGCAGGACGCGCGCGAGCAGCTGGCCGGCGTGACCACCGATCTGGGCGAGCACCGGCAGCTGATGGCCAGCGTGCTGGGCGTGATCGACGCGCAGCTGGAGGGCGATCAGAATGTGCCTCTGGTGGTGGGCGGCCGCTCGAATCTTCTGAGCTATCCCGAATACAGCGACGTCGAGAAGGCCAAAAACTTCCTGGCGGTGCTGGAATCGCGCGAGAAGCTGGCGCCGCTGCTCCGCAACAACGGCGTGGAATTCACCGTGAGAATCGGCCCGGAGAACAATATGCCGGAGTTTTCCGACTGCTCGGTCGTGACGGCGACCTATCGCGTGGGGGAAAACACGAGCGGCATGATGGGCATCATCGGGCCCACCCGCATGGACTATGCCAGGGTGGTTTCGGTCATGAGCTACATGGGCCGCGCGATCAGCGATATGCTGAGCGGCGATAAGGAATAGAGGTGGACGCTATGCCGGAGGACATGAAGAAGGATCAGGCCGTTCCTGCAGAGGAGCAGCCGGACATCGCCGCGGAGGAAAACGCGGAGGAGATCGCTGAAGAAGCGGCCGAAGCCGTCCCGACAGACGAAGAACAGCCCGCCGAGACTTCCCCCGCGGCCGAATCGGAGCCCGGGGAAGAGGAGGTGGCCGAGGCCGGGGAACAGGCTGAGGAAGAGGATCCCGCGGCGCTCAGGGCGGCGCTGGAGGCCGCTGAAAAACAGCGCGACGACTATCTGGCCATGGCCCAGCGGGCGCAGGCCGATTATCAGAATTTCAAGCGGCGCAACAGCGCCACGCGCACCGAAGCCTATGACGAAGGCGTGCGGGAGACCATCGCGGCGCTGCTGCCGGCCATCGACAACCTCGAGCGGGCCATCGCGGCGGCGGAATCCGAAAACAGCGCGCTGGTGAGCGGCGTTCAGCTGACGCTGAGGCAGATGCTGGAGACGCTGACGCGCATGGGCCTGGAAGAGGTGCCCGCGCTGGGCGAGACGTTCGATCCGGACATCCACAACGCGGTGATGCGCGCGCCGGAGGGCGAGGGCGAGCCGGGCAAAGTGCTGGAGGTATTTCAAAAGGGCTACCGGGTCAAGGGCCGCATGATCCGCTATGCCATGGTCAAAATTGCGGCTGAGAATTGAAGGAAACGCGCCGCGCGTTTTGTGCGGCGGCTCCCGAAAAAGGCGAAAAACCTGTTGAAACAGATTAAAAGACATATCAGGAGGCAATCATTATGAGCAAGATTATCGGTATTGACCTTGGCACCACCAATTCCTGCGTCGCTGTCATGGAAGGCGGCGAGCCCGTCGTCATCGCGAACGCCGAAGGCGCCCGCACCACGCCGTCCGTCGTGGCCTTTGCCAAGAACGGCGAGCGCCTGGTCGGCCAGGTCGCCAAGCGTCAGGCCGTGGCAAATCCCGACCGCACGGTTCTTTCCATCAAGCGCGAAATGGGTTCAAGCTATAAAGTGCATATTGACGACAAGGATTACACGCCCCAGGAAATCAGCGCGATGATCCTTCAGAAGCTGAAGGCGGACGCCGAGGCCTATCTGGGCGAAACCGTGACGCAGGCCGTCATCACCGTGCCCGCGTACTTCTCCGACGCCCAGCGCCAGGCCACCAAGGACGCCGGCCGCATCGCCGGTCTGGACGTGCTGCGCATCATCAACGAGCCGACGGCGGCCGCGCTGGCCTACGGCCTGGACAAGGGCGAGAGCCACAAGATCCTGGTGTACGACCTGGGCGGCGGCACGTTCGACGTGTCCCTGATGGAGGTCGGCGACGGCGTGTTCGAGGTGCTGGCCACCGCGGGCAACAACCGCCTGGGCGGCGACGACTTCGACAACCGCATCATCGACTACATCGCCTCCGAATTCCAGCGCGAAAACGGCATCGACCTGCGCAAGGACCGCATGGCCATGCAGCGCCTGAAGGAAGCCGCCGAGAAGGCCAAGATCGAGCTGTCCGGCGTCATGAGCAGCAACGTGAACCTGCCCTTCATCACCGCCGACGCAACCGGCCCGAAGCACCTGGACGTGACCATTACGCGCGCGAAGTTCGACGAGCTGACGGCCGACCTGGTCGAAAAGACCATCCAGCCGCTGAATCAGGCGCTGAGCGACGCCGGCCTCTCCGCCAGCCAGATCGACAAGGTCATCCTGGTGGGCGGCTCCACCCGCGTGCCCGCCGTGCAGAACGCCGTGCAGCGCGTGACCGGCAAGGAGCCCTTCAAGGGCATTAACCCCGATGAATGCGTGGCCATCGGCGCGGCCATCCAGGGCGGCGTGCTGGGCGGCGACGTCAAGGACGTGGTCCTGCTGGACGTCACGCCGCTGTCGCTGGGCATCGAGACCATGGGCGGCGTGTTCACCCGCCTGATCGACCGCAACACCACCATCCCCACCAGCAAGAGCCAGATCTTCTCCACCGCCGCGGACGGCCAGACCTCCGTCGACGTGCATGTGCTTCAGGGCGAACGCGAGATGGCGGCTTATAACAAGACGCTGGGCCGCTTCCAGCTGTCCGGCATCGCGCCGGCCCCGCGCGGCGTGCCCCAGATCGAGGTGAAGTTCGACATCGACACCAACGGCATCGTGCATGTGTCCGCAAAGGATCTGGGCACGGGCAACGAGCAGAACATCACCATCACATCCTCCGGCAACCTGAGCGAGGAGGAGATCAAGAAGGCCATGGACGAGGCCGAGCGCTTCGCCGCCGAGGACAAGGCCCGCAAGGAAGAGGTCGAGACCGTCAACAAGGCTGACAGCCTGATTTACCAGACGGAGAAGACCATGAAGGAGCTGGACGACAAGCTGGACGCCGCCGACAAGGCGAAGCTGAACGACGAGCTGGCCGCGTTCAAGAAGGTGCGCGAGGGCAACAACGCCGCCGAGATCAAGACGGCCATGGATAAGTTCACGCAGACCACCTACGACATCTTCGGCAAGGTGTACGCCGCCGCGCAGCAGCAGGGCGGCCAGGCCGGCCCGAACCCCGGCGCGCAGGGCGGCGGGAACAGCGACGGCCACGTCGACGCCGACTACGAGGTGCACGACAACTGATTGCTGAACCGGGCGCGGTTCAAACGAAAAAATGCGGCGGATCAGGAGGGTCTGTGCGGCCGTGAAGCCGCATCGGGGCTTTCTGATTTTGCCGTATAACGGATGAGGTGGATGGAATTTGGCAGCGAAGCGAGATTATTATGAGGTGCTGGGCGTCCCGAAAACGGCCTCGGCGGAGGAAATCAAGAAGGCGTACCGGCAGCTCGCAAAAAAACTGCATCCCGATGTCAATCCGGGCGACAAGGAGGCGGAAGCCAAATTCAAGGAAGTCAACGAGGCTTACGAGGTGCTCAGCGACGACCAGAAACGCGCCCGGTACGACCAGTTCGGCCATGAGGACCCCGGGATGGGCGGCGGCTACGGAAGCGGCTTCGGCGGCTTCGACGCCGGCGGCTTCGGCGGGTTTGGCGATATATTCAGCGAGTTCTTCGGCGGCGGCGCGACGGGCGGCACGCGCCAGCGCGGCCCGGTTCAGGGCAGCGACCTGCGCTACGACCTGACGCTCACCTTCGAGGAGGCGGCCAAGGGCTGCACAAAGGACATGAACGTGGTGCGCGACGAGAAGTGCTCCGCCTGCAACGGCTCGGGCGCGAAGCCGGGCACCAGCCCCGTGACCTGCCCGAACTGCCACGGCAGCGGCCAGGTCGTCATGACGCAGCAGACCATGCTGGGCGCGATGCGCGTGTCGCGCGTGTGCCCGAACTGCCACGGCGAGGGCAAGATCATCCGGGACGCCTGCCCGAAGTGCTCCGGCCGGGGCAAGGTGCGCTCCACCAAGCGCATCACGCTGAAGGTACCCGCGGGCATCGACAACGGCCAGATCATCACCATGCGCGGCCAGGGCGAATCCGGCGAGCGCGGCGGCCCCGCGGGCGATCTGCAGGTGTTCATCACCGTGCGCCCGCACAAGTACTTCAAGCGCAGGGACTACGACCTCTACTGCGAGGTACCCATCAGCTTCACGCAGGCCACGCTGGGCTGCGAGGTGGATGTGCCCACGCTGGATACGCCCGTGAAGTACAGCGTGCCGGAGGGCACGCAGCCGGGCACCGTGTTCCGCATCAAGGGCGCGGGCATCCAGAACCTGCACGGCGCGGGCAAGGGCGACCTGTACGTGACCATGGAGGTCGAGGTGCCGCGCAAGCTGACCGAGAAACAGAAGGATCTGCTGCGGCAGTTTGACGAGAGCACCACCGGCCGGGAATACGAGAAAAAGAAATCGTTCTTCGAAAAGATGAAGAACGCGTTCGGCTGACGCGCTGTGGAAAAAAATACAGAGGGCCTTTCCCCGGGAGAGGCCCTCGTTTGGTATCATTGGAGGGAAGCGACATGAAGATTCTGTTTGTGGGGAACAGCTTTACCTATGTCAACGATCTGCCCGAGACGCTGCGCCGCCTGGCCGCGGCCAACGGCATGGAATGGGAGACGGTCATGGTGGCGCGGGGCGGGTGGTATCTGAGCCGCTTCGCCTTCAACGACGACGAGCCGGCGGCCCGGCTGCGGGAGACGTATGCCCGGGGCGGCTGGGATTACATCGTCCTGCAGGACCAGAGCTTCAATCCCGCGGGCAATCCCGAGGATTTCAGAAAAGGCGCCCGCGCCCTGCGGAAGATGATGCCCATGGGCAGGCTGATCATGTATCAGACGTGGGCTTACGCCGACGGCAGCGAAAACCTGACGGGCGTCGGCATGGACTACGCGACCATGCGCGACAAGCTGGCGGAGAGCTATCAGGCCATGGCCGAGGAGCTGGGCGGGCAGACGGCCCGCGTGGGCAGCGCCTTCAGCCTCTGCCGCGCGGTGGAGCCGGAAATCAACCTGTACAGCGAGGACGGCAAACATCCCTCCCCTGCGGGCACCTACCTGGCGGCCTGTGTGTTCTATGAATGCATCGCCGGCAGGGCGCCCGGGGCCGACGGCGAGATGGAGGGCCTGGACGCGGCCACAAAGCAGAAGCTGCGCAGGGTGGCGGCGGCCTGCGGCGCGTCCGCCGACTGAGAGGAGGACGACTCGATGGACTGGATTACGCTGACCGTGCGCACCACCACCGAGGGAGCGGAGGCGGTCTCGGCGATGTTCATGGATTTGGGCATCATGGGCGCGCTCATTGAGGACAAGGCCGACGTGGCCCTCAACCAGCGGCCCACGGGCTTCTGGGACATTCTGGGCGACGAGCTGGCCGAGCGCATGGAGGACGACGTGAAGGTCACCGCGTACATTCCCGCCGACGAACGCGCGCAGGACACCGCGGCGCACGTGCGCGAGGCGCTTGCTCGCCTTCAGGGCATGGACCTGGGCTTCGACGCGGGCAAGCTGACGCTCGAGGTGGGCAGCATGGACGACGAGAACTGGGCGGAGAACTGGAAGAGCCAGTACAGGCCATTCCGCCTGGGCGAGACCTTCGTGGTGAAGCCGACCTGGGAGCGCTACGAGGCGCGGCCCGACGACCGCGTCATCGAGATCGACCCGGGCATGGCGTTCGGCAGCGGCACCCACGAGACCACCGGCATGTGCGTGGCGCTGCTGGAGGAAAACGCGAGGCCCGGCATGCGCGTGATCGACGTGGGCACGGGCACGGGCATTCTCGCCATCGCCGCGGCCCGAATGGGCGCGGCGCACGTGCTGGCGACCGACATCGATCCCATGGCCACGCGCGTCGCGGCGGAGAACATCGCCTTGAACGGCCTTGCGGACGTGATCGACGTGAAAAACGGCGATCTGCTCGAAACCGTCCACGAAGCGGCGGACATCCTGGTGGCGAACATCATTGCGGACGTGATCTGCATGATGGCGGCTCCGGCGCGCAGGTGCATCGTGCCGGGCGGGCTGTTCATCTGCTCGGGCATCGCGCGCGAGCGCAGGGACGAGGTGCTCGCCGCGCTGAACGCCGCGGGCTATGAGGACGTTGACATCCGCGAGAAGGGCGAGTGGGCGGCCATTTCGGCCCGCAATCCGCGCGCGTGAGGGAAGAAGCATGCATCGATTTATCGTGAAGGGCCTGCCGGCCTGCGCGGCGGGCGAGGTGATTGAGCTGCCGCGCGAGGAGGCGCAGCACGCCGTGAAGGTGCTTCGCCTGCGCGTGGGCGAGGCGGTGGAGCTCATCGACGGCGAAAGCCGCGTCTACGCGGCGGAGCTCGCGCGCGCGGACCGGGAAGGCGCGTCGGCGCGCGTCCGGACGGAATTGCCTGGGCGGGAATCGCCGGTGACGCTCACGCTGTACATGGGGCTGCCCAAGGCGGAGAAGCTGGAGCTGATCGTGCAGAAGCTGACCGAGCTGGGCGCGGCGCGGATTGTGCCGGTGGTCATGGCGCGCTCGGTGGCGCGGCCGGACGGGAGAGACGGCGACAGGCGGCGCGAGCGCCTCGAACGCATCGCGCTGGAGGCCTCTAAGCAGTGCGGCCGCGGCCGCGTGCCCGATGCGGCCGCGCCGCTCGGCTGGAAGGACGCGCTTTGCCAAATGGCCGCGCACGAGCTCGTGCTGATCCCCTGGGAGGAGGCGCGCGGCGTGCGGCTGTGCGATGTCCGCGCGGACAATCCCGGCGCGCGCGACATTGCGCTGCTGATCGGCCCGGAGGGCGGCATCGCGCCGGAGGAAGCGCGCGGAGCGGCGTCGCAGGGCGCGCGTCTGGTGACGCTTGGTCCGCGCATCCTGCGCGCGGAGACCGCAGCCATCGCCTCGGCGGCGGCGGTGATGGCGCTGTGGGGAGATTTGTGAACAGACGTTCTGAACCGGCGGCCCGGAAAACGGCGCGGGAAGGGAAGAAGCAATGGAACTGACATGGGAAGATGGTTTTCAGATCACAGTCGGGTTCGATGGCAGGTCGGCCGTCATATCCGCCAACAGGGAGGGCCTTTTGTCCCTGGCGAATCACTTCCTGGCGCTGGCGAAGGAAGAGGCAGGGAGTCACATTCACCTCGACGCCTGCAACTCTCTCGAAACGGGCTCTTTCGAGCTGATCGTCGAAAAGGTCGAATGAAGACATGCGGATGCCCGCGAGGGCGCGGAGCTCTTCGCGTCCTCCGCCCGGACGAGGGGGCGATCCGGCCGATTGGAGAGGCGGATCCCGAACGCCCTGTCCGGGACGGCGGAAGGATGTCTGAGAGGCGCAGACCGGCCCTTGAGAGAAACGGCGTTTCCGGGAGGGCTGTCCGCGCGGTGCTTTCCAGAATAAAAATCTACTCCGGAGTGGATCACGCATGAAGACAATCGCCGTCCATACCCTGGGCTGCAAGGTCAATCAATACGACACCGAGGCCATGCTGGAAAGGTTTGAGGCCGCCGGCTATGCCGCCGTGCCCTTCGACGGGGAGGCCGACGTGTACCTCGTGAACACCTGCACCGTGACCGGTACGGGCGATCAGAAATCCATGCGCCTGATCCGCCGCCTGGGGCGGGAGCATCCCCGGGCCGACATCATCGTGACCGGGTGCCTGGCCCAGCGGGATGCGGCGCGCGTTCAGCTCCCGGGCGTGCGGCTGGTGATCGGCACGCAGCGGCGCGGCGAGGTGGTTGACCTGTACGAGCGCGCGTGCGCGCAGGACACCTGCCTGGCGGCGGTGGACGCGCTGAAGCAGGCGCCGTTCGAGGCGCTTTCCGTCGCGCGGCACGAGGGAAAGACGCGCGCGGTGATGAAGATTCAGGAGGGCTGCGACCGCTGGTGCAGCTACTGCATCATTCCCAGCGTGCGCGGGCCGGTGCGCTCCATGAGGCTCTCGGCCGTGAGAAGCGAGGCGGAGCGGCTGGCGGAGGCCGGATATCGCGAGGTGGTGCTCACGGGCATTCACCTGGCCAGCTATGGCCGGGAGAGCGGCGAGCGCCTCATCGACGCCGTTTGCGCGGTTCACGACGTGCCGGGCGTGTGGCGCGTGCGGCTGGGGTCGCTTGAGCCGCTGGTGGTGACGGACGAATTCTGCGAGGCGGTGCGCCGTCTGCCGAAGCTGTGCCCGCAGTTTCACCTGGCGCTGCAGTCGGGCTGCGACACGGTCCTGCGGCGCATGAAGCGGCGCTATACGACGGCGGAATTCCGCGAGGCGGCGGAGCGGCTCAGGCTTTGCCGGCCGGGCTGCGCGCTCACCACCGACGTGCTCACCGGCTTCCCCGGCGAGACGGACGCGGAAGCCGGCGAGACGCTGGCGTTCGTGGAGGAGATCGCCTTCGCCCGGATCCACGTGTTTCCCTATTCCCGTCGGGCCGGCACGCTGGCCGACCGCATGGGCGGACAGGTATCGCAGGCGGTAAAACGCGAGCGCGCGGCGAAATTGATCGCGCTGGGGAACAAATTGGAAACTTCATACGCCAAAGAGATGATCGGTTCGATCAGGGAGGTTCTCTTCGAAGAGGAGGACGAGGGCTATACGCCGGAATACGTGCGCGTGCGCGCGCCCGGCTCGGCGTCGCCCGGCGCAGTTCGCCGCGTGCTGATCGAGCGGACGGAGGGGGCCCTGGCCGTCGGCCGGGTCCTGGAGGACGAAAGGAGCAGCTGATTCCCATGGACGATTGTCTTTTCTGCAAAATTGTCAGAGGCGAAATTCCAAGCGACAGGGTGTTCGAAAACGAAGCGGTCTTCGCGTTCCGGGATATCCATCCTCAGGCGCCGGTGCACGTGCTGATCGTGCCGAAGAAGCACGTGGCCGATGCGCTCGAGGGCGCGGACGCGGGGCTGATGGACGGCCTGATGCGCGCGGCGGCGCAGATCGCCCGCGAAGAGGGGCTGGCGGAGAACGGTTTTCGCCTGATCACCAATTGCGGGCGGGACGGCGCGCAGAGCGTGAAGCACCTTCACTTTCACCTGCTGGGCGGCCGCCAGTTGTCTGAAACCATGGCATAATCGTGGACAAATGGTGAACAAACAAAGATTTTTCATTCAGAGCTATTGACGTGGGATGCGGGTTCAGTTATAATATTTAATGTGTGGCGAACCCCATGCTACATTGGCCATACAGTGCCACTAATCGCGAGGGGAGGGAAAACACGATGTCTGAAGTACGTATTAGGGAAAATGAATCCCTTGAAAGCGCGCTGAGAAGATTCAAGCGCATGACCGCCCGGTCCGGCATTTTGGCCGAGGCGAGGAAAAGGGAGCACTATGAGAAGCCCAGCGTAAAGCGCAAGAAGAAGGCGGAAGCCGCTCGCAAGCGCAAGTACTGATAGGTTAACTCGTGATTCGAAAAAAGTCCTTTTATCGAAACGGCAAAAGGACTTTTTTTTCAACCTGAGGGCAGCGGGCCCGCGGTTTTATTTAGTGCCTTTAGGCAGTTGAGCGAAGCGAAACAGAAAACCACCCGCTATGCGGGTGGAGAAAAAAGAAGTTACACAAAAAAGAGCACTCATCCTGTA
>Ga0208297_1001478_pt1 | contig 21244 bp, 33 predicted proteins | sample LMS_cellobiose_e_FD_187367 | JGI IMG/M metagenome (GOLD analysis project Ga0208297, IMG submission 187367) | Rumen-fistulated moose microbial communities from Alaska, USA - LMS_cellobiose_enrichment (SPAdes) (version 2) | ecosystem: Host-associated > Mammals > Digestive system > Stomach > Rumen... | reverse complement strand
GGATTTCTTCCGGAGCCAACGTCGCGGCGGCGGTGAAACTGGCTTCCCGGCCGGAGATGGCTGGAAAGCGGGTGGTGACCATTATCTGTGATGCCGCAGACAGATACCTGAGCACCGTACTGTTTGGAGCATGACAATCTGAAAGGGAAAATGCGGGCAGGTGTTTTCCCGGCGAGTTTATGCCTGGCCCTGAAATGTTGTAAGCTCGGCGAAAGCCGGTTTTTCGTCATAAGGAATACGCTATGAAAGACCTGAATATCCAGCCGGGACGCATCGCGGACATTGACGCGGTTGTGGACGAGCTTTGCCGCCCCGAATCCTATGAGGCTGTGTATCACAGTCCTCTGCATGGTGCGGCCATGCCTTCCCGTGAGCGGCTGGCCGAAGTCATGCAGCGGCTGCGCGCGGCACTGTTCCCCGGGTTTTTTGGAGCGTCGGTGGTGCGGCTTGAATCCATGCGCTACCACCTGGCCGCCAATCTGGACAGTGTTGTGCATATTCTCTCCGAGCAGATCCGCTGCGGGGCCTGTTTTTCCTGCGTTGATTTTGCCCAGAACTGCGACACGTGCAGTTCTACGGCGAGGGAGATGGCTATTTCCCTGGTGCGCAAACTGCCGGAGATCCGTGAATTGCTGTCATCGGACGTGCAGGCTGCTTATGAGGGGGATCCGGCCGCCCGCACGCCAGGCGAGACTATTTTCTGTTATCCCAGCCTGGCGGCCATGATCAATCATCGCGTGGCCCATGCCCTCTATGAAATCGGGGTGCCGCTTATCCCGCGCATCATCAGCGAGATGGCGCATTCTTCCACCGGTATCGATATTCATCCCGGCGCCACCATCGGCAGGCATTTCTTTATTGATCATGGTACCGGCGTTGTGATCGGCGAAACCTGCATCATCGGCGACAACTGCCAGCTGTATCAGGGCGTGACGCTGGGCGCGCTGTCTTTCCCCAAGGAAGCCGACGGCACACTGACCAAAGGCATCCCGCGCCATCCCATCCTTGAAGACAACGTTACCGTTTATGCAGGTGCGACGGTGCTTGGCCGGGTGACCATCGGCCGGGGATCCACCATTGGCGGAAATGTCTGGGTGACGCATGACGTCCCCCCAAACAGCAAGGTCGTACAGCGTTCATGAAAGCTAACCCCGTACCCCGCGTGGCGGCCATCCATGATCTTTCCGGCTTTGGGCGCACATCCCTGACAGTAGCCATTCCCGTGTTGTCGGCTATGGGGGTGCAGGTCTGTCCGCTTCCCACGGCGGTTCTTTCGACTCATACGGTGGAGTACACGGATTTCACGCTTCTTGACATGACCGATGAAATGGAGCGTATTCTCGACCACTGGGAAAGGCTGAAGCTTCGTTTTGATGCCGTATATTCCGGTTTTATGGCTTGCACGGCGCAGATGGATCATGTGGCCCGCTGCATCAGGCAGTGTCTGGAAAAAGGCGGGCTTGCGGTGGTCGATCCTGTGCTTGGCGACAATGGGGTGCTGGATCAGACCATGACGCCGGCCATGGTGGAGCGTATGCGCTGGCTTGTGAGTTTTGCCGACGTCATCACGCCCAATTTCACGGAAGCGGCGTTTCTTCTTGGTGAAAAATGCCGGACTCATATCGGCCCGCATGAATTGCGCAGCTGGCTGCGCCGCCTTTCAGATATGGGGCCGGGCAGAGTGGTGATCACAAGCGTCCCCCTGCATCCTTCCAACGAGCATACCGCGCCCGATAACGCACGCAGGCTTTCTGTCGCGGCCTTTGACCGGGAACAGGATCGTTTCTGGCGGGTGGATGCTCCGCTTCTGCCGGCGCATTATCCGGGGACGGGCGATGCCTTTGCCAGTGTGCTGACAGGAGGGCTGCTGAACGGCGACAGCCTGCCTGTGGCTGTGGACAGAGCCGCGAATTTTGCCACATTGTGCATACAATCGACGTTCGGTTATGATTTGCCCAGCCGGGAAGGCGTCCTTCTGGAACGGGTGCTGCCTGCGCTGCGCGTGCCGTATACCAGTTCCTACCGCCTGCTGGAAGACGGGGAGGACAGGTATGTCTGATCAGAACCTTCCCATTGCGCTGTTTGATTCCGGCGTAGGGGGGCTGACGGTGCTCAAGGCCGTGCGGCGGTTGCTGCCAGCCGAGGACATCCTCTACCTCGGCGACACAGCGCGTCTGCCGTATGGCGCGAAAAGTCCGGAGACCGTCATCCGCTATACGCTTCAATGCGCCGCGCGGCTGGTCGCCATGAAGGTCAAGTGCCTGGTCGTTGCCTGCAACACCATGTCCGCCGTGGGGCTGCCCGCATTGCGCGCCAGCTATCCGGCTCTTCCCGTTATCGGCGTGGTGGAACCGGGGGCCGCCGCCGCCTGCCGGGCGTCTGTTTCCGGACGTATTGCCGTCATAGCCACCGAATCCACTGTGCGGGGCGGGGCCTATGCCGCGGCCATCCGCAGGTTCCGGCCTGACGCGGAGGTGCGCAGCGTGTCTTGCCCGCTGTTTGTGCCGCTGGTCGAAGAAGGGTGGTTTGACGGGCCTGTCGTCGAGGGGATCGCCTCGCATTATCTTACCCCTCTGTTTTCTTCTTCGCCGGCGCCGGACTGCCTGGTTCTGGGGTGTACGCATTACCCGTTGCTGCAGAACACCATTCGCAAGGTTATCGGGGATGCGCCATGTATTGTTGATTCCGCCGACACCACCGCCGCCGCATTGGAAGCGGCCCTGGGCAAGGCGGGGATTGCCGCCCCTTCCGGCAGAGTCGGGACCACCCGTTTCTTCACTACAGACGATGCCCTGCGCTTTGCGCGGGTGGGGTCGGCTTTTCTGGGCAGGCCCGTTTCGCTGGATGCTGTGGCAGAAATTGATCTTTAGCCTTTTCGCGGTTATTTTGCCGTTCAAATAAAATGGATTGAGGTAATTGGCATGCCTTATGCTCCCATTCCCATGGTTCCTGGCCCTGTTTCCCTGCATCCTGACGTCCTTGCCGCCTTGTCCCGCGATTATGGCTCCGGCCAGGTGGAACCCGACTTTATGGGAATGTATGATGCGACATCCCGAAACATTGCCCGTCTGATGGGGACAAAAAACGACGTGGTCCTGATGACCGGCGAAGGCATGCTGGCGCTTTGGGGCGCGTTGAAGAGCGTGCTCCGTCCCGGCGATCCGGTTGTGTGTGTGGGGACCGGCGTATTTGGCGACGGCATTGGCGATATGGCCCGCTCCATCGGGTGCCGTGTGGAATCTGTTTCTCTGCCCTACAACAGTACTCTCAGCGATCTTTCGCTTGTCGAGGAGGCTATCAGGCGTGTGCGGCCAGTGCTTTTGACTGCCGTGCACTGTGAAACCCCTTCCGGCACACTGAACCCGCTGGTGGAACTTGGGCAGCTTAAGAAGGATCTGGGGGTTCCGCTCTTTTATGTGGACGCCGTAGCCAGCATGGGGGGAGTTCCGGTTGAGGCGGATACATGGAAGGTTGATCTCATGCTTTCAGGGTCTCAGAAATGTTTGTCCGCGCCGCCGTCCATGAGTATGATCGCTGTCAGCCGGACAGCGTGGGAACGTATTGAGGACGTTAACTATCAGGGGTACGACGCCATTGCCCCCTTCCGCCGTGTGCGCGAAATGGGCCGTTGCCCCTACACGCCGAACTGGCCGGGAATCGCCGCCATTTATGCGGCGACGCAGGCTATTTTTGCCGAAGGCATGGCCAACGTCTTTGCCCGCCATGAACTTGTGGCCGCGCAGTGCCGCAAGGGGCTCGCCCAGCTTGGCATCAACCTGTGGACCGCCCCTGAAGCTGTAAATTCCCCTACCTGCACAGCGGCGCTCATCCCCGGTAAATTCACATGGCCCGAATGGAAGGCCAGATTGCGGGCGCGAGGCCTTGTCTGTACGGGCAGTTTTGGCCCCATGGATGGCAAAGTCTTCCGTCTTGGGCATATGGGAACCCAGGCACAGGCATTTCTCATGGAAGAAGCGCTTGCCGCCATCGCAGAAGCCCTTTGATTTTTCCAGCATTGGGCCGGATGCTTCGAATCTGGCGGGGGCAGCCGCGCCTTCCCGTGTCTCCGGTTGGCGGTGCCGCGGTCTTGCGTCAGCGCGTTGCTGGTGCCGGATCACGGGAAAACGAATTTTTTCGGAACGCAGATGCTCCTGAATGGACGCATTGCTGCCTGAGGTGCCCACAGCGGACAACAGGTGAGAACAATGGGCATCACGACTTCACAAAAAATGGGCGTCGCCGCGCTGATCATGGCGGGCAGCGTGCTGCTGTCACGATTCATGGGGCTTATCCGTGACAAAGTTGTTTCGTGGCAGTTTGGAGCCGGGGCTGAATCGGATGTCTATTTTTCCGCGTTCGTGGTGCCGGAATTTTTGAATCACCTGCTGGCGGGGGGGTACATTTCGATTACCCTGATCCCGTTGTTGGCTGCCGCGTTCAAGGAAAATGAAGATGACGGCTGGCGTTTTTTCGGTACGGTTTTATGCTGGGCGACCGCCGGCATCATCCTGCTGACAGCGGTTGCCTGGATAGCTGCGCCAAACCTTGCTCCGCTGGTGGCCCCGGGCTTTACCGAAGCGAAGCTGGCCCGTCTGGCCTCTTTTCTGCGCATCATCCTGCCTGCCCAGATCTTTTTTCTGGCAGGCTCCTGCCTTACGGCAATTTTGTATATCCGCAAGCAGTTTTTTGTGCCGGCGCTGACACCGCTTGTCTATAACGCCTGCATCATCGCCGGAGGGCTCCTGCTGCCGGGGCACGGCATGGAAGGTTTTTGCTGGGGAGTGCTGGCGGGAGCGGCCCTGGGTGCGTTCGTTCTGCCGCTCTGGGCTGTGCGGCGCGGGGCGTTTCGTTTCATTCCGGGCTGGTGGCATAAAAAGCTGTTCAAAATGGCTATGCTGGCTCTGCCGCTGATGCTGGGGCTTTCTGTCACGGTCATGGACGAGCAGTTTATCCGGGTTTTTGGCACCATGGCCGGCGATGGGGCTGTAAGCCTGCTCAACTATGCCCGCCGTATCATGATGGTGCCTGTGGGCGTTGTTGCGCAGGCGGCCGGCGTGGCTTCTTTTCCGTTTCTCGCGGCCCTGGTCGTCAAAGGCGACGAGAAAACGTTTGACGACACCCTGCGCCGCGTTCTTCGCGCGAGTATCTATGTTGTTGTCCCTCTGTGCCTGCTGATGATCATTCTGAGCGCGCCGGGCCTTGGCGTTTTCTTTGAGGGAGGGCGTTTTTCGGCCGGAGATACGGCGCAGGCAGCTCCGCTTTTGCAGGTCATGCTGCTCGCCGTTCCGTTCTGGACGGTACAGCAGGTGATGGGACGCGCTTTTTATGCCAGGCAGGATACGCTGACCCCTGCGGTGGTGGGGACGATTGTCACCGGAATTGTCGTGTGCGTTTATCCTTTCGCCGTACGGAGCTGGGGAGCGCCGGGGGTAGCCGGAGTCAGTTCCGGCGGCATGGTGCTGTATACGCTGGCGCTGTGCGCCGTGTGGATAAGAAAACGTGGAAGAGGCGTTTTTTCCGGACTTGCCCGGCCGCTTTTTTCTTCGCTTTCCATAGGGTGCCCGGCTGCGTTGGCGGGAAGTTTTGTCAGCTGCAAACTCAAGCCGCTTTCCTGCCTGCTTGCCGATAAGGCGGGAGAAATTTTTCCCGTTTCAGCTCAAGTGGCGCGTCACATGATCGACATAGGGGTGGGCGGAAGCATTTTCGCTGGCTGCTATATCGCGCTGGCTTATCTGTTCGCGCGGGAGGCGCTGGAGCTGGGGCGGAAAAAATTTTGAGCCAGAACCTCTTGACGGGGCGAAGGAAAACGGCTAAGGATTGTTTCCCACCGCGTGCAGACGCGGTTCCCTGTGCGGCAGGGAAGGATGAAAGCAGCAGCCGTCACACCCGAAAAAGGAAAGGATTCCGGTAGGGTGTCGCGGTTTTTTGCTGAAAAAGTCATCCTGCTGAGCTGTCCCCGTAAGGGACGGCATTGACATTTTGCAGGCGTCACCGATGCCGAAAGGATGTCAGGAATTTCCGGAAAGGGTTCTTTCCGGAGAGGCTTGTAAGGGGCGTAACGCCCCATAGGTGACCCTGCGGGACCACCTGTCTTGATTGGAGCTATCCAATACGGGTCAGGCGGCGAAACATGGGTTGGCTTCATGCTCTCCGTTCGCGCAAGCGCGGAGGAACGAAGGAAGGACCGGTTTGCGCCGCTGGCGTACCCCCATCACGCGTCCCTATCCTCCGCAATGTACATGAAGCTGACTGACTCCGCGCTGAAAGCGCGGAGGAGCGGCCCTGTTTCGCGCTTCACCCACTAACTGGGTTCGCTGAAGCGTTTTCTGCTTCGGCGCCGGCCGCCCCCCTCACGGTGCGGTCCGTTTATGGAAGTTCTGGAACCGGCTGCCGTGGCGGCAAGGCCAGAAGGTGTGTCGCGAGAAGAACGGAGTAAAACAATGATGACAGTGAGCAGTGATCGTATCCGTATAAAGCTCAAAGCTTACGATTACCGCATCCTTGACAAGGCTGTGGCGGAAATCGTCGATACGGCGCGGAACACGGGCGCGGGGGTGGCAGGTCCTATCCCGCTGCCGACCAGCATCAACAAAGTCACCGTGAACCGTTCTGTGCATGTGGACAAGAAGTCCCGTGAACAGTTTGAAATGCGGATTCATAAGCGGCTTATGGACATCCTGGAACCCACGCAGCAGACCGTGGACTCGTTGGGCAAGCTCAGCCTGCCCGCCGGCGTGGATGTAGAAATCAAGCTCTAGCGAGGAATGTCATGGCTGAGAAAATGGGAATTCTGGGTCGTAAGCTTGGCATGACCCGCATCTTTGCCGGTGACGGCGCGGCGGTGCCTGTGACAGTGATTCAGGCCGGTCCCTGCGCCGTGACGCAGGTCAAAACGGTTGAATCCGACGGCTACAACGCCATCCAGATCGCGTTTGGCGAGGACAAGGAAAAACATGTGTCCAAACCTATGCGGGGACATTTTGCCAAGGCCGGTACCAGCCTGTATCGCAATTTGCGCGAAATCCGCCTGGAAGGCGCTCCGGCTCAGCAAGTGGGCCAGATGCTTGCCGCCGACGTGTTCGCCGCGGGCGACAGGGTGAAGGTGACGGGTACGAGCGTCGGCAAGGGATATCAGGGCCGTATGCGCCGCTGGGGTTTCAGAGGCTCCAAGGACACGCACGGCTGCGAAAAGGTTCATCGCAACAACGGCTCCATCGGCAACAACACCTTCCCCGGGCATGTTTTTAAGGGGAAGAAGATGGCTGGCCAGTGGGGCGCTGAAACTGTGACCGAACTGAATCTTGAAGTGGTTGACGTCCGCCTTGAGGATAACGTGATTCTGGTCCGCGGCTCCGTGCCCGGCCCGAAGAACGGTCTTGTGTTGGTGCGCAAGCAGTAGGGAGAGAAACGATGGCTGTCGTGAAAGTATACGATCAGGACAAGGCCGAGCAGGGCGAAATCACCCTGTCCGCCGATGTGTTCGAGGTCGCGGTGAGGCCGGAGATTCTCCACCTCGTGGTTCGTGCGCAGCTTGCCGCCAGGCACGCCGGTACGCACGAAGCCAAAACCCGCGCGTTTGTTTCCGGCGGTGGCGTGAAGCCCTGGCGTCAGAAAGGCACCGGCCGCGCCCGTTCCGGTTCGAATCGTTCGCCTGTGTGGCGTGGCGGGGCTGTAGTTTTTGGCCCCCAGCCCCGCAGTTATGAGTTCAAGGTGAACAAGAAAATCAGGAAACTCGCCCTGCGGATGGCGTTGTCCTCCAAGTTGGCGGGCGAAGCCCTGATGGTGGTGAAAGGGATTGAGCTGGCTGAACCCAAGACCAAGTTGTTCGCCGGCGTTGCCGCGAAGCTGGGGCTTGGCAAGGCGCTGATTATCGCTCCTGAGGTGGACCGCAATGTGGCTCTGGCCTCGCGGAATATCCCCGGTATCAGCCTGACTACGCCGGACAGGCTTAGTGTGTACGAAATCCTGAAGCACAAACAGCTTGTGCTTCTGGAAGGCGCCGTGGACCCCGTTGAAACCCGGCTGAAATAAGAGGCGCATCATGGACTATACCCAGATTCTCTTGAAGCCCGTGGTGACGGAAAAGGCGACCGCCCTGCGCGACGCCGGAAACCAGGTCGCGTTTTTCGTTCACCCCGACGCCAACAAGATCGAAATCAAAAAGGCTGTGGAAGCCGCCTTCAATGTCAAGGTGACTAACGTCAACGTTGTCACCCACAAGGCGACTGAGAAGATGAAGAACCGCAAGGTTGTTCATATCCCCGGCTGGCGCAAGGCGTATGTGACTCTTGCCGCTGGCAGCAAGATTGAGTTCTTTGAGGGAGTGTAATCATCATGGCTGTGCGTAAGCTTAAACCTACCTCGGCCGGGCGCCGTTTCCAGACGGTTTCTGACTTTGAGGAACTCACGCGGACCACGCCTGAGAAATCCCTTGTCAAGGGACTTGCCAAAAAGGCCGGCCGCAATAATCACGGTCACGTCACCAGCCGCCGCCGCGGCGGCGGTGTGAAGCGTCTGTATCGCGTCATTGACTTCAAACGCGACAAGGCGGATATCCCCGCCGTGGTCGCGCATGTTGAATATGACCCCAACCGCACGGCGCGCATCGCGCTGCTGCATTACTCCGACGGCGAGAAGCGCTACATCCTCGCGCCCAACGGAGTGAAGCAGGGAGACGCCATTCTGTCCGGCGACAAGGCGGACATCAAGCCGGGCAACGCCATGCCTCTGCAGCGCGTGCCCGTTGGCACCCTGCTGCATAATATTGAGCTGTATCCCGGCCGCGGCGGCCAGCTTTGCCGCTCCGCCGGAACCAGCGCCCAGCTTGTAGCCAAGGAAGGCATTTATGCGCTTTTGCGCATGCCCTCCGGTGAAGTCCGGAAAGTGCTTGGTACCTGCCTCGCCACTATCGGCCAGGTCGGCAACATCCAGCACGAGAATATTTCGCTCGGCAAGGCCGGCCGCAATCGCTGGCTGAACCGCCGTCCGAAGGTGCGCGGCGTGGCTATGAACCCCATCGACCATCCTCTGGGGGGTGGTGAAGGCAGAAGCTCCGGCGGGCGTCATCCTGTGTCGCCCTGGGGTATGCCTGCCAAGGGGTATAAGACCCGTGACAAGAAGAAGCCTTCCTCGCGGCTTATCGTTAAGCGCCGCGGGCAGAAGTAGGAGCTCGTATGCCCAGATCGCTGAAAAAAGGTCCCTTTGTGGACGGTCATCTGATGAAGAAGGTGGATGCGGCTGTGGCCAGCAACGACCATCGGGTTTTGAAAACCTGGTCGCGTCGTTCCACGGTGCTTCCTGAAATGGTAGGGTTGACCTTTGCCGTGCACAACGGCAAAAAGTTTCTCCCCGTGTTTGTCACGGAAAACATGGTCGGCCATAAACTTGGCGAATTCGCGCCCACGCGGACCTTCCATGGTCACGCTGCGGACAAGAAAGTTGTCGCCAAATCCCCAGTGAAGAAGTAGCGGGGACGCCAAATGGAATCGAAAGCTATCGCTAAGTTCGTGCGCGTCGCGCCGCGCAAGTCGCGTCTGGTGGCCCGCAATGTGGTCGGCCTGCCTGTCGAGCAGGCCATGAACCTCTTGCGTTTCACGCCCAACAAGCCCGCCGGGGTTATTCTTGATGTGATGCGTTCTGCTCTTGCCAACGCGGAACATAACGCGAATCTTGACGTGGACGCGCTTGTCGTCAAGGAAGTGCTGGTCAACGAAGGGCCGACCTGGAAGCGCTTTATGCCGCGTTCACAGGGCCGTGCCTCGCATATTCGCAAGCGGACCAGCCACATCACCGTCATACTCGCGGAAGGGCAGGAATAAGACATGGGTCAGAAAGTTCATCCGTACGGATTCCGGCTGGGGTACAATAAGAACTGGCAGTCCCGCTGGTTCAGCAAAAAAGACTACCCGGCTTTTGTGTTCGAAGATCACAAGATTCGCCAGTATGTGAAGAAGCTGCTGTACAGTGCGGGCGTGGCCAAAATCGAACTGGAACGCGCCGGCGGCAAAATCCGTCTGGTTCTTTCCACCGCGCGCCCGGGCATTGTCATTGGACGCAAGGGAACGGAAATCGAAAAGCTGCGCGGCGATCTCAAGGCCAAGTTTGGCCGCGAATTTTCGCTGGAAGTGAATGAGATCCGCCGTCCCGAAGTGGAAGCACAGCTCGTGGCTGAAGGCATCGCCCAGCAGCTTGAGCGCCGTGTCGCCTTCCGCCGCGCCATGAAACGCACGGTGCAGATGGCCCGCAAATTCGGGGCTGAAGGCATCAAGGTGACCTGCGGCGGCCGTTTGGCTGGCGCTGAAATCGCCCGTACCGAATGGTACCGCGACGGCCGCGTACCGCTCCAGACTTTGCGCGCCGATATTGACTATGGTTTTGCCGAAGCCCACACCACCTACGGCATTATTGGTATCAAAGCGTGGGTTTACAAGGGTGAAATCCTTGACAAAGAGGTTGAACGGTAATGCTCGCTCCCAAGAAAGTAAAATTCCGCAAGTGGCAGAAAGGCCGCCTGCGCGGTCCGGCGCTCCGCGGTGCGACCATCGCCTTCGGCGACATTGGACTTAAGTCTCTGGTGCACGGAAAGCTTTCCAGCCAGCAGATCGAAGCGGCACGTATCGCCATGATGCGTCACATCAAGCGCGGCGGAAAAGTGTGGATTCGTATTTTCCCCGATCGCCCTGTCACCGCCAAGCCTCTGGAAACCCGCCAGGGAAGTGGTAAAGGCGCTCCGGTTGGCTGGTGCGCTCCGGTGAAGCCGGGCCGCGTGCTGTACGAAATCAAGGGCGTCAGCATGGATCTCGCTAAGGAAGCGTTGTATCTTGCCGCCCGCAAGCTCCCCATAAAGACCACCATCGTGGTAAGGGAGGGGCTCTAGGATGAAAGCCCGCGAACTGAAAGAGCTCGGCGTGGAAGAGCTTAAGGCCAAGCTCGCCGAAAAACGGCAGGAACTTTTTAATCTGCGCTTTCAGCATGGCACGGCCCAGCTGGAAAAGACCGCCAGCCTGAAGGCTGGACGCCGTGATATCGCGCGGATTCTGACCGTCCTGAAGGAAAAGGAATAAGGCCATGTCTGAAGCCATGGAAAACCGCAAAGGTCAAACGCTGGTGGGAACCGTAATCAGCAACAAGGGTGACAAGACGATTGTCGTCCATGTTGAAACGCTGGTGAAGCACCCCCGGCTTGGAAAGTATGTGCGGAGCCGCAAGAAGTTCACTGCCCATGATCCCGAAAACGCCTGCGGGATCGGCGACAAGGTGAAAATCGTGGAATTCCGTCCCATGAGCCGCACCAAGCGGTGGCATCTTGTGTCCATCCTTGAGAAGGCCCTGTAGGAGACCGTCATGATCCAAGTAGAATCCACTCTGCAGGTGGCCGACAATTCCGGCGCCAAGAAAGTGGCCTGCATCAAGGTGCTTGGCGGTTCACACCGCCGGTACGCGACTGTGGGCGACATCATCATGGTATCGGTGAAGGAAGCCATTCCGCACAGCAAAGTGAAAAAGGGCGACGTCATGCAGGCCGTCATTGTGCGCACAGCCAAAGAAGTGCGCCGCATGGACGGTTCCTACATTCGTTTTGACACCAACGCCGCTGTTCTCCTGTCCAAGCAGGGAGAACCGGTCGGGACCCGTATCTTCGGACCTGTGGCCCGCGAACTGCGCGCCAAGAATTTCATGAAGATCGTCTCGCTTGCCCCCGAAGTCCTCTAGGAGTCTGATGATGAAACAGTTTCGTATTCACAAGGACGACAAGGTGATGGTCATCGCGGGCAAGGATCTGGGGAAGATCGGCAAGGTTCTCAAGATCCTCCGCAAGAGTGATCGTGTCCTGGTCGAGAAGGTGAACATGGTCAAGCGCAATGTGAAGCCCAACCCCTATCGGCGCGAGCCCGGCGGCATCGTCGACAAGGAAATGCCCATCCATGTGTCCAACCTCATGGTTGTGTGCAGCAAGTGCTCCGCTCCCACCCGCGTCGGTTACCGCGTCGCGGAGGACGGCAAAAAAATCCGCTTCTGCAAGAAGTGCAACGCAACGCTGTAGGTGAAACACTATGACCCGTCTTGAAACCATCTATCGTGAGAAAGTGGTTCCGGCCATGCAGCAGGAATTCGCCTATGCGACTCCCATGCAGCTGCCCTCCATCGTGAAGGTTTCTCTCAATATTGGCCTGGGCGCCGCTATCCAGAACAACAAGATCATGGAAGAGGCCGTCAAGGAACTGACCGCCATCGCCGGCCAGAAGGCCGTTATTACCCGCGCCAAGAAGTCCATCGCCAACTTCAAGGTGCGCGAAGGGATGCCCATTGGCGTGCGCGTGACCCTGCGTCACGATCGTATGTGGGACTTCCTTGACAAGTTGATGAACTTCGCCCTCCCCCGCGTGCGCGACTTCCGTGGCATTTCGGACAAGGGCTTCGATGGCCGCGGAAACTTCACCCTGGGCATCAAGGAGCACTCCATCTTCCCTGAACTGGAAGTGGACCGTATCGAGACTCCCAAGGGCATGAATATCACTATCGTGACCACCGCCACCACCGACAAGGAAGGCAAGTTCCTGCTGGACAAGCTGGGCATGCCTTTCAGAAAGTAAGGAGTAACGAACGTGTCCCGTACTTCCCTTGAAGTGAAGGCGAACCGCAAGCCCAAATTTTCGACCCGGGCTTACAATCGTTGTCCCATTTGCGGACGCGCCCGCTCGTATCTGCGCAAGTTTGGCCTGTGCCGTATCTGCTTCCGCAAGATGGCCCTCGCCGGCGAGCTGCCTGGCGTTCGCAAGTCCAGCTGGTAAACCGTTTAGTTGTGCATACCGGAAGGAGGCACAGATGATGACTGATCCTATTGCAGATATGCTCACGCGTATCCGCAACGCACATTTGGCCCTGCACAAGGAAGTGAATGTGCCGCGCTCGAAGATGAAGGAAGCCATTGCTTCCATCCTCAAGCAGGAAGGCTATGTCGAGGACGTGGCCGCAGAAGACCGTACCATCACCATCCAGCTCAAGTATCATCAGGGCAAGGCCGCCATTGCCGGCCTCAAGCGGGTGAGCAAGCCGGGTCGCCGCAAGTACGTTGGGGCCAGTGAAATCCCCAGTGTCCAGAACGGTCTGGGTATCTGCATTCTTTCCACCTCGCGCGGCGTCCTTGACGGCGCATCGGCCAAGGCGGCCGGCGCGGGTGGCGAACTTCTCTGCGAAATCTGGTAAGGCGGGGGTAGCTATGTCTCGTATCGGAAAACTGCCCATCGCCATTCCCTCCCAGGTGGAGGTGAAGGTGGGCGCTGATAAAATTACGGTCAAGGGTCCCAAAGGCGAACTTTCCACGCCCGTGAGCCCGCTGATCAATTATGAGCTGAAAGACGGCCATCTGACGCTGACCCGCGTTGATGAATCGCGCGCGGCCAATGCCCAGCATGGTCTGCGCCGTACCCTTCTCGCCAACTGCATTGAGGGCGTGACCAAGGGGTTTACAAAGACTTTGGAAGTCAATGGGGTCGGTTACCGTGTGGCGGTGAAAGGCCACATGATTGAGTTGGCGCTCGGCTTTTCGCATCCTGTTGTGGTGGAGCTGCCCAAGGGCATTGAAGCCAAGGTTGACGGCCAGAAGCTGACTTTGTCCGGCATTGACAAGGAGGCCGTTGGCGAAATGGCCGCCCGGATTCGCCGGCTCCGCGCGCCTGAACCCTACAAGGGCAAAGGCATCAAGTACGAAAATGAAATTATCCGCCGTAAGGCCGGCAAGTCCGGCGCCAAGGCGAAGTAGTCGGGGCGCGCCATGAGCAAAATGACAAAAGAAGAAGCAAGACAGCGCCGGAAAATTCGCATCCGCAAAAGGATTACCGGCACGGAAGAACGCCCCCGTCTGGTGGTATTCCGCTCCAATATGCACATGTATGCGCAGATTGTGGATGATCTGACCCACGCCACTCTGGCAGCCGCCTCCACCCTGACTTTGTCCAAGAAGGGAGAGGAAAAGGTGCATTGCAATAAGGCTGGCGCCGAATTGGTGGGCAAGGAAATCGCCCGTCTCGCGAAGGAGAAGAATATCTCCCGGGTGGTCTTTGATCGCAACGGCTATATCTACCACGGACGAGTGAAGGCTGTGGCGGACGGGGCGCGCGAAGGCGGCCTTGAGTTCTAACCCGGAGAAGGAAAGCTACTGTTATGGAACAGAACGAACTTGGTTTCATTGAGAAAGTCGTCTCCCTGAACCGGGTAGCCAAGGTTGTGAAAGGCGGTCGCCGTTTCAGTTTCAGCGCCCTGGTGGTGGTTGGGGACGGCAACGGCAGCGTCGGTTACGGTCTGGGCAAGGCTCAGGAAGTGCCCGAAGCCTTGCGCAAGGCTACAGAGCGCGCCCGCAAAACAATGGTGAAGATTCCTCTGGTCGAAGGCACCCTGCCTTATGAAATTCTCGGCGAATTCGGCGCTGGGCGCGTCATGCTCAAGCCTGCTTCCCGCGGGACGGGCATCATCGCCGGCGGCGCCGTGCGCGCCGTTATGGAAGCTGTGGGCGTGTCGGATGTGCTGACCAAGGCCATTGGCACCAACAATCCTCACAATGTCCTGCGTGCTACCGTGGCGGGCCTGACTTCTCTGCGCAGCGCCGAGGCTGTGTCCGACGTGCGCGGCAAGAAACTGGAAACCCCGAGGAAGTAACGCCATGTCCGAACTTACCGTAAAACTCGTAAAGAGCCGCATCGGCTGCAATCCCGCCCAGAAAAAAGTTCTGGACGCCATGGGGCTGCGCCGCCGTGAAATGGTCAAGACGTTTCCTGACAATCCTGCCGTGCGTGGCATGATCGCCAAGGTCTGCCACCTTGTTGAGGTTATCAAGTAATGAACCTGCATGAAATCTATCCCTTCCCTGAAGAACGCAAGACCCGCAAACGTGTGGGCCGCGGTTCCGGTTCGGGACTGGGTTGTACTTCCGGCAAAGGCAACAAGGGGCAGAATGCCCGTGCGGGCGGAGGCGTCCGCCCCGGTTTTGAAGGCGGCCAGATGCCCCTGCAGCGCCGTCTTCCCAAGCATGGTTTCAAAAACGCCTTGTTCAAGGTGACCTACAGCGTCGTCAACCTGGGACGCCTGGTGGAAGCCTTTGAAGGCAAGACGGAAATCACGCTCGAAGATATCTACACCCGCGGGCTCGCCAATTTCGGGACGCCCGTGAAGGTGCTCAGCGAGGGCGAAGTGACCTTTGCCCTGACTGTGGAAGCCCACCGGTTCAGCAAGGCCGCCGCGGAAAAAATCAAGGCTGCCGGCGGCCAGGTGAAGGAACTGGAATCTGTTGTCACAGAAGGGTAGGTGACCCGTGGCATTAGGTGACAATATCGCCAAGTCGCCCGAACTGCGCACAAAATTGCTTTGGACGCTGGGCCTTCTGTGCTGCTACCGGCTGGGGGTGCATATCCCCGTGCCGGGAGTGGACGCGGGGGCCCTCGCCAGCTTCTTTGAAAGCGCGGCGGGGACGCTGTTCGGGTTGTTCGACATGTTTTCAGGGGGCGGCCTCAAGAATGTCTCAGTGTTCGCCCTGGGGATCATGCCGTACATTTCGGCGTCGATTATCATGCAGCTTTTGCAGGTAGTCAGCCCTGAACTCAAGCGTATGGCCAGGGAAGAGGGCCAGGCGGGCCGGCGCAAGATCACCCAATACACCCGCTACGGTACAGTGCTCATCACCCTTCTGCAGGGCCTTGGCATTTCCATGGGCCTTGAAGGCATGACGAGCCCGACCGGGGCTCTGGTTGTTCTTGGCGGCGGCGGCTGGTCTTTCCGCATTGTAACGGCGCTGACTCTGACCGCAGGCACTGTGTGCATCATGTGGCTGGGCGAGCAGATTACTGAGCGCGGGATCGGCAACGGGATTTCGCTGATCATTTTCTCCGGCATCATCGTCGGCATCCCCGGTGCGTTTATCCATTCGCTCCAGCTGATTCAGGCCGGTGAAATGAGTATCCTCATCGCCATCCTGCTTCTCGCCTTCATGCTGGCCGTGACGGTCGGGGTCGTTTTTGTGGAACGGGCCCAGCGGCGTATCCCCATCCAGTACGCCAAGCGTCAGGTGGGGCGTAAAGTCTATGGCGGGCAGACTACACATTTGCCGCTCCGCGTGAATACGGCCGGGGTTATCCCCCCCATCTTCGCGTCGAGTTTGCTGATGTTTCCTGCCACGCTTTCCACATTCGCGACAGCGGATTGGCTCAAACAGGTTTCGGCGTGGTTTTCCCCCTCGACGATTCTGTATAATGTCATTTTCGTCGCCCTGATTTTCTTCTTCTGCTTTTTCTATACGGCGATCATCTTTGATACCAAGGATGTCGCGGAAAACCTGAAGAAGGGGGGCGGTTTCATCCCCGGGATTCGTCCTGGTGACAAGACTTCGGAATACCTTGACGGCGTCCTCTCCAGGCTGACCCTGTGGGGCGGCGTGTATATCTCGGTTATTTCGGTTTTGCCCATGTTCCTCATCAGCCAGTTCAATGTGCCGTTCTATTTCGGCGGCACCAGTATTTTGATCATGGTTGGCGTGGCTATGGACTTCATGAGCCAGCTCGAGAGTCACCTCATCTCGCGCCAGTATGAAGGCCTGATGGGCAAGGCAAAACTTAAGGGACGCGCGTAAGGCAAAGCAAATGAAGAAGTTCCGCGGCGTCTTCCTCAAAAATGAAAGGGAGATTGGCCTTCTTCGCGAAGCCAACCGCATGGTGGCATGTATTCTGGAAGAATTGGGCAGACAAGTCCGTCCCGGTGTGCCCACCCTCTATTTTGAGGAAATCGTCCAGAAAATGTGCCGCGAGTTCAGGGTAAAGCCGGCATTTGAAGGCCTGTACGGCTATCCGTACGCGCTTTGCTGCGGCCTCAACGACGTGATTGTACACGGGTTCCCCAACGAGATCCCGCTTCGGGAAGGTGACATCATCACCTTTGATGTGGGCGTCATCTATGAAGGGTTCTACGGCGACGCCGCCCGCACGTTCAAAGTTGGGGCGGTTTCGGAAGAGGCGGAGCGGCTGGTGCGGGTGACGAACGAATGTCTGGCCCTCGCCGTGCCTGAGGCGCGACCGGGCAATCTGCTTTCCGACATCGCGCGCGCGGTGCAGGAGCATGCTGAGAGCGCCGGCTATGGCGTGGTGAGACGGTTTGTGGGACATGGAATAGGCACTTCCCCGCATGAAAAGCCAGAGGTGCCCAACTTTGGTCCCACAGTTGGCGGGTCGTTGCCGCTCAAGGCGGGTATGGTGCTTTGCATCGAGCCTATGCTTACGGCGGGCAGCCCGGAAGTGGATATCATGGAAGACAACTGGACGGCGCGCACCAAGGATCGGAGCCTGGCCGCCCATTGTGAGCATTGCGTCGCCATCCTGCCGCATGGCCCGGAGATTCTGGACCGGGTGTAAAGTGTGACAGATGCGTTGACAGCGAAGCCCAAAGAGGCTAATTGATTCGGTTCCGGGTCGTCATTCCCTTCCGGGGTGTTCGTTCCGAACCAAACCGTTTGGAGATGTGTCATGAAAGTCAGACCATCCGTGAAGAAAATCTGCCCGAAGTGCAAGGTTATCCGGCGTCGGGGAGTGTTAAGGGTCATTTGCGAAAACCCCCGGCACAAGCAGCGCCAGGGCTAGCTTTTCAGGAGAACTACTGTGGCCAGAATTGCTGGTGTTGACCTGCCTCGTGGGAAGCGCGCTGATATCGCGTTGACCTACATTTATGGCATTGGCCGGGCGACCGCTGTGAAAATTCTCGGCGCGACCGGTATTGATTGGACCCGTGGCATTGATGATCTTTCCGCCGAAGAAGTAAACGAGCTTCGCAAAGAAATCGAACAGCACTATAAGGTGGAAGGCGACCTCCGCCGTGAGCTTGCCGCGAATATCAAGCGCCTGATGGACATTGGCTGTTTCCGTGGCCTGCGCCACCGCAGGGGACTCCCCGTCCGTGGCCAGCGTACGCATACCAATGCCCGTACCCGCAAGGGGCCGCGCCGCGGCGCGGTTGGCAAGAAGAAGTAGGCCCTTCCGGCCCTGATGAAGCCAGCCACTCGCGCGAACGAGATGGCCGTTGGGGCATAACGTTGACATTACGGAAGAAATGCAATGGCTAGAGCAAAACGTGCCGTCAAGAAAAGAGAGAAGAAGAATGTCCCTGTGGGTATTGCCCACATTCAGGCATCCTTCAACAATACGATTATCACTTTTACCGATACCCGCGGCAATGCTGTGAGCTGGGCGTCCTCCGGCCAGAGCGGCTTCAAGGGGTCGCGTAAGTCAACCCCCTTCGCCGCGCAGGTCGCCGCCGAACAGGCCGCCCGCCGTGCTCAGGACAATGGCATGCGCACTGTCGGTATTTATGTGAAGGGGCCGGGGGCCGGTCGTGAATCCGCCATGCGCGCTATCAGCGCCGCGGGATTCAAGGTGGCCTTCATTCGTGATATCACGCCCATCCCCCATAACGGTTGCCGCCCGCCCAAGCGGCGCCGCGTCTGACGCGGCTTCGCAGAGGAGGAAATTACCTTGGCAAAATACAATGACGCCAAATGTCGTCTGTGCCGTCGCGAAGGCACGAAGCTCTTTCTGAAGGGCGATCGCTGCTATTCGGACAAATGCGCCTGTGACCGCCGTCCCTACGCTCCCGGCCAGCATGGCCGTGCGCGCAAGAAGCTGTCTGACTATGCCACCCAGCTTCGCGAAAAGCAGAAGGTGCGTCGCGTTTATGGCGTTCTGGAAAGTCAGTTCCACACCTATTACGTCAACGCCGATATGGCGAAGGGCGTAACCGGCACAAACCTGCTGTCTTTCCTTGAGCGCCGTCTGGACAATGTCGTTTACCGCCTGGGCTTTGCCAATTCACGCAGCCAGGCCCGCCAGCTGGTTCGCCATGGCGTGTTTACCCTGAACGGGCGTAAAGTCACCATTCCTTCCCTTCTGGTGAAGGCAGGGGATACTGTTGAAGTGCCCGAAGCCAGCCGCACGATTCCTGTGCTCGCCGATGCCCAGCAGGCCATTGCCCGTCGCGGGCTGCCTGCCTGGCTGGAAATGGACGCCTCCAATTTCAAGGGGCTGATCAAAGCGCTGCCGCAGCGCGACGATATCCAGTTCCCCATCGCCGAGCACCTTATCGTCGAGCTTTACTCCAAATAAGCGGGGGCATCCATGCTCTTCAATCAAGGCAACAGGCTTATCAACTCCCGGAACTGGGCAAAACTTGTCCGTCCCGAGCAGATCGTCTGCGAAAGCGATCCGGAAAACCTCATGTACGGCAAGTTCGTTTGCGAACCGCTGGAGCGTGGCTACGGCATCACTATTGGCAACGCTCTGCGCCGGGTACTGCTTTCCTCGCTTCAGGGCGCGGCTTTTGTGTCCGTGAAGATCGCCGGTGTGCAGCATGAGTTCACCACCATTCCGGGCGTGCTTGAAGATGTGACGGATATTATCCTGAACATCAAGCAGGTACGCATGGCCATGGATACCGACGAACCTCAGCGCCTGACCCTGAGCGTCAAGCGCAAGGGCGCTGTCACGGCCGCGGACATCGTTGCCAATCAGCATGTGGAAATCTTGAATCCCGAACAGTTCATCGCTACCCTGACTGAAGACGTCGATCTGGAGATGGAGTTCGAGGTGCGGATGGGCAAGGGGTATGTGCCCGCCGACATGCACGAGGGCCTGTCTGAAGAGATTGGGCTCATCAAGCTGGATTCAAGCTTCTCGCCGGTGCGCAAAGTGGCCTATGTGGTTGAACAGGCCCGTGTTGGTCAGATGACCAACTACGACAAGCTGATTCTTGAAGTCTGGACTGACGGCTCTGTGCGTCCCGAAGACGCCATTGCATACAGCGCCAAGATTATCAAGGAACAGGTCTCGGTGTTCATCAATTTCGATGATCACTTCGGCGCCGATGTCGGCTCTGGCGGTACCGGCAATGCCGAGCTGAATGACAATCTGTTCAAAAATATTGACGAACTCGAGCTTTCTGTCCGTGCCACCAACTGCTTGCGCAGCGCGAACATCGCTACCGTTGGCGATCTGGTGCAGCGGGCTGAAGCTGAAATGCTGAAGACCAAAAACTTCGGCAAGAAGTCGCTTGATGAAATCAAGGCCCTTTTGACTTCCATGGGGCTGGACTTCGGCATGAAGATCGAGGGATTCGATAAGAAATACCAGGAATGGAAGAGGAAACAGCACCATGAGGCATAACAATTCCGGCAAAAAGCTCGGCAGAACGCCTTCTCACCGCAAGGCACTGTTCGCGAATATGACGAAGGCCCTGCTGGCGTACGGGAAGATCCGCACCACGGAAGTGAAGGCAAAGGAACTCCGCCGGCAGGTGGAGCCGCTGATCACCCTTGCTCTGCGCAACGATTTGCATTCCCGTCGTCTTGCGTATGAAACCCTTGGCGATCACGCGATAGTGAAGCGCCTTTTCGATGAAGTGGCTCCTCTTTTTGCCGGAGTGCCTGGCGGCTATACCCGCATCACCCGCCTGGCGTTGCCCCGCAAAGGCGACAGCGCTCCCATGGTCGTCATCGAATTGACTAAGCAGAAGGAAGAACCCGCCGCGTAAGCAGCGGACAGGCCATATATCCCAAAACCGGCTCCCGTCATGGGGGCCGTTTTGCTTTTGAAGGGAAAGAGTTATACGGCATGCTTGAGGCGTGCAAAACGTCATTTACTGTGGCTCCAGGCGCGCCAGCATCCATGCCGCTGCGCGCAAAGGGCGTTTCTCCGAAGCTGTTTCCCCATCTGCAGGAAACGCCTCTGAGAGGCTGCCATCAACGGGAGGCTGGTTTCTGATGCCCACCAGAAACCAGCCTGATGTTTTCTGGCGGCTCTCGTCGGGACGGAGGACCTGCGCGACCACATCCACCCCCAGCGGTATGCTGGAAGCCGCCAAAGCCTGCGGCAAATAATTGACGCTGGCATCACGGCAAGATATGCCAATAGAAATTGTCACAGAGCAGGAGGAGCCATCACCATGAAAGCGCTTTTGTCTTTCATCCTTGTTTTATTGCTTGCGGCGCCCGTTTTTGCCGAAGGTTTCCAAGGGCCATCCCCAAAATCGAAGGGAGGGTTTCAGGGGCCTGTCACTGGAATTCAGGCCGATACGGTGGCGAAGGCGAAGGACAGCCGCGATGACACGCGGGTAATGCTGACCGGCAATATTATCATGCGGGTGGCCGGCAGCGATGACAAATATATTTTCAGGGACGCGACCGGTGAAATCGTGGTGGATATTGATGACAAGCTGTTTG
>Ga0208297_1001471_pt1 | contig 21407 bp, 20 predicted proteins | sample LMS_cellobiose_e_FD_187367 | JGI IMG/M metagenome (GOLD analysis project Ga0208297, IMG submission 187367) | Rumen-fistulated moose microbial communities from Alaska, USA - LMS_cellobiose_enrichment (SPAdes) (version 2) | ecosystem: Host-associated > Mammals > Digestive system > Stomach > Rumen... | reverse complement strand
AGCCGCCCCGTCACTTTAAAAGCTCCACGGGTGGGGTGGCTGTCAAGACCGCCGCCGGTCTCCAGAGTGACATTTTCTCGGTCCAGTTAAATATGTTTGGGGGTGACATTTTCACAGTCCATTGACACCGTTTTGTTGTATTAATTGTAAGCACATGATTATTCAAACCAGTTTTATTGGCCTTTGATCATGATGCCTGCGCCGATTTGGTATAGAGATCCAGAATACGAGTCAAACTATCATCAGCATTTGACACCAATAATACGCGGAATATAAGAACCATGACGGGAAAGGAGGTGTTAAACACTTTGAGTCGAAAGGAAGACCGTTTGCGTCAGGAACGCGAGCGTCTGGATCGCGAGCAGAAAGAACAGCAGCGTCGTGACGATCAAAACCAGCAGCAGAATAGGAAAAGGAATAGCTAGTTGACCGGAGCTCTGGTGAGTGATGGACAACACATATCGGAAACCTTGAGTGATAGCGTCCTCACTGAGGCCGTTATCACTTTTTTGTGCGGCTTGAACAGTTCATTAATAGCCAGGAATCGGCATTAATAACAGACCCTAATCTGGCTTCTAATATTTAGTTCGGGCTGTTTATAAATTTCTAAGAACATTTTACGACCCTGGCGCATATCATCAGTTTAAGATTCATTTAGGAGGATAATCTTTATGAAGTTAACCGCAGAAGAATACCAGGTAGCTCAAAGAGTAAACACCTACTTCCGTTCACCTGTCATGAGCCTACGGGAAAAAATCTTCAATGCCAAGCTGATTGCCCTGCACGATCTGGAGTTGCAGAACTTCACTTGTGAGACGGAAAAGGAGAAACTTACCCACTACTCTCATATACTGGACAGACTTATGCAGAAGATAGATGCGTGAGCAATTGTCCCGCCGCTGTCTGGCCACTGCTAAGGCTCTCGATAATAGTCTTGGGACCGGTGCAGCAGCCAGCAGCAAAAACCCCTGCCTGGCTGGTAGAACTACCAATACCAGCAATAAACCCACGATCATCCCTTACAATTCCCAGAGTGTCAGTGATTTCCCGGTCAGACCGGGCAGGTAATACTGCGGAACACAGCACCGCCCAATCATAATACCCCTGTTTAACTTGAGATATAGCGGTATCCTCGTATTTTACGATCAGTGTCTGATTACGGTCCTGATCAATCCTGGCCGGCATGCCCCTTATATACCTTACCCCATCCCTGCACCCAGCCGTGTAAACCGGGTGGTACCTCTGGGTATCCATACAAAAAACATCAACCGTGGCTCCGGGAATCCTGTCGATCAATAATTGGGCCAGTTTTTCGGAATAAAGACAGCAGACCCGAGAACAATAGGCAACTCCCCGGCTCTGTTCCCGGGAACCAAAACATCGGATGACGGCAATCCGCGGCATGATTCCCAGCTTCTCCTCCCAGTCACCACCGGTGTTTATCAGGGTCTCTTCCATCTCCCGGGCTGTGACTACCCGGGCGAGACGCTGGTATCCCATTTCTCCGCGCACGGCGGGGTCAAACAGTTCAAACCCGGTGGCGAGTATGATCCCAGCTACTTCAATCCATGTTTTTTCCTGCTGGCCGCCGACTTCCACCTGGTAGGTACCGAATGCCGATTGTGCGGCAGTCACATGGCATCCAGTCATGACCTTTATAAACGGGTGATTCTGTACCTGGTAGACCCGCTCCGCAACCAGGCAGGCTCCGCATTGGCGGCATTCGCCGATGGCTTTGCAGTTGTATAAACGGGGACTGCCCCCCAGTTGTTCATCTTTTTCCACCAGGATGACCTCCTGGTTCCTGGCAGCCAGGTGTAAAGCACTTGCCAGCCCGGCCGGGCCGCCACCTACAACCATAACCCTGGCCATACTACCACTTCCTTATCCGGTTATGAATCTTAATATGGACGGGGATACAGGCCGGCCCGGCGCACGATTTCCGGCACCACGTCTTCCCAGGCCACAGCCATTATGTGAACTCCCTTTACTCCGGGGATTTCCCGCAGTTGGGCTATCTGCTCCACCACGATGTTGATGGCCTCTTCCCGAGGATCGGCAGCGGCCTCCAGGCGTTCGCACAACTCATCAGGAACCAGCATTCCCGCCACATTCTTCTGCATGTACCGGGCCATCCGACCGGATTTAATGGGCATTACTCCTGCCAGAACCGCTGCCCTGTCAGTTAATCCCTGGTCGTTGATAATATGCATGAACTCTTTGAACCGCTCCATCTCCAGGACACACTGGGTCTGAACGAAGTCGGCTCCTGCTTCCACCTTCTTCTGCAGGCGAAGGGCGCGGAACTCAAAAGGATCAGCGAAGGGGTTTTCTACACAGCCGATATAAACATCCGGTCTGACCTTCAGTTCTTCTCCGCAGAGGAAACGGCCCTCATCCCGCATATCCTTTATGGTTTTGATAAGCTGAATGGAATCCAGATCAAATACATTTTTGGCTTGCGGGTGGTTGCCGAAGCTCTGGTGGTCGCCGGTAAGGCACAGCACGTTCTTGATGCCCAGGGCAGCCGCGCCCAGCAGATCCGACTGCAACCCGATCCGGTTGCGGTCCCGGCAGGTCATCTGGATCACCGGTTCCAATCCCTTCTGCTGCACCAGTACACCCGCAGCGATGCTGGACATGCGTACAATCGCGGTCTGGTTATCAGTTATATTAAAGGCATCAGCATATCCCCGCAGGAGATCCGCCTTTTTATTCACAAATTCTGCGTTGCAGCTCTTGGGAGGTCCGATCTCCGCCGTGATGGCAAAGTGGCCTGCCTCCAAGACCCGGTTGAGATTACTCCTCGCCATCAAGAATCAAATCCTCCCTCTCCATTCGTCGTACCCCACCATCCCGGGATCGTGACCAATCCTTGGGGGGCTGCCAAGACAACAGCCGCTCCACCTGGTTTAACTCCTTCAGCCGGTCATAGATCAACTGCCAGGCACATTGGATTTCCGGTGATATCTCACACTTTCCATTCTGCGAACCGCCGCAGGGACCGTTCATAAGGTTCTTGGAACAGCGGGCTACCGGACATATACCTCCGGTCAGGTGCAGCATACAATCTCCACATGCCTGGCACCTCTCCTCAAACACCCCGTGTTCCACCGGCATGCCCAGGAAGCGGGTGTTTAAGCCCGGTACCGTCTGGATGCTCCGGAAATACTGGTTCATAGCCTGCACCCCGATCCCGCAGGCGATGGAAATGACCATCTGAAAACCATGAATCATCGGGTTAAGCTGCTCCAGGAACTCCCACTCACACTGCCGGGGAACCGCCAGGCTCTCCACGGTGATACCAGGGATATCCCGGGCTAACAGCCGGGCCAGGATCTCGGCCTCCTGCAGACCACCGGTCTGGCAAACGGTCACACATCCCCCGCAGCCAACCACCAGCACCTTATTAGCTCCATTAATCATGCTTTTTATCTCAGATAAGGCCTTAAGCTCCCCAACGATCATCCCCCGATAACCCTCCTCCGTATCTCATCCGCCCTATCCTGGGCCGAGACCTGCATAACCTCAACATTGGCTGTACCGGCTAACGAATCGAGCAGCCGATTCAGCCGCTCCACCCGGGAGGACAATCGTTTTCCTCCAGATCCGTGCTGGCATTTGCCGTCCCTGCAAGTCATGATTACCAGCCGATCAACCCCCGGCTCCCAGGCCTTCAACATATCTGTAAGCCCAATGCTCCCGGCACACGGGAAGAGCTGGCAGGGAATCCCGGTATCCTTGAGCAGCGGTCCCCCCGAATTCTCACAGGCCAGAACCAGGATACCCGGGCTTTTTTGCTGGGGCAAAACCTGTTTAATCGCCCCAGCGGGGCATTCGGCATAACACCTGCCACAGTTGAAACAGGCCTCCGGAGCTATGAACATGGCCTGTCCATACATGTTGTTCGCCTTCTGACCAAACCTTACCGCCTCGTGCGGGCAGGTCCGGTAACAGGTAAGACAGAGGGCACAGAGATCAGGCTGTATCTCAAAGCTCATGGCAGGCGCAGCCTCATCAACACCGGAGCGAATGAAGTTTTTAACACACGTGATGGTCTCCTCGCCCGAAAAAGGCTCTCCCCACCCCGAATCAACCACCAGAATTCCTTTTCTCCGGGTAGCGTACGGGTAGTATTCCTGGCGATCCCATCCAACTACGCCTAACAGGCTCAATACCTGCTGGTAATCCGATCTTAACTGCCAGCCGTAAAGCCACCAAAACCGGTCAGCCTTAATTACCCATGGTTCGGTGGCACCCATCGACCGGCTTTTCAGGTAAACAGTTTGGTTTGACAATTCCCTGCAGCCTGCCGAAGGCTTCTTCTCCTTTATATTTATATCGAACAAATCCGTCTCAGTGCCGGTGTGCGCATCTTTCAAACCTACGACTGTATCTTTGAGGAAGATAACACCTGCTTGGCGGGCTTCTTGATACAGTTCCTCACCACCCGGGAATCCTACCTGCACATCGTCAACCACTAAGTATATCTGATGGCCCCGGGAGGTCAATTCCACCGACTCGTGAACGATCTCCCTGAAATCCCCGGGGCGGATCTTCTCCAATTTCAGAACCATGGTTAGGGGTTGTTCGGCGTCCCCAATGGCCTTGAGGGCGGCAGCCATATCATACGCCGGTTCCGGGAAGACAACAATCCGACCTACCACCTGCTGGGTCAGGTTCCCACCGGATTCAATCTGGACCGTGAAATCACCACAGGTACCGTTCACCTTCACCAGCCGGCTGTTACCCATAACTGTAACTCCCTCTGGTTGTCCTGCCGTCTCTCCGGGAAAAGCCCATAAAACAGGCATATGACGAGCCATATCGACCGCCAAACGGTATGATAATTCACTTTCTCCCCATATCAGAACCGGGGAACTCGCCTCACAGTCCCGCGGGTATCTCATCAAAAAATCCTCCCCCTAAGCATATCAACATGATAGACTACCGGAGTAAAACCTGCAACAAGGGGGATTAACAGCTTTTTTCCGGAACTGGAAACCGGGCAAAACCTGTTGATGCAACTCTCCTTTCAATTCCTTGGATTTTAGCTCGATGCTCCTTGTCTTGATTCAACACGCTATTTGAACAGCATGAACCTCCGCTTCAACCACCGGTACTCGACGAGGTAACCGGCCAGGAACAACACTATAATTCCAGCTATCAGACCTTTGGTCTGATCCAGCCGTTTGCGCAATTGGGCTATGGTCTGTTCGTTCTGACCAGCATAGTCAAATATGCTCTCTTGTTCCTCCTTGATCTCCTCAATCCGATGGCTCAAGCTATCCTTTTCCTTCATAGTTTGATAAAGCCGGTTCCAGACCCTTACCCGCTCCTGCTGCAGTTCTTCCATCTGTCTTTTGATCAGTGTCTCAGCACCGTACCTTTCTCCGGGCGCGAAAGCATCCCATATCACGACCCCAGAGCAATTGTGGGGGCGTTCCAGGCCTGCCAGGGCGCAAATAGTAGGAGCCACATCGATAACACTCACTCCCTGGAGCCGTGAATTGACCTTGATTCCGCTGGATTTTACGATCAACGGCACCATACTCGAAGCTGAAGAACTGCGGGAAGCCGTAATTATCAGGCAGGTTTCTCCATAGATTTTCCAGTCCTTTAATACCCCGATCAGCTTGCCAATCTCCATATCCATATTTCTCAGGTTCCTAAAGTGTTCCGGGCTGTTGACCCGTACTGCTGACGTCTTGCAGTCATCAAGGTATATGTAAGTGAAGAAGGGTTTTTTCTCCAGAAACAATCCAATAGCCTTTTCCATCACCTTGGAATCCGGTTCTTTGGAATCAATCTGAACGTATTCTTCCAGTCCCCGGGCAAATCCCTGCAGCTTACCGCCCGAGCCGTCAACAACCAAAACCGACCGGCCTGACTTGCAGATAACATCCAACAGTGACTCGGTTTCAACCTTATCATTCCGGGAGTAGTATAAGTGTTCCTCGGGTAAGCACCCGGTAAGGAGCGATGCCTCCCCAGCTTCAATGGTATCTGCCCGAACTGCCAGGCACTTATCTGTCGAAGAACCATCGAGGGCCAGGTACTTCAGGTTGTTCTTCTCATAAGAGGAATAACCCTCATAGTTCAGGCCATCCACACTGATAAGGATAATGTTTTGTTGGGGTGCATCATCGGCCGCAAAAGTTGGGGATACGTTAAAGAAAAATAAGAGGCAGGAGAACAGGAGAAGTGTCAGGGCAAGAAAACAGCCGCTGTGACGCATGCTCACCTTTCCCTTCTTTTTGACATTTATATTTGGAAAAGGGAGCTAATATACCTTTATCCTCCCTTGCATCACGGGCTTCGTCTCCATGATGCAAGGGGTGTCACCGCCAACTTTAATTAGTAATAAATAAGACCTAATGCGCCGGGACCAACATGTGAGCCTAAAGTCGGTCCTACCTCACTAAAAAGAATCGGTCCCATGAAGAATTGCTCCACCTGTTGTTTTAATTCCAGGGCTTCCGATTCATGATCCGCGTGAATTACGGCAACGGCCGAAACCGAACCATTCTCCACCTGGTTTTGCAGTGCTTGAACTATATGTTTAACCGCCCGGCTCTTGCTTCTAACCTTATCGAGCGGTTCAATCCTGCCGTCGATCACACCGAGAATTGGTTTGACCTGTAAGAGATTGCCCAGCATACCGCTGGCCCTTCCCAACCGGCCGCCCCTGACAAGGTATTCCAGGTTATCAACAATAAAGTTTAGTTTAATCGCTGTTCTGATCTTAACCAGCTCCGGAATGATCTCGTCGCGATTGAATCCCTGGCGGGCCATCTCCGCGGCCTTCAAAACCTGGAACCCCAGGCCCATAGACGTACTCCGCGAATCCATTACGGTTATGTCGTAATCCGGAAGCAGGCTGGCGGCAGTCTCCGCTGAATGAAACGTACCTGACAGCAGTTCCGAAATAACCAGGCAGATGTACGTTTCCTGGGGACCGTATTTCTTGAAGGCTTCTACAAAGTCACCCACCGGTGGTTGGGATGTGGTAGGAAAGTCATTTGTTGACTTTAGTCTGGAGTAGTATTCCTGGTTGCTCATATCCCCTTCCCGAAACGATATCCCTCCGAGAGTTATTTCCAAAGGCACAACCTGGATACCGAATTCTTCAATCTTGTCGGGAGGCAGATATGATGTGCTATCGGTAATGATGCGTATACCCAATAAAACCCCTCACTTTCAACATAAATTTATACTAATAATAAATCAGAGCCAGCCCGCCTGAGCCAATATGAAGTCCCACCGCTGGACCTGCTTCAGACACTATGATCGATCCCTGATAGACTTTACTCAACATCTGCCGCAAGGATTCAGCCTCACCAGCCGCGTCAACGTGAGCAATACCTACTCTCTCAATTATAGCCTTTTTGGCAGCGTTCTCGAAGTCACTGACCAGACGCTGCAGACCCTTGCGCTTGCAGCGCACCTTATCGTAAAGCACCAGCTGGCCTTGACGAACGGTGAGGATCGGCCTGATTCCCAGCCAATCGCCAATCACACCCAGGGCTTTTGGCAGTCTTCCGCTCCGAACAATGTTTTCCAGGTTGTCAACCAGGAAGAACAGCCTGATTCTGTCGCGGACGGCCATGACCTCTTCCATTATATTGTCGTGGGCTTTCTTTATACATTCACAGGCCTTCAGCACCTGAAACCCCAAACCCAGAGTGGAGCTTAGAGAATCATATATAATGATGTTTCTATCCTTGACATACTCAGCGGCCATCCGGGCAGACTGGACTGTGCCGGAAAGAGCTGATGACATGAATATTCCCAGGATTCTGTCGCCCGGGGCTGTCCTGGTAAACACCTTGATGAACTCACCCACCGAAGGCTGGGATGTGGTGGGAAATCGCCGGCAGTTGCCAATTTTTCTGTAGAACTCCTGGTGACTGTACTTCTCGCCCTCCAGGAAATCCTCACCTTCAAAACTGATATGAAAAGGAACCACTTCTATCCCGTGCTCCTCGATAAATTCGGCCGGGATATGGGCGCTGCTGTCAGTTACAATTATGGTTGCCAACCAGGATAGCCTCCTGTCTTTTTAATATGTCTATAAGACTACCAGAGAAGGACAATGCGGTAAAGATGGTATTTATTGCCAAGTTCCGCTTTTATATTATTTTATCCTGTATTCAGTTTTTACATCCGTCAGGGTGGCCTAGTTGCGTACTTTTATCCCCATGATTGAGTAAAACCGTGAGCACTACACAAAATAAGCAAATATAGATGCTCACAAAAAACCCGCCAAACCAGGCGGGTTCTTAGTTTCTTTATGGTGGACCATGAAGGAATCGAACCTTCAACCTTCTGATTAAGAGTCAGCTGCTCTGCCTAGTTGAGCTAATGGTCCATGACTTAACGAAAGATATTATAGCACGGTTGCTGTTTTATGGGCAACCATTTGATTTGACCGGTTGTTCGGTGGAACCCCGCTCCTAAATACAAGAAAGGGCAAAATGCTGAGCATTATTTGACTCGTCTAATGTTGGCCGTTTCCATCTGGAGGACATCGACCTTGGCCTCAATCCGTTCAAGTGTACCAATAATTCGTTCGTTAACATCGTTTTGGACTTCCCTGGCGTCAAATAATGCCCCGACTTTTTCTGTAAACTCATTTTCCATACGTACCTGGCTATCGTTAACTTTGGCTATGTTGGCTTCTAAATTATCCAAGCGGGAGCTAAATCGCGTCATGGATTCCTGTATGGTGGTTTGGTTTTTTAACAACTGTTCAAGAATCTCTCTGTCGGTCATGCCTATTCATCTCCTTATATTAAGAGGGGAATGCATCAACTTGATACTTCTACCCCTCCATAGTTATTCTACACCTTGATTACCCAGTTCTTCAGTTAGCAAACTATGTTTTTTTGTCTTTTGAGCTCACCAAAGAAAAAATATCAGTATTTCGACTACACCATGAACTGTAACTTCAACCGCCCATTACCTTATTGCTCTATTTTTCTACTGTCAATCATTATATCAATGCTTTTAAAACCTCATAAAGTTGGTTAATATTTTCATCACTAATATATTTATTAAAATAATGGAACATAATATTTAAAGGCTTTAAATCTCTTCTTGGTGCTTGAGGAATACCAAGAAAATCCTCTAGATCCTTATTGAATGAAAAAATATTTTTAGTAACCGGTTTCTTGTTATGGGTAATAAAGTAATTAATAAGTGAATGAACACCATGGTTATTATCTCCATCCATTAAAACCGAATGTGATAGTCCTAATTTGTCGAATAAATTCATATAACGATGGATATTGAATTTACCCATTGCATCTAAGAAATAAATATGATTTTCCTTTAAATCGATCCAAACATTATTGATAAGGTAGTCAAAGAAAACTTTCTCAGATGCACCTTCGCAAATTATAATATGTTTTGCAAAAAACATTGCCGATCTTTCTGAATCAAGCCAAAGAAAGTATTTAATTGATTCTTCTTCCAATTTCCTGCTCATATCCGCATTTTGCTCAAAAAAACGTCTTTTTATTTCTTCCTGTATTTCAGTTGCAACAGTAGGGTCAGTTGACTTTTCGGAAAGGAATTTGAGCATACTTAGATTACTATCAAATAATTCTGATATATTCTCAGAAGAAAGCTGATATGGCGAAGTTATTGCATTGTTTTTCTCGAGACGAATGATACACATCAAGTCTTCAATGTTTCTTGATACGAATACAGGTGAATGAGTCGTGATTAGAACCTGTTGGTTATCTTCTTGAGAAAGATTACGAAGATAAATATCTAATACTTCCTGCTGAGACGGGTGCAAAAAGGCTTCAGGTTCTTCAAAAAGAATGAGTGTATAATCAGGGTTAAAGTCCTTTCTCTTTTCACTTTTTTTGTCAGTATATTTTGATGAAAGTCGAATTAAAGTAAAGATTAAATGTCTCTGAAGACCTTGTCCATACGAATTAATACTTACTCTTTTACCACCAAGGTTGCCATCTTCAATATAATGAGCAAGTAAATTTTTGGTTAGCTCCTCTGGTTTTATTGGATTAATATCAACGCCAAATTCAATTTGCCATTGTTTGATACTATCATTAATATCACCTACCAGGCCCTTTATTGATAAACCATCTTGCCTAATAGCTTCCTCATCCCGAAAATCCCTATTAAATACATCAAAGGCTTGTTCTAATGCCCTGAATGAGTCACTGTCCTTTATTACTTTTTTCATAACAAAATTCACCATTTCCCTAAACGGTGAAGGCCCTGACAATTTTAAAGTATCATCGGCAGTACTTATTTCAGGTATGAAAATTACTTTTCCAAGTTTGGCTTGCGAAATATTCTTTGCACCGTAAAAGAGATTGTCTGACAACGCTCCGTGTTCATAGGCGTAAATGTTACTTTGGTTTGCAGCTACTTTACTACCCCTAAAATACTTACGAACTCTCAAAATACAATCCGTAGAACGATACTCTTCTTTCAGGCTAGTTTGCTCATCTTCATCTGTTAGGAAGCCAATCTCTATCCAACTCTCATTATCGTCAGTTTCAAACTTTGGGAAATCTCTATCCTCAGAATACTTCAGACCGCCGTCTTCATAAAACATCCTCAAGGCGGAAATCAGGGCGGTTTTCCCTGCATTGTTTTCTCCAATAAGAAGGCTGTAATCACACAGTGAAATGGTAGCATCTTTATATGACCGAAAATTATGTAGTGTAATTGAATTAATCCTCACATTATCCCCCCACATTTTAGCATTATTAGAAATTATTCTATGTTTCTGGTAATTGATCCTCTCTCTCTATCAATTTTGTATGATTTTTTAACCCCGTTTCGATTTTCTCACTTAATAAAATATTCTTGACAAATCTAAGTCGTCGATATGGTATTTAGGTCTTGACACTACCAGGGTTAGCGGCTTATTAAAAAAGCGGGGGCTTTTTGAGCAACTAACAAATAGATATTATGGGGCTAAAAGTGACTGTCCCATCAATCATAGGCGTAATGTCCAAATATCATAATGCAATACCAACCCATCCGCTTGTATCAGTGAAGCAAGCAAGCTAAGTTCTTTGAGATTGTTTGCTAGTAATAAGACTCCCACAGGATTCATAATAGATGGGATGTAATACCATGTTCCCGATATATCGGTTCAAGGTTGATGTTTAATCGATGATCAAACTGTGGCAAGCTTAACGGATATCAGCGGATTGCGCAACTACCACTGAGTTGCAATTTCTACTAAAGCATGAAGAGCGATCCGGCACTCTAATTCCGCCCGGAGCTGCTGATAACAATAAAGCGGTTTATTTAATCCATCTCCAATTCGTTTGACAGTGAACACAGGCCTAAAATCATTTCATATGATAATTTGTTTCGATTGTTTTTCAACAAACGTTGCCTGATACGTTTGTAATTCGTTTGACAGCAATTGTATAACTTATATATTGCTCCTTACTTTCTTTAATTTATCTTTTACTCAACCCACGGTCATCAACCTTTTCCAAATTGCAATCCGCAATCGATGGTTGTTATACTTGAAAAGACGGAACATACGTCCAATACCGCACAGCTAAAAAGAGAACAAAATCGGCTGGAACTTAGCTGGCTATGAAAGCAGCACCGAAGAAACCTGTCGGGCCCAATCAAGTATGTATCAACAGTAATCAGAGCAAGGTGAGGAGCAATGTATCCGGTTTCACCGGCTTACGGTTGCACCTCGCTCCTACGCATCAATAATCAAGGAGTGAACAATTTGGATTTGCAGCAGATGTACCAGAAGAAGCTGATGTCAGCCGAAGAAGCCGTCAAAATGGTTAAGAACCATACCGAGGTTTGGATCGGCATTGCCGTACCGGTTCCGCTGGCCCTGGTAAATGCACTGGTAGATCGGGAACCGGAGGTTGAGGATATCACCATAAACCACATTGTGGACATCCACCCGCAAAACACCTGGCGCAAGCTCAACCGGGATACCAATATCCGTGTTGACTGCGGCTATCCCACCGCCACCCGCGACAAGGTAGTCAGTGGCGACTTCACGATGAGCCCGATACTCTTCCGCGAGATGCCCAAGATCTTTACGGATGATAACTTCCGTCCCATGCATGTCGCTATGTTAAATGTCACACCCATGGATAAGCACGGGTTCTTCTGCCTGGGTGTTGGTGCCGATACCACTCTGGCCATTGCCCACAACGCCGCTCGGCGACGCCGGGAAGGTGATGACCGTTATCTGGTTATAGCTCAGGTCAATAACAAGATCCCGCGGAGCAGGGGCTTGAATTACATCCATATCTCTGAAATTGATGCCATCGTTGAGCAGGATCAGGATCTGGCGGTACTTCCGGACGCCCCTCCACTTACCCCGGAAGAGGAAACCATCGGTCGTTACTGTGCCGAATTCGTTAAAGATGGCTGCACAATTCAGCTGGGCATCGGAAGCATACCCAATGCCGTAGCCCAGGCCTTTCTGGATACAGGGGTTAAGGATCTGGGCATCCATTCGGAGATGGCCTGTGATACCATGATTGATTTGTGGGAATCCGGGATTGTTACCAATCGCCGCAAGAACTTTATGCCCTACCGGTCCATCTTCACCTTCGCCATGGGAACTCAAAAATTGTATGACTGGATTGATGACAACCCAGGAGTTGAGTTTCACCCGGTTGATTTTGTAAACAACCCTCATATCATAGGACGCAATGATAATCTGGTCTCCATAAATGCCTGCCTGCAGGTGGATTTAACCGGTCAGGTCTGTGCCGAATCAATGGGCTGGAAACAGTATACTCACCCCGGTGGACAGCTGGATTTTGTCGAGGGCGCGTTTGAATCCAAAGGCGGGGTTTCCATTATCGCCACTCCCGCAGTCGCCCGGCCGAAAGCTGGCGGGGGTCAGCCTATCTCGAAGATTGCGACCAACATCACCCTGGGCGGTATTGTTACTACCCCCCGTGCCTGTACTGATTACGTAATCACCGAATACGGGGTGGCCAAGGTAAAAGGACAGTCTGTAAGGCAACGAGTTAAGAATCTAATAAGCATAGCTCATCCTGATTTCAGAGATGAACTGGAGTTTGAAGCCCGGCGCCGTGATTTAATCTAGCGGCACTGCTTTATTAATGATTACTGGCCATGACCGGCCGCAAGTTATCTTCAGCCGGTCATGGCTTTTTAATACCTGCCGGGTGGCGTGCATTTGTTCCTGAACCGCATGAATCGACCCGGGTTCGCGGATAATAAAGTATGTCGTTCAAGGGGGTATTGCCGTGAAGATCAGTAAAGACAGTACAGTTGGAGAAATCATTAAGAATAACCCCAAGGCTGCCGAGGTGTTCCAGCAGATGGGTATGAAGTGTCTGGGATGCCCGTCAGCGTCCAGCGAAACCGTAGCCAATGCGGCCGAAATACATGGCATGGACCTTCACCGCCTGCTGGAACAGCTCCAGTCGGCAGGCATGGGAGAGATGTCTCAGGAAGCCCGGGCCATGGCCCAGCCTCATGGAGCCGTGCTGCAACGGGATAAACAGACCTATGCCATAGTCCCGCATATACCTGGCGGGATAACCGACCCGCAAACCCTGCGGAAGATCGCGGACGTAGCCGAAAAATACCAGGCAGCAGCCTTAAAAATCACGTCAGCGCAGCGGATTGCGATAGTGGGTCTCAAGCCGGAGGATGTTGAAACAGCCTGGGACGAACTGGGTATGGACCCTGGAGCCGCCGTTGGCCTCTGCCTGCGCAGCGTCAAAATATGTCCGGGAACTACCTTCTGCAAGCGGGGGCAGCAAGACTCGGTGAGTCTGGGATTGGAAATAGATAAACGCTATCACGGGCGAGAGCTTCCGGGAAAAACCAAGATTGCGGTTAGTGGATGTCAGAATTCCTGTTCCGAACCCGCTGTGCGCGACATCGGCATTATGGGCACCCCGAGAGGATTCACTATTCTGGTGGGTGGAAACGCCGGTCTGAGGCCGCGCCTGGGGGATGTACTGGTGGAACACCGGGAACCGCAGGAGGTTCTGGAGATCGTTGACAGGATCCTTGATTACTACCAGCGGAATGGCAAGCGTAACGAGAGAATCGGCCGGATGATTGACCGGATTGGCCTGGATACCTTGCAAAAAGCAGTCCTTGCCGGGGATTACGAGTCTTCACCCGAAACCGCAAAGCACTAGCTCAAGAAAACCCGTTTCTCATGCCAGAAACGGGTTTTACTGCATCCAGGAGTATTTCACTTTTTCGCGGGATCTTCTTTTATGGCTTAAACCCCAGCATGTTCATGCCGGTTATGGCGTCCAGGGTGCGTGTTGCATTGCTGCCCACGACCTCCAGGATGATAACCTCCACCACTAGATAAGCGGAGGCATCCTCTCGTATACAGCCAGTTCTGCAATCATCACCCCGTCCCACAGATGCGTGCAGGTGAATCACCGGTTCCAGGTTGTCGTTACGAAAGATGGTTCCTATACCTATCATCTCATGTGCGTTATCGAAGCTATTCCATACCGGTGACGGAGGTACCACATCCTGCTGTGGTCCTACCACCAGTGAAGCCTTTTTCAAGGCGCCAATCATAAACAAAACTGCTGCCGTCAGGTTCTCCCTGACCGCCAGTTCGCTCAGTTCTTTTAACAGGTCATCCCCATGCTCGATCTTGGCCACAAACACCCGTCCCAGGTGACCTTGGCTGTATTTCACAGTAATCCCTTCCTTGCTGTTTTAAAACATTATGGTTATAAAAAGCCCAGGACTAACCCGGCAATCACGAAATAAATGAGCAATCCCAGCACGTCAGTTATGGAGGTTATCAGGGGACTGCTGGCTACGGCTGGATCCAGTTTGAGACGGGTTAGAACAAAGGGCAGGGTGCCCCCGATCAAGCTTGCCAGCAGAATAATTCCTATGGTGGTAAGACCTACGATAATTCCAATTTCCCAGCCGCCGCGAACCAATCCGAACACGGTGCTGAACACACCCAGAGTCACCCCCAGTGAAACCCCCACCACCAGTTCCTTAATCAAGGTGGAGAGCCACTGGCTCAATTGGAGGTCCCCGGTAGCCAAAGCCCTCACCATAAGTGTAGACGACTGGGCCCCAGCGTTACCACCACTGCCTAACAGCAGGGGGATGAATATAGTCAGGGCTATCACCTTCTGCAGGGTCTCCTCAAATACTGCCACCACTCCAGCCGAAAGCAGGCTTACAAAAACCAGTACCACCAGCCAGCCTACCCGTTTGCTGTAAAGCTCCCAGACACTGGCTTCACGGTAGCTGGTGGTCAGAGGGGTAACTGCCGCCCCCTTGTATATATCTTCAGTGGCCTCTTCCTGCGCCACGTCCAGGACGTCATCGAAGGTGACCAAGCCCACCAGTACCCCGCTGGAATCCACGACCGGCAAGGAAAAGAGGTCATACTTCTGCATGATCTTAACTGCCTCTTCCCGGTCATCAAAGGCGGAGAGGCTTACAAAAGAATAATTCATAATCTCCTGCACCTTCTCCTCCGGCCTGGCCATGATAAACCGGGAGAGTTCCAGTGCATCCAGGAGCTTCCAGGATGCATCCACCACATAGATGACATGGAGAGTTTCGCTCTTCTTTCCTTTGACCCGGCAGTGTTCGAGTGCCTGGGCCACGGTCCATTCCGGGCGTACCGCAACGTAGTCGGGAGTCATAAGCCTTCCCACACTGGATTCCGGGTATCCCAGCAGGAAGCGCGCCTCCCGCAGATCTTCAGGGCTTAACAGGTTGAGCAGCCGCTGGGTAACCTGTCCCGGCAGTTCTTCGAAGAGGGTGGTTCTATCGTCCGGCCGCAAGTCAGCCAGGAGGTGCCGGGTCTCCTCGTCGGTCAAGTCCTTGAGCAGGGCATTGCGATCTTCCTTTTCCAGGTAGGCAAAAACCTCAGCAGACATTTCCCGGGGTATAAGGCGGAAAGCAATTACCCGGTTTTTCTTACTGAGATCCAGCAGCGCATCTACTATATCAGGGACCAGCCAGTCTTCCCAGGGTTCGTTGCGAAGTTTCTGCCACTGGTGCTCGTCGATAAGATCTCTGATTCTGGTTTTCAAATCAGACATTATTACCCTCAATCGAATTTATTTTAAAGCCACTGTTTTATTCTAGCAAAAACTAGAAAGTCAATCCATTATAGCTTGATGCCTAACACAGCGTGTTATGCAACCTTACTTTACGCAGTGCACAGCCGTTTCCATCCTGGTAGAATGGGCCAGCACCCAGATGGTATTATTTCAGTGGGGAGTATGGCCGTTTGAATCCCTCATTTATCGCTTTTTGCCTGCCGGAAATTAATTCCTTGATAATAGCGGTGTATAACTGAAAGCTGTAAGGTTTTACAGCGTATTTATTTGTGAGCTCATTAGGAGGGTACTCTTATATGAATCGTTCAGACGAGGTTCTGGCGGATCAGGTTATAAAAGGCGATCTTGCAGCCTTTGAGGAACTGGTGAGCCGTTACCAGAAACCAGTCTTTAAGGTCGCCTATCGCATGGTTGGCCAAAAAGAAGAGGCTGAAGACCTGGTCCAGGAGGTTTTTATCCACGTATACCAGAAAATGGGCCATTTTGATCCTGCGAAAAGATTCAAACCCTGGCTCTATCGGGTAGCGGTCAACACCTGTATTAGCAGGCTGAGACGCAAGCAGAAGGTGGTTTTTCTCAGCTTTGATGATGCGTTAACAGGAAGCGTTGAATCCAATGCTGCCCGTAGCATAAGTCCGGATAAGAACATAGAAATGCAAGAGCTCCAGAAGGAGGTACACCAGGCAGTTCTGGAGATGCCAGAGAATTACCGGGCAATGATTATCCTGCGCTATCAACTGGATCTCACCAATCCGGAAATAGCTGAAATCCTGAGTATAACCAAAGAAAATGTTGAGGTTAGAATGCACCGGGCTCACAAACACCTGCGCCGCATTCTGCTCGCAAGAATGGCTGAAGGGAGGTTTGAATGTGAAGTGCAAGCAGGTAGATGATCTACTTTTCTCCTATTGCGACCGCCAGGAGATTCCACCGCGGCTTCGCCGGGAACTGGAAGAACATCTTAGTGAATGCCCGGAATGCCAGCGTCAAGCGGACTTCACGGTCCGGGAGCGCGAAGCCCTGGTCTATGACGGTGATGTTCCTGAAATGTCATCGGACTTTGTGCAGCGAGTTATGGCTGCAGTAACCCAAGGAAATGCTATTCCGGCACCTTCCAGGAGGATGTCTATTAATTCTCAGATAGGCAGCCGTGGTTTGTGGGCCATAGGGATGGTGGCATCTATAGTGATTACACTGCTCATACTCCCTGGTTCATTCAAGAATCCGGTCCAGCCACGAAACGAGAACCAGCAAATCACTGATGCTGGGAAATCGAATGTCACTATGATGGCGGATAGAAGTATGGATCAACAAGAGATATCGCCGCAACTAAAGATGGCCGACGGCTATGACTATGACTACACGAACCGTGATCCTCAATCCATTGCGATTGGCAGGGGTAACCAACCATCACCCGCAGCACCGGCAACCGGGGACAGTGCTGCAAACGATCAGGTGGCGGTCTTCCGTCCATCGTATCTGCCTCCCGACTACCATCTCGTCCGAGTCGAAAGTGATGTAAATGATAATATCTCTCTTTACTATGAAAACGACCAGGATGGATACATCTGTCTCAAAACAATTCCAGGTTTAGAGGAGGATCTGCGTGCCGTTGAAGGGAGGGGCGGGCCGGTTTCCATGGCCGTGAATAATTCGAAGCAGAAAAACGAAATTCAATCTGACCCGACAGTCATTACCTGGACCGGTGAGCATGAAGGTAATCTATACCGGCTGGAACTTACCGGCAGTCTAACGCCTGAGGAATTGGCCAAAGTGGCAGCCTCAGTAAAATAACCAAGGAGGTTTTTATGAGCCAGCCCGTATTATACAAGCGATTTTCATCATTACTGGTGTTGCTTTTAACCGGATTGCTGATAATAGGAAGCCTCTATCCCGCATTCGCTGGCGAACCCCCGGATACACAAGGTCCAATCCTGGTGGTGACGGGACTGGGACAGGTAGAGGTACAACCTGATCAGGCCAAAATAACCCTGGCGGTAGTATCTGCGGGCAAATCCATGGAAGAACTCCAGAATCAGAATTCCCGTACTGTTAATCAGGTAGTTAACAGTTTACTGGAGGAAGGTGTGCAGCGTTACCAGATCGAAACCACTGGTTATAACGCCTGGCCCCAGCATGATTATGGTGACAGCAGGGACACTCATCCCCCGGAGATAATAGGTTACCAGGTGCGCAATCAGATCACCATTACCTCAAGTGATCTGCCGAAGGTTGGCAGTATAATTAATACAGCTTTGAAAGCAGGAGCCAATGAGGTACAGGATGTAGCCTATTCCCTTGACGACTACAGTTCGGCCCAAGCAACAGCTCTTAACAAGGCTTGCGCCAATGCCAACATAAAAGCGAATGCCATAGCCCGGGCACTGGGGATTAAGATGGGGGCTATCATAAGCGTTAAGGAGGGCTCAAATCCAGCCGATGTCTATCCTGTCTATATCGGTACCGCAGGGGCAGGTATGGCTGAAGGAAACATCCCGATTCAGCCTGGCAAAATAACCGTGCGCAGTACCGTTACCATCACCTATCAAATCATTAGATAAAACTGAGCATACATAGCCTTTGGTTAATAATCTTGCACCGGTTCGGCCAATAAAATTACGGACTTTATATAACTCAGGCCGACTCTTTCATATGCCATTTGGGGATCTAACAAAGGTCCCTTTTTTATTCCCATTAGTGTGATACAGGAAATGATAAGCCCTCTTAATGTTCCCAGTCCTTGTAATCATTCTGTATAAACCGGGATTGCCAGGGAATGTTAATACTTAATTAGAATTAGAGGTGAAACCTTGCAGTTCTCTCTTTTTGATCTTGTCTGGGTCATCCTGGCAGTAATTTTTCTGGTGCCATTTTTACAGCAACATCTGGTTCAATCCCGTCGTTTCAAGCTGATAGAAAAGCTGGAAAATCAAAGGCAAACCCGGGTTATCACCCTGATTCACCGCCAGGAGATGTTTAATCTCCTGGGCCTGCCAATCAGCCGGTACATCAATATTGAGGATTCCGAACAGGTACTCCGTGCCATCCGCTACACTCCCGGCAACATGCCAATCGATATCATACTGCATACCCCCGGCGGTCTGGTGCTGGCCGCCGGACAGATTGCCCTTGCTCTTAAGCGGCACCCCGCCAAGGTTACAGTCTTCATCCCCCACTATGCGATGTCAGGCGGGACAATGATCGCCCTGGCCGCTGATGAAATCATGATGGATGAGAACGCGGTAATGGGTCCGGTTGACCCCCAGATCGGCCAGTATCCCGCCGCCGCCATACTCAGAGCCGTAAAAAGCAAGGATATGGACGAACTTGATGATGAGACCCTGATACTGGCTGACATCGCCGAAAAAGCGGTTAACCAGGTCAAGAGTTTTGTGGAGGAACTCATTAAAGAACGGATGCCTGAGGATAGAGCGGGAGAAATAGCCACCTTGCTTACTTCCGGCAATTGGACTCACGATTACCCCATCACCTGTGAGATGATGGGACAGCTGGGAATCCCGATTAGCTGCGGACTTCCCAATGAGATTAACCTTTTAATGGACCTGTTTCCGCAAACATCACCGCGCCGTCCTTCAGTCCTATACGTACCCATCCCTTATGAGAATGCCCACCACCAAAGAAAAAACAAAGAAAGGAAGTAGTCGCGGAAAAACAAATCAGGCAGGCATCGGGCAGTCAAAAACTATGTTATGATTGATTTATGCTCGGAAATGATGCAAGGGGTCAGACCCCCTGCATCATTTAGAATTACGAGTGGAGGGAAGTAAATGCTCAACAAATTAAGAGATCCGGTCAGCGGGTTAACGCATCTTGGAGGAGCAGTTCTTTCTATTTTGGGGATCATATTGTTAATTAGTGCTGCTGTCCGCATTGAAACGTTCGGACACATAGTTGCAGCTTCCATATTTGGCCTCAGTCTATTCTTGCTTTACACTGCCAGTGCAATGTATCACCTGTTGCCACTTTCGCGACGGGGAGTCGCTGTTTTAAGGCGAATTGACCATATGATGATTTATGTCCTTATTGCCGGCACTTACACTCCTTTGTGCCTGGTTACCCTGCAAGGGTTTTGGGGGTGGACACTCCTGATAACAATTTGGGCCGTGGCCGCTGTAGGGTTTGCCATGAAACTCTTCTGGTTTGATGCTCCGCGCTGGTTCTCTACGCTCTTTTATGTTTTTATGGGCACCATTGTGGTAGCATTCTTTCCCCTGCTTACTGGACTTCTTGCGCCCGCAGCGATCGGTTGGATTGCCGGAGGCGGTATCCTTTACATTATTGGGGCAATAATTTATGCCACCAAACTTCCTTTCCTGAACATCTCCCAATGGTTTGGCTTTCATGAAGTCTTTCACCTGTTTGTTATGGGCGGGAGCCTCTGCCACTACTGGGCGATGTACCGCTACATCCTTGCTTAATCCTATGAATGTTTCCCCTTAAGACTTCGCCACCCCGCCAATCATTACACCCTGCGACGGTTCACCGGACAACATGTTAAACCACTTTTGCCGTACCCGGATTTTCCTGCTATTCTATTCCTTCCAATAGCGAACGGGCCTCCGGGGTCAGGCTGGCACTCATGATTACATTACCCAGGTCGCTGTTTTTCCGCAGGTAACCCATATCCGCCAGACGCCGATACATGGTCTGTGCCTTTTCGCCATCCCCGTAGTAAGCAGCCAACCGATCATACCGGACATCGACCCCGCCGTGTTTTTCAATCTGTTTCAGGGCATCAATGACATCTTTAAAAGGTATATCGATAGTAGAGTAATCCTCTTCGATGATTGCCCAGAGCATCCTTTTCATTTCCTCCAGCATTCGATTGGTATCAGCAGCCCGGTATCCCTTAAAAAATTTTTGTACCCGGTATTCCTTACCTTTAAATGTTCCGTAGGCTATCATATCAACTCCTGAATCGTACTCCACGAAGGAATGAGTCAATTTCTCCAGCCACTTATCTGTCATTAATTACACCCCTCCCCTTTATATCCTATTTATACCACAAATACCACTGTCTCGCGATAATTTTGTTTTATACTACATTATGAATATTCCTCTTTAGTGAAAATCATTATAGCTGCAGTAAAATGTGATTGAAGGCCTCTCACTGAGATTCGGCACTCGAGTCAGGTAACCATTGATGTCAGGCGGAACAGCATGCCAGCAATAGAGTAGGGAAACCACTTGCATGGCTTCCCCCTCATCAAACCGCACGTGCCCTATTAAGGCATACGGCTTACCAACGTGATTAGATTTTGTTTAATCAGTTGCTAACCTCTGGGCATAGAGCAT
>Ga0208297_1001465_pt1 | contig 21582 bp, 18 predicted proteins | sample LMS_cellobiose_e_FD_187367 | JGI IMG/M metagenome (GOLD analysis project Ga0208297, IMG submission 187367) | Rumen-fistulated moose microbial communities from Alaska, USA - LMS_cellobiose_enrichment (SPAdes) (version 2) | ecosystem: Host-associated > Mammals > Digestive system > Stomach > Rumen... | reverse complement strand
CCAGGGAGAGCTGGTTTAGTTCTCCCTGCCCCTTACGGGGGAGCAACAATTGCTATGGACACTATCTCCATCAACTTCTGGACAATTAACACTGTCTATTTCTGGATATTATGAGTTAGCAGTAACAATTAGAGGATCTATTGAAGTTATACTTATGTATGTGAAATCACCGCCGCCTTTTTCCTCTATCGTTGCAAAGCCCTCATACTCATATTTATTGTCATAAATGGCTTTAATATCTATAAAGCTATCCGCATCTTGAGCGAGGTTTTGTAAATTTTTTATATTCGCAACAATATGAAGGAAGGTAACATCATCTTGTTCCACTTGGTAATAGGAATAATAGCTGTCGGGATTAGGTGGTTTTACAACAGGTGTAAACTCCACCGCTTTTAGAGTTAATTCACAAAATTCTTCAACTATAACCGGTTGATTGATCTCAATTATCTTGGTTGTGCTGCTAGCTTTAACGCCTTGAGGCGGTATATCAGGATCAATTTTCGTTACCTCTTTTCCCTTTTCGCCCTGAGAAAAGCAACCAGCCGCAAACATAAGTAGTAAGACCATGAAGGCAATCAGGCTTTTGCGCATGCTTACACACCCTCCCCTGGAAAGAAATATATCCACCAAATGGCAAATTTATGTATATTTTAGCATATTTAAGTATAAACATTTACCACTTCATGATTGCTTTTACCGCTGTCTTGGGGTCAGCGGCCTGCTTTTTCCCTTGTTCCGGGTCATTAGCCTGGATATGGGCATCTAAAAGTGCATACAGCTTCCGGGGAGTAGTACGCCAGAATCTTTCTTCGGGCATACACAAAATGACCGTTCGCACGTACAGTAGAAACGGCCAGTTCCAAAAGTCGCCTTTTACTCCCCCGGCTTTCCCGGCGTTGTCTCCGGTTCTGGCAGGGAAATGCCCAAGGCCTCAACTATTTTTGCGGCTATATCTTGAGGGTTAGCCATGTTGAGCATCTTGCCCACTTGCTTAGGTGTCGGGATTTTCATAAATAGAAACATTTTTATTCTAAGACATATTTAGGCCCTTGGCAGAGAATAACCAGAGATTAATAGTGATTTATTAAGACTAACCATCACTTCAAACGCCCAATTTCAAAGGCTTCATGGATTGAAATTGTGGCAGAGATTTTGGCAGATACCAGAATTTTTTCAGCCCAAATCAACTGGAAATTTTTATAATCAAAATGATTACATTTTCGGTGTGTCGCATTTTGTAACAACTCCCTAAAAAGGAGTACCTTATTTTGTGATAAAAGCCAGAGAATATATCCCTGGCTTCCTGTGTTTCCATAAATTAAACTGCCAGTTATGCTAGCTAGTCACTGGCAATAATTAATTTTATTTCGTATCTCCTCATAATTTCTTTCTGTTGGCATCACAAACAAACATTGTCCTCCACTTTTAGCTTCCCAGAGCTCTCCCAGAAGCCGTTTTTCTTTAGTCTCTTCGTTGCTATAAAATTGAGCTCCTTTGTATTCTACTACCAGAAAGCGCCCGTCCTTTAGCTGGCAAACAAAGTCTGGATAAAATTTGTCAGTAGAGGTCTGCAGCCAGAAGGAAAACTCCGGCTGTCGCTCCAAGTTGCGGACCCAACAATTTACCTCCGGCAAAAGATCTATATAACGGGCGCATTCGAATTCTTCTCCAGTGTCCTTAAGTTCTCCGACAAAAGGATAGTAGTGTTTTCGAAATTTGTAGCGCCCTTGATAACGAAATCTACATGGATAAGCAAAAGGATCGAGGTTGTAGGTAAATACTACTTCAGGTGAAACTGTAATATCGAAAGACCCATCAGAAAACAATATTTGCTGCCATCCCTTCAAGCGTTGCTCTTTTCTGATTTGATCGATCTTGCGCGCAATAGCAGCTTGCAAACGATAGCGGTCTTTTATTAACCTTTCTAGGGGGATACCTCTAATTTCAGTTAGATATAAAATCACTTTAGTCAAAAATATCTGAGTATCCTCTCCACTAATATCTGGATGAGGAATCCTCTGATCTAACCATAAAATTAAGTCTTTTACTTCCCATCCATGGTTAGAGACAAATAGAGTCATTTGTTCCTGTATGGAGCGGATAAAACTTGCCCGTACCTGTCCCTGATCAGTTACGGTTATTTCCCCCAACTGTCCACACTCTTCTTCGACTGAATATTGGTCAGCATCTAGTGTTGGATCACATTTCGACAATTGCCATGGTATCTCCAGAAAGTGCGTCTCTTCAAATTGCTCAAACAACCCATCTTGGTGAATGGCCAAAACGGGTATGGACAACACATATCCTTTTTCCGCTAGTGATTTATGGTCATCGGGGATAACTAGGTTATAAGTATGTCCTATTTCAAGAGCCTCTAAGCCTCTAAATATTGCATCGCGATTCTCTGGCTTCTTTACAATATCCTTCAGTATTTCCTGTTCCTCTGCGCTCAGACACTGCTTGAGAATTAAGCTGCCGCTTTCATGATTGTATTCAAGTTTGCTTAATATTTCATCTGACAGCTGCTTTAATTCGGGTACTTCGGTTATCTTAATCTCTATTAATTCCGGTGGGAACAAGGTCGGTTCATTATCCTGTTCATATTGCTGGTATTTACGCCGCTCTTTTATAAAATCTTTAGCTTCCTGGCGTTCAAAACCGTTTTGTACCAGAGCATCGGTCAAAGCGTTAGCCACATCCCCAAAATTGTTAGAACAGGAAAAAGCGTAGGCCATGTTTAGTTCTTTATGAACCTTCGGCTTGACTTTGGGCAAGCGCAGGATTCGCCCCAATATCTGTTCTACTGCTGTTGAAGACCGTAACTCCGCTACTGAGCATAGAGCATAGGCAAAGGGACAATCCCAACCCTCTTTGAGAGCCTGAACCGTGATTATATAGCGAATGGGGCAATCTTCGGATAGAATGTCTACCCCTTCTAAATCCCTACGATTGCCAGTTTCGACTGCAACCTGTTCCCTGGGAAAACCATAGTCCTCTAAAAGATGCTTCTCTAAAACCTCCCAGGTTATACGTTCTTGACCAGCCCGATGAGCTTCAGCTTGTAAGAGTAATATAGGACGTATGTATTCACCCGTTTCCAAGCGCTCAGTTAGGGCCATTTTTTCAAGATTTTCCCGAGTACTAATAGCATCATGCACTACTGCCTTCCAATCAGATTTGGTCTCAAGCAGTATAGGAAGTTTAATCATATTTTCTGCTTTTAGCTCAGCAGCAGATACTGAATAAAGTATATTACTGGGATGAGTGTCGGTATCGGGGGTAGCCGTGAACTCAATAATGCAGGAAGGACTAAAACGGGCTAGAGTTTCAAAAGATAATAAGGTGCGGGCATTATGCGCTTCATCTACAATTACAATAGGCTTATGCATGCGAAGCACATTTGCCAGTGAGGGTATTACCTCACCGTTATCATCCCGTTCAACATCTTTCAGTGCTTCGGCAGGAAGGTTGGCAAACAAGGGCTTTAATTGACCAGCTGTCTCGTAAACCTTTCTCCCTTCGGTGTCCTCAACCCGAAAAGCTTGTATAGTTGATACTATGATAACAGTTTCAGCATGAACCACGGCCGGTGATAGATAAAAAGCTTCGCTGACACTATACACCGCCACATTTCCTAGGGAAGCTCGGAGCGCTCGATTATATGGGTGGGTAGGATTTTTTAAAGCCATCAGAGTTTGCTCTAAAATGGTAGTTGAGGGTACCAGCCACAGCACCATAGCGGTCTCAGTATGCAACAAACTATGAGCAGCAATACCTACCGCATGACTGGCCACTAAGGTCTTTCCGCCCCCGGTAGGTATGCGCAAGCAAACATACGGTAATCCTGGTAATTCCCGAACAGGATTGTAACGTAATCCTGTTTCATACAAATCTCTGGTTACTTTATAAAAAGCCACATCAGCATCCTGGGTTACTGAACATTCTTCCAGGTAAAGCTTCAAGGCATTCAAGGCGTTTATTTGGTAATTCTTCAGCTCCATTCAGCTCCCCCTAACTTCATACGGAATCTGCTTAAACAAAATCCCAAGCCTTTTCAGACGATCGGGACTGATGTGGCAGCTGGTTCCATAGATAATCTTCGGTCCATCATAGGAAGGCAATTCATCCAATACACGAGTGGTTAAGACGTTGCCCCCCTGCACCGATTTGTCTTTAAGGATACCGTTATACAGCAGGTAAATAGCCGTATTATTATGAATGCCGATTAAAGGTGACACAAACTGCTTTCTAGCTTCTAGCGGGGTTCCGGTCTCAATAAAGAATATATGGTGCGCCAGATCACTATATGTTACCGACTCATTTATACGGCCTTCAGCCGTAAATAAGGGTTCTCCTAACTCACAAAAATCAAATCCGCTCCCCAGGCCAGGCACTCTTTCTTTTCCTGCTTTAGTGGGGAAATATCCATTAATTGCCTTGGCCAATCGTTGGATGGTAACGGTTCGGCAAATATTCTCTTCCATTTCCACCAGAATGAATTTGCGGTTTCCACCGTCCTCTGCATTCTGGCTTAATACGGCATGTCCCGTAGTTCCACTACCGGCAAAAGAATCGAGGATTAAGTCATTCGGTTCTGTCGCAATTCGTATAATCTGGCGGATCAAAGCAACCGGCTTCGGAGTTTCGAAACCAACACTTTGGTCTTCAAGAAGATTCTTTAGTTCCTGTTTTGCTTGTTGATTGTGACCGACCTCATTGTAAGTCCAAATTGTTGAAGGAACTACGCCTTCCTGTACTTCGCTTAGGAATTTTTTAAGCGCAGGTTTATTACTGCCATTTTTTCCAAACCATATCCTGCCATCGTCAATATATTTCTGCATATTCTTTTGGGATGTCATCCAGCATCGACCACGAGCTGGACGAACCACTCGTCCCGATGGAGTTATTATTGGATAATCATATTCAGGTGTATAGGTTCTAACAGTCAAATCAGCCGCCTTCCATGGACCCCTAGGATCATTATCCGGATTTGAATACCGTCCTCGAATTGCTTCGGTTTGAGGAAGAAGATTCCGTTTCCACCCATACCTAGATCCTTTATTTTTTGCATAACAAATAATAAAGTCATGCATATCTGAAAAATAGTTCGCATCATTTTGAGGTGAATACTTCTTTTGCCAGATAATATTGGCAACAAAGTTTTTCGATCCAAATATTTCATCCATTATCATCCTCAAATGATGTTGCTCGTTATCGTCTATACTCACAAAAATAGCTCCGTCTTCTCTTAGGAACTGCCTGAGTAGCTGCAGACGCGGGTACATCATACAAAGCCACTTGTCGTGCCGCGACAAATCCTCTGCTTCTTTGCCTACTACTTTGCCCAGCCACTGCTTAATTTCTGGGCTATTAACGTTATCATTATAAACCCAGTTTTCAGTTCCTGTATTATAAGGTGGATCAATATATATACACTTTACCTGTCCCCCATAATAGGGTAACAAAGCTTTGAGAGCAACGAGGTTATCCCCTTGCACTACCAGGTTACCGCTACCGGGCTCTCCAACGGAATAATTATCATTACGTTTAAGAAGATGATAAGGGACTTTATGATGATAGTTTTCTACCGCCTTGCGGCCATACCAATCCAGGAAAGGCATTAATTACACTCCGTTTCAGCTATACATACTGTGACATAAACTACTTCGACAATTGATTCAAACTTCCTGTCGTTTCACCTAACACACCCAACATTTAGTGATGTCCGGCTTTTTCCACACAATAATCCTCCATAGTACGGTATTAGCTAATTCACAGATCATCGTTACTTATCTAATTTTCCCTAACAATTCGCTCTCCATAATTCTGGCAGTAGGAGCATATTTCTCTACCAATAAGCTAACAATTAACCTATTTCCATCACTAATTTGAGGGCTTAAAGTAATTTCCATATCATTAAATTTCAATTCATCGAGATTTAAATAATAATAAGTAAATGGCAAATCTACACACGTAAATATATTTCTAAGATTCGGGTGAAGTGGGTTCATTAAAATATTTTGCAAAGAAATGGGGATAAAATATAAAACATATCTCCACTCATTTTGGAAAGACCAAAAAGTATTCTTGTATAAACCTAACTTACTCGAGGTAAAGGTTAATCCCTCATTGGTGACTTCTTTAATTCTAGGAAACAGTTTTCCTTTATCATCAGTGTAAGTTACCTGATGTAAAAGGTGGTTTTGGTGATAATTTATTAAATAGTAAGTTGAATTAATAAATTCTTCTGGTGGTATTACGATATCTATATCTACATTACTCACTGATAACATTTTATTTATTTCGTTGAAATGCTCAGTCGTTAATTTGTAATTACAAAACGGATTTTTTGGTAATTTAATCCGGACCCCATCAGTTTGTGAAGTATACATTTTCCACATAGGAATACTTTCTTCTGCACAATCAGTCCACGAACTAACAAAAACCCACTTGGCATATCTTTGCAGGTCCTGGTTTTTCTCTTCTTCCATATCATCTAATACGGTCAGTGGACTAAATCTTATATTTCTGTTTTTTAATATCATTGCTAACGAACTAACACTTGTATAATGATATAGATATTCTGAATATGTATTTCCCATTTAATATCTTCAGCTCCTTAAGCCCCAGTAAATGCTAAAGCCGCCCCGGTAGAGCGGCTTATGTCACATACACTCCTTATTGATAAAAGTACTTTTCATAACAATGGTGTTTGTGCTCGTATGTTACCTTAGCATAGGTTTGTGTTGACGCTAGATCGTCGTGACCAAGAAGTTCCTGCACTACACTCATGGGGCACCCTTTGTTAAGCATCAAAGTCGCGAAGGTATGCCGCAAGACGTTTGGATGCACTTTTTTCTTAATCCCCGCCCTGGTACCGATATGCTCAATATCGCGCTGGATACCGCGCATAGATAAACGTCGATAAGGACGACGTTCTGTAACAAACAGTGCTGGACAATCATCTTTGCGCTCGTCCAAATACTTTCTCAGGTAGATCGAGGCCCGAACCGCGAAAAACACCATCCGCTCTTTATCACCCTTGCCCAGGACCTTAATCGACCGGTTAGTCCAATCAATATCATGGATATTCAGGGCTGCTACTTCAGCTAGTCGGCACCCAGTAGAATATAATACTTCAAGCATCGCCCTTTCACGGGGCGTCTTACAACTCTCTCTTAGCATTTCCAGCTCCTCAACTGTAAGCGCCCTGGCCATCAATTTCGGCAACCGAAATGGCTTGATTTTGGCTAACGGACTTTCTTCAATGATGTCTTCGTCTTTAAGCCAATCAAAGAACACCTTCAAAATAGACCGGATGGTCTCCAGCGTGGTCTTTTGCGTAACCCGCTTGGATTGTCCTCGGTACTCGAGGAAAGCCATGATGTCTTTCCTTTCTATATCCTGCACTCGCTTATCCGCATAGTAGTCGCCGAAAATGGATAGCTGCCACCGATAGCCATCTAGCGTCAACGGACTAATGCCCTGGAGCTCCTTATCCTTGAGGAACCGCTCAATGTTCGTTTTAAGGTCGTAACGGCTTGCGTCGTTTTCCAAGCGGCTAACCTTATAATTCTCAAGGATTTGGGCCAATTCATCTTTTGCTTCAAATTTATTAAGGCCAGGTTCAATAATCCTCTCTACAATCTCCTTGTACAATTTGCTATTGAGATTGGTTCCTATGGTATAACCTCCCTTCTCTTGAAAGATTATACTACTTTTTTGCAATCTTGTTACAACATTATAATCTGATGCCATGAGGACATCAATGACCCGTGATAACGAAAATCCCACCACCGGAAACAGTGATGGGATAATAATTTGCTCTAATGATCCGAGTTCTCATTGAAGAGAACCCGTCACTAGTTTGGTAACCGGACAACTCTAGTACGCCCGACTACGTATCTTAATGAACCCTTTGTAACCGGTCAGGCAACTCTGGTACGCCCCCCCGGCAGGTTCAATAAGATCTGCTGTCTGTTAAGACTAATGTAGTGTAGCATACTATGAAACATTTGTAAATTAGTTTTTGTCGTGGCATGAGGAATTTAGGGTTTAGAACAAAGCTGGCTGTTCAGTTCCATTAGTGTCATCTTCGGGTTCAACGTCGTATCTCCCAATGATTGAAGGTGAATCTGGGAAGTGATTGGTTTCGTTTTTCTTTGCGGCTGAAAGGATTCCGGCATAACAGTAAAGGCAGCCATGTAAACAGGTATCATAGGCCCCGATATCCTTACTGCGTACACAGCCGCATTCTGACCTTTGCGATTTATCTTTTTCTGATGTTACATCGATCCCGAATACTCTTTTTATATAGTGATCATCAATACATTTACCAGGCATCAGACCAAATGGTTTCAGATTCAAAATCTCTGCACAGCTAAATGCTTCCATCTTTGACCGTTTAGTTCGGTCAACGGCAAATTCTATGATATCGCGGACCTGGTCTTCGGAGATTTGCCTTTCAATGTTTATCGATTGCTTCTCCAGCCTATCAAAGTTTATCCTGGCCTTGCGGTACTCATCTACTACACTGATAACCAGCCTATGAGTAGATCCTTCTAGTTCTCGGGCAATATGGTCAATCTGCTTTTTATGATAGTCTGAGTCAGTTATATTGCTGATAACTATGGGATCATATCGCCAAATAACCTTTTCGGGGCCTATGCGATCAGCCAGTTTTTTAAAGGTGCTAATTCCCTTCTTCAATTCCGGAACCTGAGGTTCAAGGGCTTGGGGATAACCGGTAAGAGTATACTGAAAATAATAACGGAAGCCACGGTCATCCAGTTCCCTTAGATGTTTTATCAGCGGTTCTGGATTTTTGGTCCAGAAAACAATTACCTCAACATCCTCCGGTCTTAAGGACACCCGTGTTACTTGACGCCGATTAAAAGGGTTGACAGCAGTACAATAACCTGCACGAGTGCGGTTCATGAACCACTCCGGGTAAAAAGCGGGGATGTCAGTTCTGCGGCTGGCACTGATGATCATATCTGTCTCCTTACTTTAATTAATCAGGAATCATGGGTACCATAGGTTTTCCTCTTACAGCTTACCTCTTAAATTATATCCCGCTTGAATATAAAAAAGTTAATTTGTGGCACTAGCCCGCTATACCTCATACTTTGGGCTTTATTCATAAATCAATCAGATTTGGGAATATCGAAGCGGTAACCGATCTTGTAAACGGTTACGATGGCATGCTGTAAATCCAGCTTGCTGCGCAAGCGCTGGACATGCATATCCACGGTCCGGGTTTCTCCTGCATAATCATAGCCCCATACGTGCTCCAGGATTTGTTCGCGCGATAAGGCCACAGCTTGGTTTCTGATAAAGAGGGTCAGGAGTTCAAACTCCTTATGAGTTAAATACACTTCCTGCCCCTCTTTGCGAACCACACGTTCTTCCATACAGATCTCCAAATCTCCGATAACGATACGCGGATGGCTGCGGTAACGCCTTAATACCGCATTAATCCGCGCAATCAGTTCCACCGCTTCAAAGGGTTTGACCATGTAATCATCTGCTCCCAGATTGAGCGCCTTGACCTTATCGCTCATCTGATCCCTGGCAGTTAGAAAAATAACCGGCAGACCTCTCTTTTTTAACTCCTGAAGGATATAGCTACAAAGCGGTAATCTGACAGTTTCTTCTGCTGCAAAAACTGATCCGCAATCTTCCGTAATTCTTCATTATCCTCCAGGGCAGGTACCGTCTTTGAATAATTCGATTTATTAATTCCATTTACGGCACGGAGGTTCCCACTAAATGCATCAATATCAGCACCGTATTTAATGATCCTATCTTCAAGGGCAAAAATATTTCTCCACGAGACAAGCCAGAATTTGTCCCCTTGATCCCCTTCAATTAACCGTACCTCCTCGATTAAGCCGCTGGTATCCACCTCGCCAAAGTATTGCTCTATGCTTGCCTGGGCTATTTTTACCGCTGCGGCCCGGTCGACCTTTAAATCACTTCCCTGCCGAGTGTAAGCAACCTGCCGGGAAAATTCAAATCCAGTCACATCGCCTGCTTCATTAAAACTAATCGTGATAAATTTGTCTATTCCATAGCGAAAATCCATGCAAATTCCTTCCATTATAGAACTGCTGGCTTCGAAGATTCTTAAGGGCCCCTCCTGAACCAAGGCAAACTGGTCAATAAAAGCTAACGCATTTTTCTGGTTCTTTAGCCATTCTTCCTGGGAAACATCTTGGTGGGACCAAACCGGAAGGTAACGCAGTTGCACTACTTCTCCCGATTGGGCGTCAATCTTAGCTGAATATAACGGTTTGTTAGCATCTTTACCCAGCCAGCTCAGCTTCCAATACGGGTTGTTCCACATATTTTTGTCGTCTTCAATGAGAATCGCTTTTAGACTTAAACTTTTATCAATATTCTCAACGTTAAAATAATGTTGAAAGGCAGCTTCAGCCTTCTTAACGGCTTCCGCCTGCTGGACAGAAACAGCATTATAGCTGGCATCTCAATATTATCCGCTGACTTTTGCGCTTTGGAATATACGACATTTTTAGCCGTACCCTCCACCTGGCACCCTCCCAGGGCCAATAGCACCAGCAGTAACAAACCAACACTTAATTTCTTCTTAAACATGACCTTTCTCCCCGCTTTCATTATTACTCTGATGAAAGCTTACTCCGTTTCTATATCGAGATCTTATCGGACTTGTAAAATACTTGTATCTTGGCCTTGCATTATAATACAGATTCGAGTTCCCTGTCCAGCTTCGCTTTCCACCTCTATACACCAACCGTGAAGTTCAGCAATTTGCATGCATATGGACAATCCCAGCCCCAAACCGTTCATCCCAGTTCTGGCTTCATCAGTGGTATAAAAGGGCTCAAACAGCTTGGAAACTGCCTCAGGAGGAATTCCTTTTCCTTCATCCTTTACCATGATCCCGCTCTGCCCGGCTTGTCTAAATATACCCAGGGTGATATGGCTGTTTGGGTAAGAGGCCTTTAGAGCGTTGTCCACCAGATTGTCAATCAAAATGGCGCACAACTCGGGATCCCCATAGAATATCTAATCCTCCGGTTCAATAAGCAGTTGGACCTGTTCTTTCTCTAGCCTTATGCTGAACGACTGCATAACCTGGGCAAATATTTTCCTGGCACTCAACCGCTGCAGATTTAGATTCGAATGTCTTAATTGAACCAACTTCAGCATGCTTTCTGACAAATGCTGAATCCGTTGACCTTCACGGTAGATATTATCAATACTGGTTTGGAAATTTGCCGGGCTCAATGCCTGGGTTTTTAACAGTTTTGAATAGCCAATAATCGAAGTGAGCGGGGTTCTCAGTTCATTCCCCCGTCAACAGGTGGTGCTATGGCCAAGATGTCCTTGCTATTAAAAATTGTTAAAAATGACCTAAAATTATCCAACTCACCAAAATCTGGCCTTCTCATCCAAGAAATGATAGACAAAATTTATATAGTTAATTTTGATATATACGACAATGATATATTGCATGCTATAATAACAACAGACAGTATTTCCCAGTGAGGTGATTACATCCAAAAAAATAGTCTTATGGGACATTATTGTTACTTTGTTGTCGAGTAAGCAAATACTGGTAACTGGCTGGCAATGAGGAGGGAGAAAATTGAGAAATTCTACTCTGGTCAACCATGAGAAAGGCGTAAACCAAAATGTGAATATTGCCATTGTTGTGGCGGCGCTGCTTTTGTTTGTACTTATTTTATTTGTAAAGCAGGCTGGATACCTGCGCACCTCCATTCTTCTTTATGCAGGCATAATCACCTTTTTAACCAGGTTCCTGCACGATTCACGTTATGCTTACCTCAGTAAATACATCTATGCTTTCGTATTTGCAGTTACAACCCAAACTCTATTTATTACCCTGGGTGAGTCCCCAGGAGTTATATATGGTAATTTTTTGGGCTTAATTATCATGGCTATGTATTTTAATCGCAACGTAGTATTGTTTTACGGGCTTAGTGTTTTGGTAACCAGCGCGGTATGTTTGGTATTAGATCCAGAGGTTTACGCCACCAATTATGGGATGATAAGCTGGGGATTTATTGTCATAGTTTTTATCATTTCTTCAGCCGTATCTATAGTCTCCAGCCGAACGGCCTCCGGTTTGATCCTTTTAGCGGAAGAGAAGCAAAGTCAAGCTGACCAAATGGCTGCCAATCTGACCAAAACCTTGGAGGAAATAGCCAGGCATGCTGAAGAGTCCTCTTCTATCGCTAGCAACCTGCTGGATCAGAGCCACAATATCGTAGCCGGTATGGAAGAAAATACAGCTTCAACCCAGCAGATAGCGACCGGTATGCAGGAAGTTTCTGCTTCCACCCAGCAAATAATTGCTTCCGCTGAAGAGATTGCCGCCATGCTAAACGATTTAACCCGGAAATCGGCAGAAGGTAATCAGCAAGCCCAGGATATAGAAAAACGAGCTTTAACTATTCAGGCCAATGCCGATAAGGCTAAAAACACAACTCTGGAAGTGTATCAAGACATACAGGTGAGGATACAGCAGGCTATGGAAGATGCTCGGGTGGTTGAACAGATATCAGGTCTGGCTCAGAACATAGCTTCCATCGCCGATCAGACCAACTTATTAGCCCTTAATGCCGCCATCGAAGCGGCTCGAGCAGGAGAGCATGGGCGGGGATTTGCAGTTGTGGCAGATGAAGTGCGTAAACTGGCAGAAGACTCGGCGTCAACAGTGGAAAGCATTCAGAATCTCACCCGGCAAGTTCGTGTGGCATTAGATAATCTGCTGGAGAATACCAGCAGTGTGCTGGAATTTATTAATAAGGATATTATGGATGATTACAATACCATGAGCCAGATAGGTATTCAGTATAAGGAAGATAGCAATCACTTTTTCCAGTTAACCAGATTGTTTAATGAGCGAATTGAAAAAATCAGTGCATCCATGCAGGAAATCAATCATGCCTTAGAATCCACAACCGGCATTGTTCAACAATCTTCTTTCGGCGCCCAAGGAATTGCTAAGGCTAGTGAAGCGGCTACCCGGGCAGCGCAAGCCATCAACGAATCCTGTAAAAAGATGGCTGAAGGAACTCAAATACTAGATTCGCTGGTAGCCCAATTCAAAATATAAAGCTGGCAGGGTGAAGTAACAGGGATACAGGGTTGTTCTTTATAACGAGTACTAGTGTTTCAAAGGTTACCTTCAAGACTTATTCTTCCAACTATCCAATCCGAATACTGGAGACAACCCCGTACCCCTGAGACTCTGCTCCTGGCATTCTGTGGTTCAGAAAGATCCTCTCTGTATTATTTGAGAGGAAATACTATCTTGGTCAACAGTTCACTTTCCGGTGTTTGTTCGGGATCGTTGAGATAAAACTCATAGCTAACACCGGTTGGGGTATACCCGTGAGCAGGTACCCACTCCATCATGGCATCATAAGCAGACTCGAGTGTGCTATAGGGGCCGGTATGCAGGCAGGACACCTGTTTCCCGGCTGGGATTTCGCTAGCTTGAATGTGATCCTTGCCCGCTGTGGCTTGTCCCACGGGGAAGCCGATTTCTATATCCAGATCCTGCATATCCATATTTAAGTAGGCCACATAAGGTGCTCCTGCAGGTTGTACACCTATTTCCATCAAGTATTTCATAATATCATCATAGGCTTTTCCTAATACCTGGGGTAAATTCTGCACGGCGGTCCGGGTGCGTATGGCTATCGTGGGCTGTGCTGTCTTTTCTTCTAAAATAATCTCATATTCCATGGTTACGGCCTCCTCAATCATTTTCCTGATTATACCACGCAGCACCTGACATCTATACAGCGGGTTTTTTAATGGATATCTTTTAGAGTATGGTCGTGTTTGATATATTTGCCATTGGTCTCCACATACCATTCCATCTTATCCAGTTCCCATAACTGCTGAAGCTGCAGCTTGCGTAAATTCTTACGCAGCCGTTTTCTCTCGCTGGGATCATGGGTTTGCTCCAGTTGCAGTATAAGATTATTTATCTGTTCACGGAGATCAGGTTTGGTCAGTTTGTCCTCTGGGCAGCTCATTTTTTCCCTCACATATGGTAAATCAAGATAGGGGCAACGGACAGCTGTTGCCCTGTTTTTCATAATATTATTCAGACTGGTGAGTAATTAGTCCCAAGGATTTAGCTAGTTCAAGTACCAGAACCGGTACTAAAGCCAACCCAAAGGCCACCAGGTACATTTGGTTGGACAACTGAATTAATCCAAAGGCTGATGTTACCGGCGGGATAAAAACAACCAGAGCCATAACAGCCAAAGAGACCAAGGCGGCTCCATTTAAATATTTATTAGTAAACAAGCCTATCTCAAATAAGGAATGGTCGGTGCGCATATTAAATGAATGCACTATCTGTGACACTGCCAGTACGATGAAGGCCATGGTACGACCAGCCACCACATCGCCGGTGGCTTTCCAGCCAATAGCGAAACCAGTTAAAGTTAGAATGGCAAACATAACCCCCAGCAATATGATTCTTAACCCATAGCCATGGGCAAAGATGCTCTCTTCTTTCGGCTTGGGGTTGCGTTGCATTACGTCTTTTTCTACCGGTTCCACCCCCAGAGCAATGGCGGGCAGACTGTCAGTGACCAGGTTGATCCATAATAAGTGTACCGCCAGCAAGGGAGAGGTTTTCCATATCAGCATGGATACAAACACCGTAAGTACTTCACCTATATTAGTTCCCAAGAGAAAGCCAACCGTCTTCTTGATATTATCGTAAATACCCCGGCCTTCCCGTACCGCGTCCACAATGGTGGCAAAATTATCATCGGTGAGAATCATATCGGAAGCCCCTTTGGCCACATCAGTACCGGTAATACCCATAGCACAGCCAATATCGGCGGCTTTTAGGGCGGGGGCATCATTGACACCGTCTCCGGTCATGGACACTACGGCTCCCCGGCTCTGCCAGGCTCGGACTATGCGAATCTTATCTTCCGGAGACACCCGGGCATAGACAGAGATATGTTCCACCTGCTCATTAAGCTCTTCTTCAGTCATAGCTGCCAGTTCACTGCCGGTTACCGCCCGGTCTCCCTCCTGGAGTATGCCCAGGTCCTTGGCAATCGCTGAGGCTGTCACCACATGATCACCGGTTATCATCACCGGTTTGATACCCGCTTGGCGGCATACTGCCACTGCTTCCCGGGCTTCAGGCCGGGGCGGGTCGATCATGCCTACCAGTCCCATAAAGGTAAGATCGTTTTCCAGCTCTTCGCTGGTAGGCTGACTGGGTACTTCGTCTATTTCTTTATAGGCAACGGCTAATATGCGCAAAGCCTGCCTGCTTAACTCATCAGCGTACTGCCGGCCAGCTTCCAAATCTCCGTTAACACATCTACTTGCTAATACATCAAAAGCCCCTTTGACAATTACCACATTACGGCCGTCAATTTTGTTGATGGTGCTCATTAGTTTGCGGTCAGAATCAAAGGGCAGTTCAGCCAGTCGCGGGTTCAAACGGTTCAGCTCATCTTTGGGCATACCATTCTTATGGGCAGCCAGTACGATGGAGGTTTCGGTAGGATCCCCAATGTGACGAATCTGTCCATCTGCAAAATCTATGGTACCATCTGAACATAAGGTGGCATATTGAAGCAGCTTTTTGATAACATCCGAATTATGGTCGGTTATATCTTCCAGAACGGAACTACTGGCGTCGAATGCTTTTACCAGGGTCATCTGGTTCTGGGTGAGGGTGCCGGTTTTGTCAGAACAGATTACCGAAGCACTGCCCAGGGTTTCCACTGCCGGCAGCTTTCTGATAATAGCATTCTTGCGAACCATACGCTGAACACCGATGGCCAAGACTACGGTCACAATCGCCGGCAGACCTTCAGGAATAGCTGATACCGCCAGAGCTACGGCAATCATAAAAATCTCTATTACTTCCATTCCGTACAGCAGCCCGATGCCGAAGATAACAGCACATATGCCTAGGGCCAGGAATCCAATGTACTTACCTAATATGGCCAGCTTGTGCTGCAAAGGAGTCTGGGTGTCACCTTCCGCGTCCAACAAATCCGCAATTTTGCCCATTTCCGTTTTCATGCCGGTAGCAGTTACTACTGCAGTGGCAGTGCCGTAGGTTATACTGCATCCGGAATAGACCATATTAAGGCGATCACCCAGGGGAGCATTGCTGGCCACCTTGGTCTCAGCATCTTTTTCACTGGGCACTGATTCCCCGGTTAAAGCTGCTTCTTCGGCCTTTAAGCTAGCCGAACGGATCAGCCGGGCATCCGCTGGTACAAAGTCCCCTGCTTCCAGGCTGATGATGTCCCCCGGCACCAACTGGGCAGCCTCTACTATCATTTCCCGGCCATCGCGTATCACGCGGGCATGGGGAGCAGATAGGTTCTTCAAGGCATCCAGGGCTCTTTCGGCTTTGCCTTCTTGTACTACGCCAATAATAGCGTTAAGTACAACAATGAATAATATGAGGACTGGTTCGAAAAATCCCTCTCCCTCGTACCAGGCCACCACAAAAGAAATTCCTGCTGCTATTAGCAGGATGATGATCATTACATCCTTAAACTGCTCTGCAAAACGCTGTAGACTGCTTTTCTTCTTCTTTTCCTGCAGTTTGTTTTCTCCGTATTCGGCTAGGCGCTTAACAACCTCCTCACTGCTCAGGCCAGTCTCTGCACTTACCTGAAACTCCCTGAGCACCTCCTGGTAATCTATACTGTGAGGTATCAAACGTCCAACTCCTCTCATTCTGTATCAATTGCTAGCTATGCTGGTATTCTCTTGATGATTTTATCACCCTTCTTATAATCTAGCATATTTTGGTTCCGGATAAACATCAGTTTCGTGCCATAATTTGTCTGCCACCGGAGCCCATATATCAGCCGCTGGATGGCACTTGGCACAAAGAGAGTGTACATCTTCGGGAGCCATTACTTCAGTAGATCTGGCTCCTGACTGATCCACCATAGCTGCCAAATAATCCGGGTTATCTAGCAGAGGACAGGGACGCAGGTGGTTGCTGTTAAAGGGCTGGTTCTGGTGATACTGCATAAAGAGCGGTCTTTGCAGAGCTTCCAGCAAAGTAGTCTCGTGTATATTGCTGTCCGAATAATGAATAAAGGCACAGGGCTCAATATCACCGTTGGCATTGATATGCAGGTAGCGCCGTCCTCCTGCTATGCATCCTCCAGAATATTCTCCGTCATTCCAGAAATCCAGGGTGAAAATTGGTTTGGTTTGCCTGAACTCGCGAATTTGATGATACATGAATTCCCGCTGCTCCGGGGTAACCATTAAATCAGGTACCGCATCAACACCCACCGGCATGTAAGTAAAGAACCATGCAAATTTAGCACCTTTGGCAATCATATAATCAATAAACTCTTCACTGCCGATAACTTCTGTATTTTCACGGGTGTAGGTGCAGGAAATCCCAAAGGGCAAGCGCTTGGATCTGAGAAGATCCATGGCCTTAATGACCGCTTTAAAGGTACCTTTACCCCGCCGGGCATCTGTTACTTCTTCAAATCCTTCTATACTTATGGCAGGCACGAAATTCTTTACTCGCAGCATATCATCAGCAAACTTTTCGTCGATTAGAGTTCCGTTGGTAAAGGCCAGGAAAGCACAATCAGGATGCTTTTCACAAAGTTTGATGATATCAGACTTGCGGATTAGGGGTTCTCCGCCGGAATATATATAAGCAAAAACTCCCATTTGTTTCCCCTGCTCGATAATACCGTTTAAAGTAGCAAAATCCATACTAAGCTGATGCCCATACTTGGCTGCCCAACAGCCAGTGCAGCGAAGATTACAGGCTGAGGTAGGATCCATTAGAATAGCCCAGGGTACATTGCATCCGTACTTTTCCATTATTCTATCCTGCCGTTTCGTGCCAATTACCGTTGCGTTTACCAGCACATTTTCAAAAAAGCTCTTTCGTACGCCTTGGTCAATATCGGTATAAAGACTCTTGACCAGCTGGTACCAATTACTGTCTTTGTCATCCAGCCATCTCTTAGCTTTGATAGCCTGGGGGGCGACGTGCTTCCCATCCGTATCAACTTTTATCAGCCAATCCACCAGTTTAGAGATGTTCTTTTCAGGATCAGCATCCAGATAGCCCAGTACTTTTTTTAACCCGAACGCCTTAATGCTCTCACCTATACTTTTGTCCATACTCTAACCCTCGCTTTCATTAATAATCTTTGTTGTTTGGCTGACATTTACCCTTTCTGATAGTCTAGAAAGTCCAGCAAAATATTTCCTTAGACAGATTGGGGACCTTGTCAAAAAGAAGGACATTTTTGAAAGATGTCGTAGTTTTGGACAATATGAGATTTTGCCTATTCATGTTTTTATCGGGATACTATATTAAGAAAGTAACAGTAGCAGAAAGGTGATTCCGATGGATAAAAGTGCCAAAATGACCTACACCTTGATAGAAACAGCTGTTGACAAGGGAATCCGTGACATTCGCGGCAACACTCGCCGGGGTATTCGCAATCTGGTGGATCTGGGATCTCACCTGACCCAGGGGCTTTTGCTGCAGCACTTCTTCCATATTATTCAACGCATGCTGGCTGATAATAATAGTCATTTATATGAATTTACCAGGAATGTGATTGACCATGTGGACCATCAAGTGCTTAAAAATGTAGCTGTTAAGCTGGGATATACCTGCTGTACTTACGGATACCAGCAGATACAGGAGTACGAGCAAATGCACGGCTATAAGGTTCCTCGAACCCTGGCCTTTGACTTTCGTGAGGAATACCCTGATTTTTTGACCCAGTGGGAAATATCCAGATTACTGGCTGAGGGAGAATCGATAGGCATTTACTGCGGGGTTTTCCTGGTGAATGGGAATCAGCAGCGGTTAGCAGAGCTGGTCCAAGGCTTAACCAATCAAAAAGAGGGAGTATATTTCCTGTTAGCTCCGCCTGAGGCTATAAACCCCGTAATTGCTCAAATGGCAGTTGACGCCAAAAATATTGTTCCCGTAATCCGCCTGCAGTCCCAGGATGATTACCTATCCTACCTGACAGCGGTTCAGGTATTATTCGATCATAAATGTCTCTTTGCTACCTACAGTGAATATGATGATGATAATCTGGCTGATTTGATCAGCCCAAACTGTCTGGATCTGATTGAAGAGGCCCGCGGATTTGCTTATTTCCTGATACGCAGCAAGAACTTTACTCAAGCCGGTAACCTCCAATTGATTACCGACTTCTTGGCTAAAGCCGCTCCTCGCTACCCCTTTTTAATCTTTGACCTTTATTCAGATCTGAAAGAGTATGCCAACTTTGAATTAAATTATTTTATGTCGATCCGCGGGGATGGAACTATCGCAATAAGAATCTTGGATGACTTACCGCCCCAGTACAGTATTCGTACCCACTCCCTGCGGAACATCATGGAGCAGGTAATGCCTAAACTTTCTTATTAGAATCGAAACTGGACCCACCCTCATTGGAGTGATCCTGCTCTTCTTCCATGACTATCTTATAGGCCAATCCGGTTACCGCTTTTTTCAGCAATTCCATGAACCTCTCCGGCGGCAATTTGGCTCCTTCCAGCAGCCACCTGGTGATAGTTACCCGAATGGAATCGGACAGAAATGAAGCATAGAAGTCCCGGTCCGGATCATCAGCAAAAATGTCATCGAAATGAGCCAATATAAGGGGATGCATCACTTCATTGAAATACTCGGAAAAAGAATTCTGCCCTCTGACCTGCAGAGCATTAGTATAGAAGACGCGGTTATCATAGAAGAATTGACACATTCTTTCGATCAATTCCCAGCCTGGTTTATCGAAGGAACGCTGAATATCGGCAAAAAACTCCGTGTAAAAGATCCAATTAACCAAATCATACTTATCCTTAAAGTGATAGTAAAAGCTCTGCCGGTTCATATTGCAGCGTTCTACGATGTCCCCTATACGTATTTTTTCCATGGGGCGTTCAGCCATAAGTTCCTTCATTGCTGCGGAAAGTGCCTTTTTGGTTATGTTAGAGTCAGGCATTTAAGCGTCCCCTTTCCCCTTAGCCACTTCAGTACATGGAACACTCCTTGCAGGCAATTTCGCGATCTTTATGACGCATTATATTACAGTTATCACCATTGTCAAGGCCGTTGGCCCCGATATGTTTATAGTCAGTTAGAGTTATACCGGTCGAAACATATTGTCAAGTTTTATTCCAAGTACAAACCCGTACGGGGTTAAATTCTCCAGATAGTAAAAACCGCGCCGGAGGGCGCGGTTTGAGAGTGTCAAAAAATTAGCTAAAAGAGATCGCCACGTCGCTACGCTCCTCGCGATGACATACCAAAAGGCCATCTTATGTGTCATTGCGAGCCCCGGAGGGGCGTGGCAATCTCGAACGTCTAACTGCTAAAAGACTTCTTTGACAGTCTGAAACCGCGCCGGAGGGCGCGGTTTTTACTATTCAAATGCGGGATATTATTCCACCTTGAAGTGCTGGATGAGTATTCTTAGTTCTTCAGCATCTTCCGCTAATTCTCTAGCTGCGTCGGTGATCTGGGTCGCTACCTGAGCAGATACTTGACTACTCTGGGCAATTTCCTGTGCTCCGGCAGTCGACTGTTCCATGGTAGCCGCAGTAGACTCGATAGCTTTGTTGATCTGGTTCATTGAATCCAGGACCTGTTTTACACTTTGGCTGACTTTATCAGTCAGCTGCGCCATAAGATCGCTGTCTTCCCTGTATTGTTTGCCGATTTCTACCATCTTGCTATAATCATTTACCACATCATTATTAATAAAATCCAGCAAGTCGTTGGAATGATTTATTAAGACTTTAATAGCGTCCTGTACCTGAGTGGTCAGGTTTTGAATTCCACCTACGGCAGCTGCCGAATCTTCAGCCAACTTGCGTACTTCCTCAGCAACCACTGCAAATCCCCAGCCTTGCTCACCAGCCCGGGCAGCCTCAATAGCAGCATTTAAGGCCAGCAGATTGGTTTGATCCGCAATTCCAGCAATATTTTGGGCCAATCCCGAAATTTGATCTACTACTTTAGCTTCATCGATAGCCATCAGCAATTTTTGTTTTATAGTTTCATATATTCCAATAGTAGATTGCTGGGAGTCTTGAGCGTTCTGCTGAACCTGCAAGGCCCGCTGTTCAATATCCTTAGCATGACCATGTCCTTGTTGGGCTTCTTCATTGACTTCATGCAGAGCTATTTTGAAAAGGTTACGTCAAATTTACACAAATAGTTATTATATTACTAATTGTTATTTTTGTTTCGACAGTAATGTTACCTTATCCTGTAAATTCCATAGAAAAATTTGTATTTCGTTTATTGGAATTTGGTAAAACCATTGTATGTAGCAAACAGCATTTAATAAAACAAACTACGCCATGGAATGGCGTAGTTTCAGACTGTCAAAGAAGTCTATTAATGGTTAGAAGTTCGAATCGAGTAGGGTGCAGCTGCAGTAGCTGGCTGCAGCTGCATCCCTCTCACAGAACCGTACGTACGGGCCTCGTATACGGCTCCTGGTAAACCTTATCACTCATAATAGAATGACAAAGTCCCGG
>Ga0208297_1001463_pt1 | contig 21616 bp, 24 predicted proteins | sample LMS_cellobiose_e_FD_187367 | JGI IMG/M metagenome (GOLD analysis project Ga0208297, IMG submission 187367) | Rumen-fistulated moose microbial communities from Alaska, USA - LMS_cellobiose_enrichment (SPAdes) (version 2) | ecosystem: Host-associated > Mammals > Digestive system > Stomach > Rumen... | reverse complement strand
AAGTACGCCATGCCCTATGACATCGAGTTCAAGGACGATATGCCCAAGACCCTGGTGGGGAAGGTTGCCTACCGGGTGCTGGAGGAAGAGGAGCTCCAAAAGATCAAAGCCGCCCAGGAAGCGGCCGCTGAAGGCCACGCACGCTGAAGCAAATATGCAAAGAAAAGCCTGTCGGAACGGACTCCGGCAGGCTTTTTTGTGATGTTTAGATTGAGTTTAGAAAAGAGAGGTATTCTCATTTTATGGCTAACATTACGAAAAAACTGATCCTGCAAACTTTTTCCGATATGCTGGAAGAGATGCCCTTTGATCGCATCACCGTGTCGGCCCTGGTGAAGCGCAGCGGTATCAGCCATAATACGTTCTATTATCACTATCAGGACATCTATGCCCTGCTGGAAGCGTGGATGGAGGAGGTCATCGGCGAGCCCTTGCGCATGGTCGAGCAAGGAAATGGGGAGACCGCCCTGGTGTCCTTTCTGCGCAGCTGCCGAAACAAAAAGCGAACTGTCTATCATGTGCTCAACAGCATCTCCCGGGAGCAGCTGGAGCGCTTCGTTTTCTCCCATACGGACACCATTATCCTGCCCTTCATACAGGCAAATGACCCAAATCATGATTTGGATGAACAGAAGCTTCAATGCTTGGCCGATTTCTGCCAGTACGCCCTGCTGGGGTTCTTTCTGAAATACTTTTGGAGCAACATGGCGGAAGAGCCAGAGAGCCAGGCCGCATGGGTGTACGATGCGCTGGTCAGCTTCATGCGCAGCGAGATGAAACGCATGGGCTCCGGGTAAATTTTGAACCGATCCGATCTTTGCGGAACATGGCCGGTTTTCTCCAAATTAGGAGAAAACCGTTTTTTTGTCCATGGCGCAGGCTTTCTTCCTTCGATATACTGCAGAAAACGAGCGATTAAGGAGGTCATCATGAACACATCGGAAAAAATGAAGGGCTTTGCCATGCGCCATGTGTACGAGTACCTGGAAAAGGATCCGGAGCACAACATTCCCAAGGTTCTGGACTATCTGGAGGAGCATGATTCAAAGGCCCATGGCGTGTCCAATCAGGTTCGAGCCATTCGCCGGGCCATCGAGGACCCAGACAACAATTGGTCCCAGCTGGTGCGGAGTCTGTGGACAGACATCGACGCCGGGCAGCGGAAGAAGCTGGTAGAGACGGCGGTGATCAACGGAAGTCTTCTGGGCACGCCCCGCACGGTGAGGATGCAGGAGAAGTACAGCTGCAACGTCCCTTGGGCCATCCTAATGGACCCCACCAGCGCCTGCAACCTACACTGTACCGGCTGCTGGGCGGCGGAATACGGCAACAAGCTGAATCTTTCCTTCGAGGAGCTGGACAGCATCATCCGCCAGGGAAAGGAGCTGGGCACTTATGTTTACATCTATTCCGGCGGGGAGCCCCTGGTTCGCAAAAAGGACATCATCCGCTTGTGCGAAGCCCACGAGGATTGCGCTTTTTTGGCCTTCACCAACGGCACACTCATCGACGACGACTTTGCGGATGAGATGCTGCGAGTGGGGAATTTCGTGCCCGCCATCAGCATCGAAGGATTCGAGGAGGCCACGGATTCAAGACGAGGAGTCGGAACCTATCGGGCGGTGATCAAGGCCATGGAACGGCTCAAGGCCCGCAAGCTCCTGTTCGGCATCTCCTGTTGCTACACCCGCGCCAACGCGGAGGTCATCGGCAGCGAGGAATACTTCGATTCCATGATCGACATGGGAGCGAAGTTCGCCTGGCTTTTCACCTATATGCCCATCGGCGCGGACGCCGTCCCGGAGCTCATCGCCACGGCGGAGCAGCGCAAGTTCATGTACGACCAGATCCACCGTTTCCGAGAGACGAAGCCGATCTTCACCATGGATTTCTGGAACGACGGGGACGCTGTGGGCGGATGCATCGCTGGCGGCAGAGCCTACCTCCATATCAATGCCAACGGCGATGTGGAACCCTGCGCCTTCATTCATTACTCGGACAGCAACATTCGGGAAAAGACCCTGTTGGAGGCGCTGCAGGGGCCGCTTTTCATGGAGTATCGGCGAAACCAGCCCTTCAACGAAAACATGCTGCGCCCCTGCCCGGTGCTGGATAACCCGGGCCGCCTCACCGAGATGGTGGATGCCTCCGGCGCCCATTCCACTGACCTTATGAGCCCGGAGCGGGCCGCGGATTACTGCGATCGGTGCGTCCCCGCAGCGGAGGCCTGGGCCCCTGTCGCTCAGGAGATTTGGGACAGCACCCCAAACCGCAAAGGCGTGATCACCGAGGGCAAGATGGCGAAAAAGGGATAAGGGAGCGACAGCTATGACACAAAAGTTGTTCACCTCCGAATCCGTTACCCGGGGACACCCAGACAAGGTCTGCGATCAGATCGCGGATAAGGTTTTGGATGAGATATTGGAGCAGGACCCTGAAGCCCATGTGGCCTGCGAAGTGACCTGCGCCACCGATCAGGTCCACATATTCGGCGAGATCACAACCGATGCCACAGTGGATTATGAACAGATTGCCCGTCAGGTCATCGCCACGGTGGGCTACACGGAGCTAGGGCGGGGCTTCGATGCAGAGAACTGCCGGGTGACGGTGGATATTCACGCCCAATCCCCGGACATCGCCCGGGGTGTGTGCCGCCGAGGCTCTGCGGATGATGTGCTGAACGCTGGTGCCGGGGATCAAGGCATGATGTTTGGCTTCGCCTGCCGGGAAACCGGCTGCGCTATGCCCCTGCCCATTGAGCTTAGTCATGCTCTATGCAAGCAGCTGGAGCTGGTTCGGCGGAATCGGGAGTTGCCCTTTCTGCTGCCGGACGGGAAGGCTCAGGTCACCGTGGTGTATGCGGATGACAGGCCACAACGGATCGCCGCTGTGGTTGTCTCCGCCCAGCATCGGGAGGATGTGTCCATCGAAGATCTAAGGCAGGAAGTCCTCACTCATGTGATCGCCCCCACCCTGCCCGGGAAGCTAGTGGACAGGAACACCCAGATTTATATCAATCCCACCGGCCGCTTCGTGGAAGGAGGTCCGGCGGCGGATTCCGGTCTCACCGGAAGGAAGCTCATCGTGGACACCTATGGCGGTTATGCCCGTCATGGCGGCGGGTCCTTTTCTGGGAAGGACGCCAGCAAGGTGGATCGAAGCGGAGCATATATGGCCCGCTACATGGCTAAAAACGTGGTGGAAGGCGGCCTCGCCTCTCGGTGCGAGGTGCAGTTAAGCTATGCTATCGGTCTGGCGGAACCTATGTCGCTGCGGGTGGACACTGAGGGCACGGGCGTCCTTTCCGACGAACAGATCGGGCGACTTTTACTCACCCACATCGACCCGCGCCCGGCGGCCATTATCCAGCGCTTTGGATTGAAGCGGCCCATCTACTCCTCCCTCAGCTGCTATGGGCACTTCGGCTCCAACGCCATAGAGATGCCCTGGGAGCAGACCGACCTTAGCCAAACACTGGTCCGAATCTAAAAAAGTATCAGAAAAAAAGAGCTGTCTCGAATAGTTCTACGATATTTCGAGACAGCTCACTTTTTTCAATTCAAAAACCACAAGGCTTATCATCTTTTTGTAAACCGAATCTAAACTTATAAGGATAAAAATGGCTAAGTTTTAGGAGTTTTTAAAAAATGGTGCCAGCCGCTATTCTGCTTGCACAGTGCGTTCCTTTTGCAGCGTCACGATAAAGGAGGTTCGATCTTCGCCGCTCTCCGCCCGCACGCTGCCCCCATGCAGCTCCACGATTTTCTTCACGACGGCAAGGCCAATGCCGTTTCCCTCGGCGGCATGGGAGGTGTCCGCCTGGTAAAACTTCTGGAAGATCCGCTCCCTGTCCTCCGGGGCTATCACGCTGCCTGAATTTGTCACCATCACTTGAACGGACGATCCTTCCTCCGCCATACTCACCTCCACTATCCCATATTCCGGCGTGAACTTGACAGCGTTATCCAGCAGGTTCATCCAAACCTGCTTCATGAGCCCCTCGCTGGCGACGATGGTATGCTCGTCAAAGTCCAGCATCAGCTCCAGGTGCTTTTGGCTCCACCTATCCTCCAGCAGCACGATACAGCTTCTGATCTGCTCCGACAGGTTGTAGGGCGCTATATCCGTCAGGATGGCCTGGTTTTCCACCTGGGTCAGTTCCAACACCTTGGTGGCCATGGCGCTCAGCCGCAGCGACTCCTCCTCAATGATTTTCAGATACTCCGTCTGCTCCTCCAGAGAAAGATTCCCCTTGCGCAGGAGCTTAGCAAAGCCCGCAATGGACACGATCGGCGTTTTGAACTCGTGGGAAAAGTTGTTGACGAAGTCCGCCCGAAGCAGCTCTGTATTGCCTAATTCCTCCGCTGTCTTGTTGAAGCTGTCGGAGAGCCGCCGCAGGGCCGGGTACTTGGCCCATATGCCCCGGGGTGACAGGCGCACAGAAAAATCTCCTGCAGCCAGCCGATTCAATGCTCCCATGATCTCATTCACCGGCCGAAAGGGATATCGAATCGCCAGGAAGGATAGTACTGAGCCAACCACCAGGCTCCAAAAAATCATCCGGAGCAGCAGGCCACCGGTTTTTATCTCTGTCGCGCCCAGCTGCAAAATGCCCCGACGGACAAGCCAGACGACGATGAGCCCCAGCAGCAGCGTGGTCATCAGCAGGACGATCAGGATGACCGCCGCAAACAGCAGGGTCAGGGACAACCTCTGCTTTTTTTCTTCCCGCTTCATATCTTTTTCACCGCCTTGTATCCCAATCCTCGGACTGACTCGATCTCAAATTCCGGCCACGCTTCAAACCGCTTCCGCAGCCGTCCCACATGAACCGTCACCGTCTCCCAGCCGGTTTCGCTTTCACTGCCCCAGATCTCGTCCATGAGCTGAATGCGGGTAAAAATCTTTCCCGGATAGCTCAGGAGTTTGAACAGCAGCTGAAACTCCTTTTGAGGAAGCACCTGGCTCGTTCCATGGCCTGTTACGGTCAGGGAATCATATTCCAGCACCACATCCCCCAGGACGATGCGCCGCTCGCTGGCGATCTTCGCCCGCCGCAGCAGAGCCTTGATCCGCAGCAGCATCTCCTCCTCGTCGATGGGCTTGGTCATATAATCGTCCGTGCCTACCATAAAGCCCTGCTTCTTATCCTCCGGCAGCTGCTTGGCGGTCACCATCAGGATGGGCAGCTCGCTGTTGTTTTCCCGCAGAAGCTTCGTAAAGGCATATCCGTCCAGCCTGGGCATCATGATGTCCAGGACCACGAGATCAATATGCTCCCGATCCATAAGGGCCAGGGCCGCCTCCCCATCCTCGGCGGAAGAGACGGTGTAGCCATCCTCCTCCAGCACGGCCCGGAGCAGCCGCCGGGTATTCTTGTCGTCGTCAACCACCAGAATGTGAAACATTTCCTGTACCTTTTTCCATAGAGTGTACCCAAAGCATACCCGCCGAACCTAAACTGAAGCTAAACGGGAGCGTTTCTCATAAAAAGTATATTCTTTCCAAAATCCCCTGTAAAGCGCAGAAATGAGCACAATGGATGTCCAGTTTAGAATCAGTTTAGTTTTCCGACGTATTCTGTTTAAAAATACTGCAACAGCCGGAGCTTTTCATGAAAACTATCTTCAGCGGCAAAATCTTCACCATCCCCAACCTGCTGTCCTTCCTGCGCCTTGTCTTGATCCCTCTGTTCCTGTGGACATATCTAAACATGGAAAATGGCCTGGCCACCGGTTGCATCCTGCTCCTGTCGGGAATCACCGACACCCTGGACGGCATGATTGCCCGGCGGTTCAACCAGATCAGCAATTTGGGCAAGGCGCTGGACCCGGTGGCGGACAAGCTGACTCAGATCGCCATGATCGCCTGCCTGGTGCGGCGCTATCCGCGCATGCTGTATCTTCTTTTGGTGCTGTGCGTAAAGGAGCTGTTCGTCATGTGCACCAGCCTCATGGCCATCCATCGAACCAATGATGTGCTATCTGCGGCGTGGCATGGGAAGGTGGTTACCTTCGTTCTCTATGCCGTCATGATCGTCCACCTGCTGTTTCCCTCCCTGTCCTCTGGTGTATCCTCCGGGCTCATCGGTCTATGCGTAGCGTTGATCCTGCTGTCCGGCGCGCTCTACGGTGTGCGGAATGTTCAGGCGATCCGTGGGGAAAAGGAGGTCGCTCATGCGTAATTTCTTCTCCGTTCTCGGCAAGCACATCGTAGTCACCCTCCTTTTGGGTGGAGCGCTTCTGTTGCTACTGGGCCTGGGGTTGCTCCTTCGGCCTCAAACAGTGCTGGTCGTGCTGCGCTATGCGCTTGCCGGCCTAAGCCTTATCGGCGGGGTGTATATGCTTCTCTTGGCAATTCGCTATGGAGTAAAGCGATAGAAAGGATCAAACGTGAGGCATGGGCCTGCTGTACTGCATTGTGTATATCCTGCTGTTGGGCATCCTTTGCTTTCCTTTCGGAAGGCTGCTGGCTCTGCATACCTTCAGGACAAACCGCTTTCCCTTTCGAGCCTATTCTTTTGAGCGGGAAGGAAAGATATACGAGCACCTGCGTATCCGTGTATGGGCGCGGAAGGTTCCGGATGTGAGCAAACTTGTCCCCAGCATCGTGCCGCCCAAAAAGCCCCCGGTGCGAACCGACGCATTCACCATCCGGCAGATGGTCAACGAGACCTGCGTCGCGGAAGTGACCCATGTGATCCTTTGCTTTGCGGGAATTGAGCTGATGGAACTGTGGCCAGGGGCGGGCGGGGTGATCCTGTTCATTCTCTATGTCATTTTGGGAAATCTGCCGTTCATCCTGATCCAAAGATACAATCGGCCTCGGCTGCTGCGGCTGCTGGCTCATACAGAGAATAAGGAATCCCAGCAGCGATAGGATGCGGGAAAGGAGGAATCATGAAAGTTTTGATCTTGAGCAGCAACAACGGCGGTGGGCACAACGCCGTTGCGCAGGCCCTCCAGGCACATTACGAAGAGCGCGGGGATATCTGCGTCATTCGGGATTGCCTTTCCTTTCTATCGGCGAGGGCTTCCCGTCTGGTGTCCCACACCCATTCCTTTGTGTATCGGCATACGCCGCGACTGTTTGGCGCTGCCTATCGCATGACGGAACAGCGGAACAACGCCTTTTGTGAGAATCGCAGGGAACGACGGCTCATGGATAAAGGCCGGCTTGCCTTGGGGATCTATATTCAGCAGGAAGGATTTGAGCAAGTGTTGTGCACCCATGTGTTCGCTGCCATGATGCTGACATCGGCCAAAAGGGAATACGATCTTTCGATAAAAACGGCGATCATAGAAACCGATTACACCAACACGCCCGGCAGCGCGGAAAATGATGTGGAGTTTCACTTTATTCCGGACAGGTCCCTGATCCCGGAATTGGTACAGGCTGGGGTGGATCGATCAAAAATCGTGGTCTCCGGCATCCCCGTACGACAGGAGATGTTCGATCCCTGTGATAAAAAGCTGGCTAAGACATACCAGGGCATAGCCCCCGATTTGCCCCATGTGCTGGTCATGGGCGGCAGCATGGGGTGCGGGCCGATCCCGGACATCGTCACCAGCTTGTACCTGTCGCTGGGGGAGAATACCATCATCAGCGTGGTATGTGGCGAGAACGAGCGTCTGAAAAAGAGCCTTGTGGAGGACTTCGGGCATCTGAAAACGATTCGCATTTTAGGGTATGTTCAGGGCATGTCCTCCCTGTACGACAGCGCCGATCTTCTCTTGACCAAGCCCGGCGGAATCACAGTGACAGAAGCTGCCGTGAAGGGCTTGCCCATGGTGCTGATCGATTCCGTGTCCGGCTGCGAAGCCCACAACTTACAGCATTTTGTCACGCAAGGAGCCGCTGTGGCCTGTCAGAACATAAACAATCTCGGCCCTCTTTGCGCCTTGCTGCTGGACACAGGCGCCCTTGCGCGTATGCAGCGCTCCCTGCTGGAGTACGCGTCCCTACGGGCGTCTGAAATCATCTATGCAACCATGAAGGAAGACGGCCGATCGGCCTCCTGCCTGCAGGAGCCGGAGACTGGCATCTGAGGAGTCCGCAGAACAAGGTAAAACTCTTTCGCAGTTTATTTTCAGTTTAGAAATGAGCGATATTGTATTATAAGTATCGAAGAAGGTATGGGCGAATCGGAAGCTTCGATGCTCGTGGAAGATACCTCCGACTATCTACATGGCATATACCATCTCCTTATGGCTGCCTGTCCCATGCCGCAGGCAGCACGTTGTCAAAAATGAAAGGAAATATCAAAATGGGAACACTCAGACAGCTGAAAACCAAGATGCGGTTGGACAAGGACCTTCGCCCGATGCTGGTGCGGTCCATGCTTCACGAAGCCCTCATCGACCTAGACGGAGATAAGGTGGCAGATATCGCCCTGATCGACAACAATCACGACGGCGACATTGATATGATCGGCGTCGATGTCACGGGCAATGGTACCTTCAACCTCTATATCGGGGATGCGGATGGAAACGGCATCATCGACACCGTGGAATTCTTTGACGATGAGGATGAGATGCCCATTGCCGCTTACTTCGGCCGGGCGGTGGAGGAGAAATTCATCGAGCTTGGCAAAGGGATTTTCAATCGGATCATGGCAGCCGACCTGGTCGCCTCTGAGCTAATCCGCGCCTTCGCGGAGTTTGAAGCCGTCGCCGAAGAGGAGTATAAAAAGAAGGTGGAAGAAAAGACGGCGGATGCGACAAAAGAGTAATCCGCCCTCGACACCTTTGTTATAAAAAAGTCCGTGCAACACGATCAGGCCATCCGCTTTGGATGGCCTGATTCAATGTTGGATAGTTTTTACCGTTCCTGCTCATGTGACCTTCTTTTCCCTTGATCCCGCTCCTTCACTGGATGCTTAAGCTCGTATTCTACCCGCAACTCTGTCTTCAGCAGGTTCAGCAGGCGCGGCGTGTCCTTGCGAATGCGCAGGACACGCTTGACACGTTTTCGCTGCTCTGTGATCTCGGTTGTGATTGCCGCACGCTGAGCCTTGTTCACAGAAAGAATCTGCGGATCGGTCTCGTGGCGGACCCGATTGCGAAGCTTGCTGCAAGCCTATCTCATGGGCCTGCTCCGGGGTGACCTCTCCTGCCTGGAAGGACTGGAAGCCGTGATAGGCGATCACCTTTCCCCGCTCGCCGAACCGCCGCTTGACCGCTGTCATCTCCTCATACGCGAAGGCGGCGGAACAGTTAACGCCGGAAACGTATTTCCTTTCATCTGTCTTGCCGTCGTTCTCGGTGTACCGGAGGGCGGCATAGAGGTCGTCGTCCAGAAACTTCTTCTCCGTGGTCTTGTCCGGGTTGTCGGCATAGTCCAAGACTTTCTTAAGGTGGCCCCTCACGGGCCAGAATCCGGAAGTAGCCATGTGATCACCTCCTTAGGCCGAAGAGACGCTTCCTGGGCTTGGGCTCTTCCACCGTGCTCTCCAGGGTATCGATGCTTTCTTTGGACTCCGGCTCTGGCGGGCCATCCCACCCGTCGGTCAAAATGCTGTGCATCTGCCGCAGCAGGTCTAAGGCCTGATCATTGGTTTCTTTAGATAACGGCGGATGGCACAGCCGGTCCAGCCGTTCACAACATACAAAGAAGGCGTCGGGCAGCACCCCTTTCGGTTCGCCGCCCAACGCCCTCTGACGCAGGTATTCGCTCTGGCTCAGCCTACATGTATGGGCCAGTCCGGCGATCTGCTGTTTCTGTTTTTCCGTTACGCGGATTTCGATCCGCGAACTGCGGTTTTCATGGTTGGCGAGTATCGCCTCCTTTCAAAAATCATGGTCCATGCGCGAAGCGCGCCATCCGGGGGGTTAGGGGGATATGCCCCTTACAACAGGAAAGCCGGGAGCGCAAATGGAACGCGGCTCCCGACTTTCGACATTTGTACACACAAATGTCCTGCTTGCTAACCTACGCGACAGAAAACATGTCTGCGACACTGGGACCCCTTGTCAGCCCATCGCCGCAGATGATCAGTAAAAGAACGATCTCTTATCAGGCTTTTGCACCGCAAAAGAGCAGCCAATGGATGGTGCGAATAGTCGCACCATCCATCGACTTCTGAGGGAAGTTGGTATGAAAAGTCGCACCGCATATGGATAAGGAGCGTATTTCGCGCCTTTGCCTACAACTTTCTTACTACCATGTACTATTACAGCATCCCCCTGACCGATGAGGAACGGACTTCCTTTCGCTACTCTTTGCAGATCTTCGAAGGCGCTGCTCCCACCTGTCATTTGGAGCTATAGGACAGGCCGATGGTGATGTGGGACTATCACTCGCTGCTGCTGGGATTGCAGATGGCGGTTTTCTTCACGATCATCGACCCTAAATCTCCCATCCATCTGTGCAAGAACTGTGGGAAGGCGTTCTTTGTCTCTCGGCCCAACCAGCTGTATTGCAGCGACCACTGCCGACGCTATTACCGGAAAAAGCATCCGACGAAGGGGTACGAATAGAAATGCCAGTCTTGTGAAGGCAATATATTATTGTAGCTTCGCATAAAAAAGATACTGGTCTACATGGAGTATAATTCAATGAACATTCAATGTAGCTGTGTTATACTATATAAAGAATCATGACTTGCATTGAGGTATTCCGGATGATTAAAATATTACTGGTGGAAGACGAGAAAAGGATGAGCGAAGCACTGGCGGAGCTATTAAGGCAGGAAGGGTATGCCGTTGATGCGATGAAAAACGGCGAAGATGGCATGAATGCCATAGTGGAGAACTCCTACGATCTGGCTGTTCTGGATGTCATGCTACCCGGCGCAACCGGCTTCGATATTGTCTCTGCCGCCAGAAGTGCGGGCATCACGATCCCCATCCTGATGCTGACCGCTAAATCTTCCCTGGAGGACAAGATCACCGGCTTGGACAGTGGTGCGGACGACTATCTGACAAAACCTTTTGAGCCCAGGGAGCTTCTGGCAAGGCTGAGAGCCATGACGAGAAGAGTGCCAGCGAAAGACGGACAAGCGCTGCTCTATGCGGACCTGTGTCTGGAAATCGATGCTCAGAAGCTGTCGAAAGGAGAAACCTCAACCAAACTCACAGCCAGGGAAGCGCGGCTGATGGAAGCGCTGATCCGCTCAGATGGAAACATCCTCAGTCGTGAGCAGCTTGCACTGCAGGCATTTGGTTATGACAGTGAGGCGGAATATAACAACGTGGAAGTTTATCTGAGCTTTCTGAGAAAGAAGCTCGCTTTTCTCGACTCTCGCGTGGGGATCAAAGCGGAGCGCGGAAAGGGGTATCATCTCCAGGAGGACGCCCATGTATCGTAAATTGCGGATCAAAATCGCGCTGGTCTCCATCTTTGTTCTGTTGGTGCTTTTTCTAGGAACCATCGGCATCGTCTATGGGATAAGTTACCGGGAAACGATGCGGGCTGACAGGGAGATGCTGACACTTTATACAGAAGCCTACTGGAAGAACGGAAATCCGGCGGAAACGGAAGAATTGCCGCCTGCTGGGCCTCCCCCCGGAGAGACATCCCGCAACGCCATGCCCCAGGGAAACGGCCGGTTCGGCTCCGTCGAGCTGGATGAAACGGGAGGTGCCATCTCTGTCAACAATCCAGATCCGTTCGACATTGCGGACGGGAATCTTATCATCCTGGCGCAGGGGCTCACCGCCAGCGGAAGATCATTCGGTGTTGAGGATACCTGGGTGTATTACCTTGAAAACCATGATGGCCGCACGCTGGTCTCTTTTCTGGACAACACGCTGGTGTCGGACGGTACTTCCACCCTGTTTGCGAATACCCTCCGATTTGGCGGCCTGATGATTGTCATCCTCTGTGTAATTGTGTGGTTCACTTCCGGCCTGCTGGTCAGACCGCTTGAAAGAAATGAGCAGGAACAGCGGCGTTTCGTTTCCGACGCGGGGCATGAACTGAAAACACCGGTATCCGTCATTGCAACCAATGCGGAATTGCTGCGGCGGGAAATCGGGAGCAATCGTTGGCTGGAAAACATCATGGCTGAGAACGAACGCAGCGGCAAACTGATCAAAAGCCTGCTTGCGCTGACGCGGGCGCAGGAAGAAAGCGCACCCATGGAAGCGGTGAGTCTCAGCGATATCGCGGAAAGCACGATCCTTCCCTTTGAGGGCGTTGCTTTTGAAAAAGGTCATGTGCTGAATTCCTCCGTGCAGCCCGGTCTGCATATGCGAGGAAATGAGCAGCAGCTTTCGGGATTGATCTCCATATTACTGGATAACGCAATTCAGTACAGCATTGAAAGCTCCGAAATTGATGTTTCCCTTTCGGAAGAGAGTCACCATCTGCTGCTACGCGTCAGTAATCAGAGTGATAAACTATCCGAAGAGCAATGCAGACAACTGTTCGACCGCTTCTACCGTTCGGACAGCTCGCGCGCCGGAGACGGGCATTATGGGCTGGGTCTTTCGATCGCACAGAAAATCGTGCAATCGCATCACGGTGAAATCAGCGCTTCATGGAAGGATGGAGTCATTACGATTCAGGCAGCATTCTTTCCGGCTAAAGTTTGAAACCGCTTCAATCGACTTTCAATCTTCATGTGCTATACTCCCAGCAACGTGGAAGATGGATTCTGCGGAACGACAGAAGCACTGCGAGGAGGTTTACACATGAAGAGATGGTTATCCCTGCTGCTGGCCCTTGTCATGATTCTGACGGGCTCCGCCGCTGTGGCGGAGACTGCCGAAGCGTCGGACAAGGAAGCCATTGAATATGCCTTGAATCTGAAGAATATGGATCAGGAATGGACCTACAGCGCGTCCTCTGATGCTTGGACACTTTCCATTGTGACGGCGGTGACCAATCCAGTGATCGCCAACAAGGAAGGTGTTTCCGTCTGCGTGCCCGGCGCGTATGTGTCCGGCGTTGACACCGACGGTGACGGCGTGGCGGATGTAACGGCTGAAAGCTACAGCGCGTCCGTTAAGGGCAGCCTTGCCATCGACTACGAAGCAACGGTCACCAGCACCAACGGACAGGCTTACACCGCTGCAACCGCTCCGGTCATTTTGAATACCGGCGCGGCGGGCTACGGCAGCTCCACCAACACTACAGCCTCCGCGACCTATGTGGCAGAAGGCTATATCAACGTGGCCTGCGGCAATCGCGGCAAACAGGACAGCTATACTGACGGGACAGGCGCGACGGTTTATACTGGCGACGCGCCTTCCTGTCTGGTGGATCAGAAGGCCGCGGCCCGATTCGTGAAGTTCAATATCCTGCTGGGCAATCTGCCCGGGAGCGTGGACTACTGGGTGTCTACCGGCGGCAGCGGCGGCGGCGCGCACGCGGCGATGTTTGCTGCCACCAGCAACAATCCCGACTTTTATGACTATCAGATCGCTGTCGGCGCAGTGGGTGTCTATGCCAACGGGGATGGCACCTATTGCACGACCGTCACCATCGATGGCGAGGAAGTGGAGCTTTCCGACGGTGCCTGGGGCTGTGTGGCTTACAGCGCCATTACCTCTTTGTATGAGGCCGACATGGCCATGGCTTTCGAGTACACGCTGAACACAGGCTACAGCTTCAATACCGATTTCCAGCGTGAATTGGCGGCCAGTCTCAGCCAAGAATACATGGAATACATCAACGGTCAAAACCTGACAATCGAGGAAGCGAAGGTCGGCTTTGATCTGGACGGCGACAGTCAGCTGAACAGTACCATGGCGTTGACCATTGAATATGATGCTGTAAAATATCCGGAAACTAACGGCTATGGCGGCACTTATATGGATCTGTACCTGGCAGAGTTCGTAGAGAATCTCCAGTGGTATGTGGATAGTCTGGACTATGCTGACGGCTGGACATGGTTTGATACGGACGGTACCGCGCTGTCCGATGAAGCGGTAGCCGCAATGACGACGCAGGATAAGGCGGCGGCATTCATCGAAGGACGTTATGCCAAGGCCTCCTACGGCGGCAGTATGGGCGGCCCCGGTACGGGCATGAGCGGCGGCCCCGGTGGTACGCCTCCGGATGGCGGCAATGGTGGCCCAGGCGGCACACCTCCTGATGGCATGAGCGGCGGCCCCGGAGATGAGATGCCCGCTGATGAAACGGAAACCACCGGCGCCGAGGGCAGCGGCGACGAAATGGAGGTCGGCACTCCCGATGCAGGCTCCACCCAGTCCGCCACCAGCACGGTCAACTCCTCTAACTACAGTTCGTATGCGGAGATGCTGGCGGCCTATCAGGCCGACATTGCGGAGATTGAAGCGGGCGACTCCTACGGGAAGAACCTGGTGTATCTCTACAATCCTCTGAACTACATCGGTGCGGAAGGCACGGCGGCACCCACCTGGGCACGGATCGTCTGCGGGGCGGCAGAGGGCGATATCGCTATGTTCAATTCGCTAAACATGGAAATCGCCTGGCTGAACAACGGAACGGACGCGGTCATTGAGTGGCAGTGGGACGGCGGTCATGTGCCCAGCGAGATTCTTGGGAACTCCCTGGCGCTATATGTGGATCAGATGTACGGCGAGCATGTGGAGGGCGCGGTCACCATTGAAAAGCCCGCAGCCGAAGCTCAGACTGCTAACGGCACCTCCGAGTCCGCATCCGGCACCAATTTGAGCAGCTGGGTCACTTTGAGCAAGGACGGCAGCGTCTCATTCACCCTGGCAGACGCCATGAGCTATCGCACAAAGGGTGCTAGCAAGGCTACTCCCGCCTTCGACGTCATCGACTTTGGCCAGGAGGATTATGTATTCGGTTCCCCTTCACAGGATGCGCGCCATTGGAGCGTATGGGTGCTGAAAGCACTGGAAGAAAACGCGGAAACACTTGAACCTTTGTTTGCAAACTAACCTTCCGAATTGTTTTTTTGAGCGCCGTCCATACGGGCGGCGCTTTCATTATATAATTAATGGTATGCTCCTTCGCTTTTTTCTTAGTTTAGGATATATTCTTCGACCAAATCCTGCTCAGCTTCCAGCACACCAGTCACTGCTGATGCAATTAGGGGAGCGATGAACGCTCCGATCCCCACCGCAAACACCCGGATCGTCAGGATCGGTTCAAACCACAGCACCAGATAGGCGACGCCAATCAGGAGCAACAGCATCCCGCCCAGCCTTAGAACCACGGACGCGATACCTGTGGCGATCAGGCTTGTCCATTTTAGCAGGCACAGCGCTAGCCATACCGGAACCAACAGCACCTTGAACACCATACGCATGTTGTTCCCCCGGTCAAGAATAGATCAGTTCGTTCCGAACGATCTCCTCCGCCCGGTTGCGGATGTTGTTCATGCGCTGGACCCAGCCGAGCTGATCTCGGCGCTTTATTTCCTCCGTAACACCCTCAGCCTTCGCCATTTGCTTGACCAGGGATTCCAGCGTATCCATCGCCGCTGCATTGGTGTCGATCAGGTGCTGGGTCAGGGTGCCCTGCAGCAGCATGGCGTTATATGTACCCTTCCGGTGTTCCTTCAGATACCGTTTTCTTCTCCAGCCCCATATGCCGATCTCGCCTTCCGGCTGCGGGTCCATGACCAGGTTCGGAATCAGGTAATCGCCAACCTGCGTATGCGTTCCTCCGCGCTCCTCAAAATAGGACTTCATTTCTTTGACCTCCTGTGATAAAATGAATTGCGGCTACCAGCCGGATATAACTCCTTTCCGATAGCCGCAATGTTTCTTTCATTTACCGCAGAAGGATCGTCTCGCAGCTATTCTGTAGTAGCGGTTTGAAAACCACCCTTTACAGAGTACAGCTTCTGCCATCCTTTGCTCACAGCTCTTTTGCTGTATCGGATGTTCTGCAGGCTTCACTTTCCAACGGAGAAGAAAACCTGGTCCCCATAGGCGTTCACCAGCTGCACCACGGCCGAAGTTTCGCCCGGCGGGAGGGGCAGCTGCAGCGGGAGTTTGGGCTTGCCCATGGTGCGCCAGGGGTGGAACACATTGTCCGCCACGGATCCGATGGCGGCATAGGCGAGGGGGGAGGGGCGGCGGTTCAGCGTGGCCTGGGGGATGCGGACGGCGTTGTCTGCAACGGTCCACGGGGCGTCGCACCGGCAGCGGGACGCGGGATAGTGAAGCGTCATGGGCTGCTGCGCCATGGCCGGCTCGTCCAGCAGCGTGGGGCTGGCGGCGGCGGTCAGCAGCCGCTTGCGCAGGGTGATGAGGGCCAGGGGAGAAATGTCCACGGCCAGGAAGCGCCGTCCGGTTTTGACGGCCACGGCGGCGGTGGTGCCGCTGCCGGAAAACAGGTCCGCCACCAGGTCCCCTTCCCGGGAAGAGGCCAGGATGATCCGCTTCAAAAGGGCCTCCGGCTTTTGGGTGGCATAGCCCAGCCGCTCCCTGTCCTTCTGCTGCAGATGCTCGATGTCCGTCCAAACATCGGTGGGGTAAATCGGGTCGTCTTCATAATAGGTGTACACCTTGCCGTTGGTGCGGATGGAATAGCCGACCCTGCCGTCGGGGCCGACAAACTGCTTCATGTGGTTTCGCCGCTCGGGCCCCCGGGGCTGCCCCACGGCGGAGATGTTGAAATAGACCTTGCGGCTCTTTCGGTAGAAGAGGATGGTGTCGTGCTTGCGGGGATAGAAGCGGGTGGCCCGTCCGCCGGATTTGTAGCTCCAGACGATCTCGTCCATGAAGTTGTCCGGGCCGAAGATCTCGTCCAGCATCAGCCGGAGCTTGGCGCTCATGCGCCAATCGATGTGCAGATACAGGCTGCCGCTGGGGGCGAGCAGGGCGCGGCAGCCGGTCAGGATGGCGCGCATCCATTTGAGATAGGCCGCCTCCGGCATGTCGTCCCGAAAGAGCGGCAGCCCGGCGTCCTCCTTGTCCCCCCTGGCCAGAAAGGCGTCCCCCGTTCCAAAGGGCGGGTCCAGATAGATCAGCTGGACCTTTCCGCCGAATGACTGGATCAGGGACGGGAGCTGCTTTTCGGAACGGGCAAGATAGAACAGCCCCGGTCCGCCCGCCTCGTGGCGCTCCGCCGTGCAATAAAAACGCATTTGACTTTCCTCCCCGCCGAAAAACCTCACCCCTATTTTACAAGATCTTGGGCTGAAGCGCAAGATGCAACCCCTTATTTTGTGGGAAAAAATGGACTTCTGCAGGATACAAAAAATTCGTTGCAGAAATGGGCATATGGTGATATCATACTACATATTTGGTTCAGGAGGTATTCTATGAAAGTCATCATTGATTCTGCCGAAAACATTGCGGCCATGGCTGCTCAGCAATATGTCGATCTTCTCAAGCGCAAGCCCAACGCCATCCTGGGCGGCGCCACCGGTTCCACCCCCCTCGGCCTCTATGCCGAGCTGGTCCGCCTCAACAGGGCGGGGGAGGTCTCCTTCAAGGATGCATCCAGCTTCAATCTGGATGAGTATGTGGGCCTGGACGGGTCCCACGACCAGAGCTATCGCTACTTCATGGATCACAACCTGTTCGATCATATCGACATCGACAAGGCCCGCACCCATGTTCCCTCCGGCATCGATGTGAGCGACCCCGCGGCCTACGATAAGCAGATCGCGGCGGCGGGCGGCGTGGATCTGCAGCTGCTCGGCATCGGCAACAACGGCCACATCGGCTTCAACGAGCCGGGCACCCCCTTCGGATCCCTGACCCACATCGTGGAGCTGACGGAATCCACCCGGGAGGCCAACAAGCGCTTCTTTGCCTCCATCGACGATGTGCCCACCCACGCGGTCACCATGGGCGTGAAAACCGTTATGCAGGCCCGCTCCATCATCCTCATGGCCATCGGGCCGGCCAAGGCCCCCATCATGAAGGAGATGCTCCAGGGCCCCGTCACCGAGAAGGTCCCCGCTTCCGTGCTCCAGCTCCATCCGGATGTGACCGTCTATATGGATTTTGAAGCGGCCAAGCTGCTGTAAGGAGCCGCCAAGATGGGAAAGTATTTTGGAACAGACGGCTTTCGCGGCGAAGCCAACAAGGATTTGACCGTCGAGCATGCCTATAAGATCGGCCGGTTCATCGGCTGGTACTATGGCCGGGATCACAAGGCCAGCATCGTCATCGGCAAGGACACCCGCCGCTCCGGCTACATGCTGGAGCATGCCCTCATCTCCGGCATCACGGCTTCCGGCGCCGACGCCTATATGCTCCATGTGACCACCACCCCCAGCGTGTCCTATGTGACCCGCATCGACGACTTTGACTGCGGCATCATGATCTCCGCCAGCCACAACCCCTATTATGACAACGGCATCAAGCTCATCAACGGCCACGGGGAGAAGATGGAGGACGAGGTCCAGGATCTGTGCGAGAAGTATCTGGACGGCCAGCTGGGGGAGGATATCCCCCTGGCGGAGCGGGAGAACATCGGCAAGGCCATCGACTATGCCGCCGGCAGGAACCGCTACATCGGCTATCTCATCAGCCTGGCCACCCATTCCTACAAGCACATGAAGGTGGGCCTCGACTCCGCCAACGGCTCCACCTGGCAGATGGCCAAGAGCGTGTTCGACGCCCTGGGCGCGGACACCTATGTGGTGGGCAACACCCCCGACGGCCTCAACATCAACAAGGGCTGCGGCTCCACCCACATCGAGAACCTGCAGAAGCTGGTGAGGGAGAACCATCTGGATGTGGGCTTCGCCTTCGACGGCGATGCGGACCGGTGCCTGGCCGTGGACGAGAAGGGGAATGTGGTCAACGGCGACCATATCCTCTATATCTATGCCGGCTATATGCAGGAGCGGGGCAAGCTGGGCAACACCAAGGTGGTCACCACTGTCATGAGCAACTTTGGCCTCTATAAGGCCCTGGATGCCCGGGGTATCGGCTATGAAAAAACGGCTGTGGGCGATCGCTATGTCTATGAGAACATGCGCGCCAACGGCCACCGCATCGGCGGCGAGCAGTCCGGCCACATCATCTTCAGCAAATATGCCACCACCGGCGACGGCCTTTTGACGGCCATCAAGATCATGCAGGTCATCCTGGATCGAAAGACCACCCTGTCCCGCCTGGCCGAGCCCTGCCAGATGTATCCCCAGGTGCTCAAAAACGTTGTGGTCAAGGATAAGGACGAGACTATGAACGATCCCCGGGTCCAGGCCGAGGTGAAGGCGGCGGAGGAACGGCTGGGCAACGCCGGCCGGGTGCTGCTGCGCAAGAGCGGCACGGAGCCCGTGCTGCGGGTCATGGCCGAGGCCACGACCCCGGAGGCCTGCGAAAGGGAAGTGGACGCCATTATCCAGGCCATGGACGAGGCCGGACAGCTCATCCGCATCAAATAAGGGAGGCAAACCATGTATACCATCGCAGAGCTGCTGGATCTTTCCCACACCAAGGCCGCCCCTCTGTTTGCGGGCAAAACCTATCCTTACGAGGTCCTGGACGGCATCAAGGACTTCATTCTGGAGCTGGGTGCCACGCTGAGTGCGGAGGAGTTCGACCATCCTCGGGAGGATGTGTGGATCGCCAAGGACGCCGTGATCTATCCCAACAACTATATCGCCGGTCCCTGCATCATTGGGCACAAAACCGAGGTCCGTCCCGGCGCCTTCATCCGGGGCAGCGCCCTGGTGGGCGACAACTGCGTGGTGGGCAACTCCACGGAGCTGAAGAACGTGATCCTCTTCGACAACGTGCAGGTCCCCCACTACAACTATGTGGGCGATTCCGTCCTGGGCTACAAGGCCCACATGGGCGCAGGCTCCATCACCAGCAACGTGAAGTCCGACAAGACTCTGGTGGTCCTGAAGGACGGCGAATCGGAGCTGCCCACCAACCGCAAGAAGGTGGGCGCCGTGCTGGGCGATTTTGTGGAGGTGGGCTGCAACAGCGTTCTGAACCCCGGCACCGTCATCGGCCGCCACAGCAACGTGTATCCCACCAGCTGCGTCCGCGGCGAGATCCCGGAAAACTCCATCTTCAAGACCGGGGCCCGGATCGTGAAAAAAGCCTGAATCGTTCAAAAAAGGGGTTGACTTCCTCGGCATCAGGAGCTATAATATTTCCCGAACGTCGCCAGAGACAGCCGGTAGCGGTGAGAGCCGTGTAAATCCTGCCGAGGTGGTGGAACACGAATCCTGTGTATTCATGTCCTTCCGTCTTCAAGCGACGGGAGGATTTTTTATACAAGGAGGTGAAACAATGGCAAACGCGAAGTTTATCGAGCAAAAAGCAGCCAAGGTCGCTGAGATCCAGGCGAAGATCGAGAAGGCGAAGTCCATCGTGTTCTTCGATTATCGCGGCATCACCGTGGCCGAGGATACCGAGCTGCGTCGGAGCATGCGCAAGGAGAACGTGGAATACGTGGTATTGAAGAACAACATGGTGTCCCGCGCCGCCGAGAATGCTTCCATCGATTCCAAGATCGAGGATATGCTCAAGGGACCCGTGGCATACGCTTTCGGGTATGAGGACGAAGTGGCCCCCGCCCGCATTCTGAAGGCTTTCGTGAAGAAGGCGAAGAAGTGCGAAATCAAGGGCGGTATCGTGGACGGCAAGCTGACCAGCGCCGCCGATGTGGACATGATCGCCGATCTTCCCAGCAAGGAAGTGCTCATCAGCCGCATGCTGGGCAGCATGAAGAGCCCCATTTCCAAGTTCGTTATCGTGCTGGATCAGATCGCCAAGCAGAAGGGCGAAGCCCCCGAAGCGTAAAGGACCGGGCATTGGCCCACAGAACAAAAATAAAAAAATTTAAGGAGATTTATCATGGATAAGGAAAAATTGATTGCTGATCTGAAGGCAATGTCCGTCCTCGAGCTGGCCGAGCTGGTCAAGGCTCTGGAGGAGGAGTTTGGTGTTTCCGCCGCCGCCGGTGCCGTTGTGGCCGCTGGCCCCGCCGCTGCCCCCGCTGAGGCTGTGGAAGAGAAGACTGAGTTCGATGTCATCCTCAAGGAAGTCGGCCCCGAGAAGATCAAGGTCATCAAGGTCGTTCGCGAGCAGACCGGTCTGGGCCTCAAGGAAGCCAAGGCTGTGGTCGATGGCGCTCCCGCCCCCGTCAAGGAAGGCATCTCCAAGGAAGACGCCGAGAAGCTGGTTGCCGCCTTCAAGGAAGTCGGCGCCACCTGCGAGATCAAATAAGATTTCGATCATTCAACAAAAGCAGGACGGTCTTGGACCGTCCTGTTTTGCTGCCGTCAGGTATCCATGGTCCGGCCAAAGCGGAGGGATTCTCTCCCATACTTGGCGCGGATGGAGTCCACGGCGTCGTCCAGTCGCCGGGCTTTTTCGGCTTTGGCGGAATCTGTAAATAGATCAAGCTGCACGGATCCATCCATACTCAACCCGGTGACGCCCACGCTCAGCATCCGGATGGGCTTGCCCTCCGGCCAATTCTCCCGCAGCAGCGCGGCAGCCGTGTCCCGGATGAGCCGGGTGCTGCAGGTGAACTGGGCAAGCTGGGTCTGCCGGTTGATCACCTTCAGATTGGTGTCCTTGATCTGGATCTGGACCACGGAGGCAAACAGCTTCTTGCGCCGCAGCCGGGTCCCCACCTGGTCCGAGATCAGGGTTAGCCCCGCCTGGATCTCCGCCGGGTCCATGAGATCGTGGTCGAAGGTCACGTTGTGGCTGATGCTCTTGGGCCGCTCCGCATATCCTGCGGGGAGGACGGGGGAGAGGTCCTCGCCCCGGGCGGACCGCTG
>Ga0208297_1001462_pt1 | contig 21619 bp, 22 predicted proteins | sample LMS_cellobiose_e_FD_187367 | JGI IMG/M metagenome (GOLD analysis project Ga0208297, IMG submission 187367) | Rumen-fistulated moose microbial communities from Alaska, USA - LMS_cellobiose_enrichment (SPAdes) (version 2) | ecosystem: Host-associated > Mammals > Digestive system > Stomach > Rumen... | reverse complement strand
AAGCTCCGGCGGCAGCTTCCACAGCCGCTTCCAGCCAGACAGAATCCTTCTGGGATGAACTGGCAGCCAGCTTCAACAAAACCTTCATCCGCGAAGGCCGCTGGAAGCTGTTCCTGGAGGGCGTGGGCACCACCATGCTGATCACCCTGCTTTCCATCCTGTTTGGCACTGTCCTGGGCTTTGTGGTGTTCATGCTGTGCAGGAACGGGAATCTGCTTGCCAACGGCGTCACCCGCTTCTCCATTTGGCTGGTCACGGGTACGCCCATGGTGGTGCTGCTGATGATCCTGTATTACATCATCTTTGGTTCCGTGGCCATCAGCGGCATTGCCGTGGCGGTGATCGGCTTCACGCTCACCTTCGGCGCGGCGGTGTTTGGCCTCCTTAAGATGGGCGTTGGCACCATCGACCGGGGCCAGTACGAAGCGGCCTACGGCCTGGGCCACAGCAACCGGCATACCTTCTTCAAGATCATCCTGCCCCAGGCCATCCCCCATGTGCTGCCCGCCTATCAGGGCGAAATCGTGGGCCTGATCAAGGCCACCGCCATCGTGGGCTATATCGCCGTGCAGGATTTAACCAAGATGGGCGACATCGTGCGCAGCCGCACCTACGAAGCCTTCTTCCCCCTGATCGCTGTTACCGTTATCTATTTTGTGCTGGAAGGGCTGTTCAGCTTCGCCGTCAGCCGCATCCGCGTCAGCATTGATCCCAAGAAGCGCAAGCGCGAACGCATCCTGAAAGGGGTGAACCTCCATGATTAAGATCGAGAATTTGAAAAAGGAATATCCCAATGTGACCCCCTTGAAGGATGTCAGCGTGGAAATCCACGATGGCGACGTGATTTCCGTCATCGGGCCCTCCGGTACGGGCAAAAGCACCCTGCTTCGCTGCATCAACCAGTTGGAAAAGCCCACAAGCGGGCGAATCTGGGTGGACGGCGAGGAAATCACGGACAAAAAATGCGATATGAACAAAATTCGCCAGAAGATGGGCATGGTGTTTCAGAGCTTCAACCTGTTCGGCCATTTGACGGTGATTGAAAACATCATGCTCTCTCCCATGGATCTGCTGGGAAAGAGCAAGCAGGAGGCCTATGACGAGGGCATGCGGCTGCTGCGCACAGTGGGTCTGGCGGAAAAGGCGCTGAACTATCCCGACGAGCTTTCCGGCGGGCAAAAGCAGCGCATCGCCATCGCCCGGACGCTTGCCATGGACCCGGACGTGATTCTGCTGGACGAACCCACCAGCGCCCTGGACCCCACCATGGTGGGCGAGGTGCAGGCCGTTATCCGGGACCTGGCCAAGACCGGCAAAACCATGATGATCGTCACCCACGAAATGAATTTCGCCAAAGCCATCTCCAACCGCGTGTTCTTTATGGACGAGGGCGGCATCTACGAGGACGGCACCCCGGAGCAGATTTTCGAGCGTCCGCAAAGGGAAAACACCCGGCGCTTCATCAAGAAGCTGAAGGTGCTGGAGCTGAACATCGAAAGCCGTGATTACGACTTCCTGGGCATGGCGGGGCAGATCGAAGCCTATTGCAATAAAAACCAGATCGCACCCAGGACTTCCAGCCGCATCCAGCTGGCCTTTGAGGAAACGGCGCAGATGCTTGTGTCCATGATCGAGAACCCGCGCATCCAGGCGGTGTGCGAATACTCCGAGGCCACGGAAACCGCGGAATGGATGGTCAGCTATGGCGGGCAGCGCCTGGACGTGACAGAATCAGGCGATGATCTGGCGCTGACGGTATTGAAGGGTATCACGGAAGAAATGAAATACAACTGGAATGAAAACGCTGAACTGCCCAATCAACTGAGTTTAAAGATTCAGCGGACATAATGGCAGTTCTTCCACTGCATGAAAGGGGATCCTACGATGCTTAAAAAAGCCATTTCTCTGCTGCTGATTCTTGCAATATGCTGTGCTGCCCTGATAACGGGCAGCATGGCGGAAAGCGGCGCGAAAGACAATTATACTCTGGATCGGGTGGTGGTGCTGAGCCGCCACAATATCCGCTCGCCCCTGTCCGGCAACGGTTCGCTGCTGGGCGATATAACGCCCCATGAATGGTTCGATTGGACCTCCAACCCCAGCGAGCTTTCGCTGCGCGGCGGGGTGCTGGAAACCATGATGGGCCAGTATTTCCGGCTGTGGCTGGAGAAGGAAGGGCTGTTTCCGGAGAATTACCAGCCGGAGGAGGGTGAGGTGCGCTTCTACGCCAATGCCAAGCAGCGCACCTTGGCTACGGCCCGGTATTATTCCGCCGGGCTTCTGCCCGTGGCGGAGCCGCCTATCGAGTATCATGGGACTTATGATACCATGGACCCCACCTTTGAGCCTTCCCTGAATTTCGTAACGGACGAATATGCCCAGGACGCGCTTGCGGAGATTGTGGGAAAAAACGGCTTTGATGGCATTCTCGCTGATCTGAACGATGCCATTTCATTGCTCATGGACACGGCGGATATTGAACAAAGCGAAAGCTATCAGGCCGGAACGTATGGCGATCTACTGAAGGGAGAAACCGTCCTGACCCTGACGGAAGGCAAAGAGCCCAGCATGACCGGCCCCATCAAAAACGCCACCAGTGTGGCGGATGCCATGATCCTGCAATACTATGAGGAAGCGGACGAACAGAAGGCCGCCTTCGGGCATAACCTGTCCATGGAAGAATGGCAAAAGATCCATTCCATTGTGGATACCTACACCGATATGCTATTCTGTTCTCCCATGGTTTCGGTCAACGTGGCGCATCCGCTGCTTCAGGAAATCCGGGCGGAGCTGACGCAGGAAGGCCGCAAATTCTCCTTCCTTTGCGGGCATGACGCCAACATTGCCAGCGTGCTGGCTGCACTGAATTACGGCGATTATTTGCTGCCGGACACGGTGGAGCAGCACACGCCCATCGGCGTGAAGCTGGTCTTTGAACGCTGGGTAACAGAAGATAACGAGGCATTCTATAAGATCAATCTGGTATATCAGAGTACGCAGCAGCTTCGCGGCATGGAGCAGCTGACCTTAGATAACCCGCCCGTCATCTATCCCCTGTGCTTTGAAGGGGCGGATGCGGAAGGGATGATCGCGGAAGTGGACTTGCTGGCGCTGCTGGATGGCGCGATCGGCGCGTATGACGCGCTCGTTGAAAAGTATACAGCGAATACAGGCGTGGCCGCGTCCGTCGATTACGCCGATCCTGCCTGCTGGGCCTATTACGGCGACGGCGAAAACAAGGATGTGGATGCGTTCCTCATTTGCCCTACGGTGGATATGAACGACGAATACAACATGTCTATGGCGGATGAAGCGACAAAAGCATCCTTTTTAGGCGCATTGAACATGGAGCGCGGCATTTACGCGGATCGGGCGCGCTTGTTTGCGCCTTATTACCGCCAGGCTGCCATGAAGGTATATGCTTTGAATCCAGAGGACAGAGAACCCTGGATGCAGTTCGCTTATGCGGACGTATCCGCTGCTTTTGCCTATTACCTGGAGCATGAAAACCAGGGCAGACCCATCATCCTGGCGGGCTTTTCCCAGGGAGCGGATATGTGCTATCGGCTGCTGGAGGAATACTTTGGCGATGAAGCGCTGCAGGATCAGCTGGTTGCGGTATACGCCATCGGCTGGCCCTGTTCGGAAGCGCTGACTAAACAGTATCCGCAAATCGTCCCTGCTTCCGGCGAAGACGATCTTGGCGTGGTGATCAGCTTTGACTGCGAAGCGCCGGAGGTAAAGGAAACCTTCATCACGACTGCCGGGGAAAGAGCTTACACCATCAATCCGCTCATTTGGAGAACAGACGGTACACCGGCTGATCAAGCCGAAAACCTCGGCGCGTGCTTCACCGATTACAGCGGTGAAATCACGCGGGAGGAAACCGGGCTGTGCGGCTGCTTCATTGACGAAACCCGGGGAGTGCTGAAAGTGACGGATATTGACGCGGCGGATTATCCGCCCATCGTGCCCGGGCTGCCGGAAGGCGCCTACCATGTGTACGATTATCAGTTCTTTTTCCGTAATTTGCAGCAGAATGTGAATCTGCGGATCGAACGGTTTATAGAAGAATTGGAAAGAGCAGAAGCCAATGCGGCGTAAAGGCGCTGCTTGGAATCATGACAATGAGGACGGTTGGGTGAAAGGAGACTGAAGCAATGGATTGCGGATTGAGGCGTGAAAAGCGTTTGATATATCATCAGATTAGTAGGAGGATTTAAGTCATGCCGCAAAAGAAAAAAGTCAGGATCGAACTGATCGATATTGCCAAAGCGATCACCATCTTTCTCGTCATTTTAGGGCATACAACGGGAAATCGAGATACGCCCATGTACCGTCGATTGCTGTACGCATTTCACATGCCGCTGTTCTTTGTTCTGGCGGGCATGTCCATCCGTCCTGCGGGGGTGCATGGCTGGACAGGCTGGAAGGCCTTCCTGCGGAAGAACATTCTGGCGCTGGTGGTGCCCTATCTGATTTGGGCCTTTGTCTATGCTCCCTTTACCTTTGAGAATGTTCCCCGTTTTCTGTACGGCTCCTGGCAAGCCGTGGGAGATGCGCAAACGCTCACTTCCCTGTGGTATCTGACAGCGTTCTTTGTGGCAAGGCTGCTTACGCAGATCGTGTTTTCCCTGCTGGATAAGGCGGGTATTCAGAACATGCCCCGTGCCTGCGGCATCTGCACCGTGCCCCTGTTTGCCATCGGCTTTCTGCTTCCGACGATCCAGAACGGCTATCCCTGGTGCGCCGACGTTGCTTTTGTCGCGTCGGGGTTCATCCTGCTGGGCGTTGCGCTGCGTAAGCCTCTTTTGATCCTAGCGCAGCAAAAAGTGTGGGTGCTGGGCGCTGTCTTTGCAGGCAGCCTGGCCCTGCTGCTGGGCGGAACGGTGCTGCGTGGCGACGCACTGGAGCTTAGCCTCATGTGCGTCAGCGAGTATGGCAATCTTTTCTGGTTTTTCCTGAACAGCGCTGCCGGAACGATGGTGGTGCTCGCGCTTTCCATGCTGCTGCTGCGTTTGGCCCGGGAAGGTTCGCGGCCCTTCAGCACCGCCGCTGTCAGCTATATCGGCCAGCATACGCTGGGAATCTTCCTGCTGCATAAAAACATGCTGCAAATGCTGATCCTGCCCTGGCTCCGCACTTGGATTGCTGGTCCTGATCTGCTGACGGCTTTCCTGGGAAGCTGCGTAGCCCTGGCTGGAAGTATTCTGCTGTGTGCCGTGATTGAAAGGTATGTGCCGCAACTGCTGGGGCAATTCCCCAAATATCAGTAATAGGGGTATCTGACGAAAAGGAGACTGCATGACTATGTATAAAATGATCTCAGTTGCTGTAGTAATTGTTATGACGATTGTTAATTTTGCCTGTTCCGGGTTTGCGGAAGCCAATGCTGAGAATTTGGTCAAAACAGGGATCATTGGCGCGATGGATGAGGAGGTCGACACGCTGAAAGAGGCGCTGACGGAAGAAACGGTTCAAACCGTTGCCGGTATGGAATTCCATGAAGGAAAGCTTGATGGAATAGATGTGGTGGTTGTCAAATGCAGCGTTGGCAAAGTGAATGCCGCAGCCTGCGCGCAGATTCTGATCAGTGTGTTTGACGTTGACCGAATTATCAATACAGGTGTTGCCGGTTCTTTGGATGCCAGCATTGATATTGGTGATATCGTCGTTTCCACAGATGCTGTGCAGCATGATATGGATGCGACGGCGCTGGGCTTCGCCCGGGGCGAAATCCCATACAGTGACGTTTTCGTATTCCCTGCTGATGAAGAAATGCGAAAGAGCGCGGTGGAGGCGGTCAAGGCTGTGGCACCAGATATTCACGCATTTGAAGGCCGTGTATGCAGCGGAGATCAATTCATCGCGTCTCACGAGCAAAAGGATGCCATCATTTCCGCGTTTGGCGGTTTGTGCTGCGAAATGGAAGGTGCTGCCATCGCGCAGGTCTGCTGTCTGAATGAAACCCCCTATGTAATCATCCGAGCCATATCCGATAAGGCTGACGATTCTGAAGAAATGTCCTATATAGAATTTGAAAGAGCTGCTGCTGAACGCTGCGCTGCCATTACCAGGTATATGATTGCACATTGAGGCATGAAAAGCGTTTGATATACCATCAGATGAAAAAAACAGAAGGCTGTACATACGGCCGCAAAAATGAACGGAGGATGATGAATGAAGCTTCACGGAAAAACGCTCGGCGTATCCCCAAAATGCTTTTACACCGTTGTGCTGGCATGCACGATCGGTATCCTTTTGGGTTCCATCTTTGATTTTCAGATCAACGAAGGGCTTGCCAACGTTACGAAGCTCGGCTCCTTCTTTGCCGCGTATGGCTGCTATTTCTCCTACTGCCTGTATCCGGCGGCGGGAATGTGTCTGTACAAGGGGCTGAAGAAAAAGGGATTTTCCATGGCGGGAACAGTGCTGCTGATCATCGGCTGGTTCCTTGCCGTCTATTATACGAATACCTATAGCGGCGGCAAGCTGCGCGATCTGCTGTTCCATTACAAAGCCGGCGAGTCGTCACCGTGGCTTTCGGTCCTGAACTGGCTGATCATTGCAGCGCTGTATGTGTGGCCGATGATCCTGTGCAACAAAATTCTGGATGATAAGGATGCGGACAGACTGGTTGCTGTCGGGGCCGCGATCCTGATTGCGGGCGTTGTCTCCGACAACGTAAACCTGTGGCTCAAGCAGGTGGCCTCCCGCCCGCGATACAAGTATCTGATCACGCTGGACGATCCGAGGAGCGCGTTTCGCAGCTGGTGGCAGATGGTTCCGAATTTTGCCGGCAGCGATGACAGCTTCAAATCCTGGCCCAGCGGCAATATGACAATAGCCGCTATGATGTTCTCGCTGCCCATGCTCGCGGACGTGACGAAGAAGAGAAGCGAGGGCAGAAATATCCGCTGCTTTATCGTCGCCTGTGCATTCGTGCTGCTCTACGGCTATAACCGCATCCACATGACGAATCATTTTCTCACGGATGTATGCTTTGGGACGCTGATCACATATCTGATCCACGTGGTCGTGAGCAAGGCACTTTTGCCGGTGGAGAAAACAGAATGATAAATAAACGCTCCCGAAAGCAGGAGGAACCCTGAACATGAAAAGAATCGTTGGCTTTGTATTGCTTATTGTCATGCTGCTGCTGTGCGGCTGTGAGGCACGCCCGAAAAGCAATGATCAGACATCCTTTTCCCATTGGAATTCTGATGCCCCGGCGCTGAATGCGCTGATCGGGTATGTGCGTGCCGTGACGGACAAGGCGTCGCCCGACTACATCCCGCCTGCAGACCGTATCGCCACCTTCGATATGGACGGCACGCTGATCGGCGAGCTGTTTCCGACCTATCTGGAGGATGTCATGCTGATGCGCCGGATTTTTGACGATCCCTCTTATACGCCGGATGAGGACATGGTTGCTTTCGGCCTCATAATACGCGATCATGCGGTGGACAGAACCTTTCCAGCAGGTTTTGAGTATGCGTTCTCCAGCCATCTAGCCAAAGCCTTCGCCGGAATGACGCCGAAGGAATACGATGATTATGTGAAAAATTTTCTTGCTTCCCCGGTAGATGGATTTGAGGGTATGACCTATGCGGAAGGATACTACCTGCCAATGGCGGAGGTCATTGAGTATCTTCAGCGATACGACTTCAAGTGCTATATTGTCTCGGGCAGCGATCGTTTCACCATACGCACCTTTATCAAGGGCGTGTTTGATATCCCCAGCGAAAACTGCATCGGCTCTGACGCGAAGCTGGAAGCAAAAGACCAGGGCGATGCGGAGGACTATGATTATCAGTACACCGGCGATGATACCCTGGTACGCACAGCCCAACTGCTGGTAAAGGATGTTAAAACAAGCAAGGTTCTGCAAATCGTCCGGGAGATCGGCAAACAGCCGGTACTCTCCTTCGGCAACAGCTCCGGCGACGTGAGCATGCACAACTACGCCCTGTATAATAACCGTTACCGGAGCGCGGTATTCCAGCTGATTGCCGACGATGACGTCCGTGACTACGGCCACCCGGAGAAGGGGCCTGAGCTTCGCAAGCAATGGGAGGACATGGGCTTTCACGTGATTTCCATGTGCGACGACTGGAAGACGATATACGGCGAGAACGTTGTCAGAACCGGTGAATTTCACTGGCTGGAGGATTATTCGGACGACAAAATATCTGAAAAAACAAGCGGCATGGCCGACGATGCCGACGCCGCGTAGCCTCATTGGATTGTGCATATTTCGGACAACGGTATATGGATTTCAGCGGTTGGCAAATGTTAAGAAAAGTTCGAGGTGTCAACACTCAAAAAGACCGCCCAGTCGGACGCCTCGAGACTTTTCTATTTGGGTCAAAGCACTGGATTTGTCAGAACTGGTATTGCGTATGTGTGAGATACATCCGTAAAGCTGCTCTGGAAACTACTGCCATTTTATCACATACTGAAACCGAACGCGTACTTACCAGAGTTCTTGAACAGAGTACTGATGAATCTGATGCTGAGTAAACAGCGCAGATTCACCCCCTGACAGCCTTCACCCCCTTTCACCCCCTGCGGAGGTCAAGGGGGTGAAGGTCTTTCTTTGTATCAAATCCAAGATGCTGACATTCGATAGGATGCTTTAGATGGTGGTTTGGCCCCATTGGTGCTTTCCAGCCGGTGTCGGGACGCCTTCGTCAGTCAGGGTCTTGGCGATGCCGTGCGGCGTCATAAGAATGGCTGTCGGCGTGGCATAGGATCGTCGGCACCTTCAGGCCGTTGTAATCCACGGTGCCGTTAGGGTCGATGCCGTACAGCTTGCACAGGAAGGCGATGATCTCACAGGCCTCCTGATAGACCTTGGCAAAATAGGATGCGTCTGTCAGGCCGTCCTCACAGATCTCAAACTGAATCCAATGATCGTTGCGGAGCCCTTGCTGCCGGAGCCGCATCCCCACGGGCGGTAGTTCCACGGCATGGTCTGCACAGTGGTGACGGTACCGTCGGCCAGCTTGCCGATCCAGCAGTTGAGCCCTGCCTGCACCACCGTATGGTTCCAGTCGTTCTCGTAGCCGTTGGTGCCCAGAAGCGCCAAGAGGCTGGCACGGTTGGCGGCGTTGTCATCCGGCTGAACATAGCGTTTCAGGTTGGGATTGTTGGCACCCGTATCAGAAGTTACTGAGAGATAACGGCATCCATCAAAGCATGAGCCGAAAGGGTATCAGCAGAGAAGAACTTCACAGAGCAAACATCCTCAGAAAAATCTTATCGAGTCCAATAATGCTTTTTCTGTCTTTTACTCTTTTCTAACTGCCCATTAAACCTCTGGTTTTCCTGATCATTCAAGGATTTCTCGGTATCCATCAGGCTTTCTGCATAAAGTTCATCTTGAATTGGGATACCAGTTTTATCCGTGATCTCAGAACGCATGAAATCTTCTGCATCAGGCCGAACCGTTAAGCGTTCCTGTTCAAGCTCATCACGATCATATCCTTTGGGATTCTTCAGCAAATCGAGGAAAGATCGTTTGCTCTTGGCGATCGCTTCCTGGATGGCAGCCTGACGGTCATCAACATGCCGGATGACCGCTTTTGCCATAGCAATCTGCTTCAGGATTTCCTGCATCCCGGCATGATCGGTCTTGCCGCATTTCTGCATGACGGCTTTTTTCCGCTTTTGCAGCTTGGCGATTTCCGCTTCTTTTTCCTCAATCCGACTGGTCAGATCCCGGCGCTTTCGGATGCTCACCACAGGCAGAGCATTCTTTTCCTTTTGCAGGCGGTTCAGGTCATTTTTATGGGTTGTGATTGCTTCACGCAAAGTGATATATCGGTCATAGAGCGGTACCGCCTGATCCAAATACTTCTGCGCCTCGCTGCGGCGGTTGCCGTTATACCGCAGGGCATAGAAGGAACCGATCATGTTGGCGCGGATGGTTTCCAGCTTCCGGGCCAGGACGGTGACCGTCTCCCTGGCCGATTCTGCCAGTTTCGCCACCAACGCTTTCAGCTCCCGCAGCAGCTTGTTGTCTGCCCGGATTTGCCGGTTGATCTCGCACCGCTCCGATACTCCGCCTTTCTTCTCCACGATCCGGGCTGCAACTCCTTCATGGATGGTAGGCTGTTCATCCTTTCCCTGATCGGCAAAGCTGCGGTGGTCGATCCGCTCCTCGTGCCCGGATTGCTCCAGGCGCCGATTGACCGTTTCCGCCCAGGCTTCCCGCCATTGGAGCAACTGCTCCTCGCTGTTCCATTTGGCAGTAATGGGATTTTGCCTGCCGAACTTTGTACTCTTGGGGTATTTGCTGGCCCGTTCATAACCTTGGGCTTCGGCAGCGGAGGGCGTCATATAAACCTTTTTCTTGCCAACCTTGTAGGGATACTGCTTTTCCCAGCCCTCGTTTTTTGCATCCTTGAACTCAGATGCGGTAAACCCTTTCTCTTCGCCGTCTCGGATGCATAGGTATTCCTTTTCCGTCTTGTACTGCCAGGAACCGTCCTCATTCAGCGGGCGAACCGTTGTGATGATATGCGCATGGGGATTGTGCCCATCCGGATCATGGATTGCTGCGTCCACACACATACCTTCCTCCACGAACTGCGTTTGTATATAATCGGTTAACAGGACGATCCAGCCCTGCCTATCCAACTCAATGGGCAGGGCAACAACGTGCTCTCTGCCTAAACGGTTATCCTTTTCCTTCTCTGCCGTTTCCACCGCGTTCCACAGTGTTTCCCGATCCTGCCAGGCAACGGGAGCCATGGGCGGCAGGAATACTTGCTCCCAGACCAGGCCGCCTTTCCGGGTGTAATCATGCTGAATCCCGTCGTAATCATTATAGATGGCGGAGCAGCTGATGTAGGCGGATGCTGCGCAGGCGCTCCGGCCTTCGCCCCGGGTGATCATCTTTACTTCGTTATGGTAAATTGCCACGGTATTCTCCGTTTCTCCTTTCCGGCCTGCAGGCCGTTTCTGTTTCTCTTTCGAAAAAGAGAAATGGCATCCGCAGATGCCACTTCCCGACAAAGCTGCCAGTGGCAGGTTTGTCCATGCAGTTGGCAGGCATGAACATCATGCCGATATGCGCTGGACGGATCACATTTTTGTGATCCGTCCAGCACCCAACTGCACAGGCGATGCTCGTTCTGCCCGCAGGCAGGACGACATTGCCTGAAAAGGCGTCCGCAGACGCCGCAGCCCCCTCGGAGAGCGCACGGCCCGACCAACGGGAGGGTTACCACCGCCCGCTTCGCGGGTGGTGAGTAAGTGCGCCCTTCCGGGATAAAAATGTGGGGTACCCAGCTTTCGCCGGATACCCCGTGATGCTTGTTCGTCAAAACTCCGTTATTCCCGGAGTCTGCGTTCCAATTCGTTTTCCAGCGCCGTCAGCTCCATGGCTGCCGCAGCCGGAAACACCTTCTCCAGAATCGCGCCTTCCTGGATCAGCCGCCGCGTCCGTGCCTTCCGTTCCTTTACACGGTCACGGGCCTGGGCTTCCTCCAATCGATGCCGGGCCTGGATCAATGCCTTCTCGTTTTCTGACATAATCGTTTCCTCCTTTCCCTGGGCATGGTATAAAACAAAAGAACAGCGGTATCTGGCTGATACCGATTCACCTGAATATGGTATCAGCCAGAATGCTCGCCGCTCTTTCCGTGATAGCAAAGGCAGCTGGAAAAGATACCAGAACGGTATCTGATCCGGCTGCCGGGATACCGGATTACAGGCTGTCGATGAAGTCCATAGCCATGTTCAGGCTCTCTTCGTCCATCTCCATGTCCTGCATGGAATCAGGTTGCGGCAAAGAAGCCGTCTGCCTGGGCATCGCATCGGTTGTCGGCGCAAACCCTGCCTGCATCATCTGCATGGCGTTGGCGAATCCCCTGGCTTCCGCCTGACGGATGGCCTGTTCCACCTTTTCTTCGATCTGCCGCAGGAATTCATCCTCTTTCTGCCGGGTTTCCAGATACGGATCTTTTTCCAGCGCATGACGCCGGGCGCAAAAGAAATTGACCGCTTCCGTGATCAGATCACTGTAGGACGGGTAATCCTTCTTATTCCGGCTTTTCAGCCAGGAAACTGCCTGGCTTCCTTCCGGGGTGGACGTGTCAATGCGCAGAGTTGTTGCAAAGAGATTCTTCCTGCTCACACGATCCCACCTTCGTTCTTCCGCAGCTTGGCTTCCGCCAGGACTTCGTAACCCTTGGCCGTGGCACAGATGTCCTCGTTGATCGTCACCCGATCCCGGTCATACTGGGCGAAGTTTTTGATGAGACAGCCTCCGCCGCCCAGGACATACAGCCGCATCATGGCGGGATTGTACTCATGCTCCCGGAGACGACGCATGATCCCCTCGGCATATTCCATGGCTGCCGCCCGGATGGTGGTCAGGTATTCTTCGCCAATATCCGCCATATTGGTGCGAAGCACCTGCTCGATGATGGCGTCATCCACGGTCACATGATGCCGCTGCATGAGCCTCTCCCGGATCAGCAGAGTGCATTGATGGGTGCCGTACTTCTCTGTGAAGCATTTGCTGGGCACGGGCTTGCCATTGATGATATACATGACGTTCATGGTGCCGTTGCCAATATCGCACATCATGTTCACGCCCTGAAAATCCTTCAGGTGCGGAGCAATCGCAGCGAAGCCCTGGGGATAAACCTCCACCCCGGCAATGGTGATGAGATGACGCTTGCCGTTGAAGGTGAAGCTGAGGGACCGGGTTTTCGACAGATAAGCGGCGAATGCCCGCTTCTGTTCGGATACCCAGGTCAGGGGCAAGCCCACCGCCAGCAGGACCGTGCCGTTCTGGATGCCCCTGTAATCCAGTTCCTTGCCAATGGCAGCCAGGGTCAGCAGGAAATAATCCTCATCCATGGCCTTGTCAGGAAGAAATTCCTTGTGGCCTTCTCCCACGGTGTAATACTTGCCTTCATAGAAAAGCATGTCATTTTTGAAAACAGGTTCCCCGGCGTGATGCAGGATACCCGTGGGGAATACGGTATGGGCCGTTTTCATGTTGCCGTAGCCGTTGTCCACTCCAATGATGATGGGGCTGCTGCTCGTGTTTGTGTAATTGGTATTGCTGATGATAGCCATAATATAGAAACCTTCCTTTCTGCCCTCGTAACCTCCGGGGCGGGTTAAAATAGGTAAAGAAAAACGGCACACAAGCGTGTACCGTCAAAGATGGGAGGGAGCCGATAGACTGCCCTCCCTGGGATTATGCTGTTTTCTGCTCATCGTTTTCCGAAGGCATGGAATCGGCTTTCGCCATGGCGTCTTCCAAACTTTCCTGCTGTGCAGCTACCAGCTTCTTGGCTTTCTTCTTCTCGTTATACCGGCGATTGATCTCCCTGCGCTTACGTCGCTTTTCATCTGCCGCCAATTCTTCCGGCGTCGGATCAGGGAGGGGCGTATCGAATTTACCAATATACTGGAGCCGGATTTCCACTTCCTGCACCCGTTCCCCGTCGATTTTTTCTGGGGCGTGAACGATGATCCTATCCACAAATTCATAGATCATCTGCGGCGTCAGCTCTGTAAAATCGGTGTACTTCTTCGCCAGCGCCATAAACTGATCCACCCGCTGATTGTCGGCCTCATAAGTATCAAGCTGTGTTTGTTCCATACCGATCAGGGCATTTACTTCAGCCTGCTCCTTCTCATAATCCGAAATCAGCGCGGTAAATCGGCTTTCCGTGATCACCCCCAGGGCATAGGATTCGTACAGCTTTTTGATGACACTATCCAACTCCACGCTGCGCTTCTTCGCCTGGGCGATTTTCTTTTTCAGCTCCTTTGCCGCCTTGTTCTGCTTGATCTCCGATGCCTCCCGCACTTTTTGAGAAAACTCCTCCGGGTGTTCAATGGCGTATCGGCTGGTCAGACGGATCGTTTCCAGCACCAGTGTCCGCAGCGCTTTGGTGGAAATATAATGCGCTTTGCAGCCATTGTCCACCCGATTCATGGTCAGAGTGTAGGTAGAGCAGTCGTAATGATCGAATGGATAGAGCCCAGTTTCGGGATCAACTCCGCCCGGCTTCTTGGGGTCAGGCTGCATACGGTGGTTATACATCTTGGCCCCACAGTCAGCACAGTACACAAGGCCTGTGAACGGATTGGCAACGCCCGTCTTGTCCACCCGATGGATGGTGCGCCGGGTATATTGCGCCAGCTTCCATGTTTCAGGATCAACGATGGCAGCGTGAGTATTCTCGATGATCACCCAGTCTTCTTCCGGATAATGGATGACCTTCTTGGATTTGTACGATTCCCGCGTGCTCCGGAAATTGACCGTGTGCCCCATATACTCCGGCTTGGAAAGGATGGAAGTAACTGTGCCCGGATACCAGTCATAAGGACGGGATAAATCCGTATGAGCGGTTCGATTGCAAATCCCATGGGTTGTTTCGTAGTAGCTGGGCGTCTCCACTTGGTTGTCCCGCAATTTGGAAGCGATTACACCGGGGCCATCCCCGTTGACGGCCATTTGAAAAATGCGGCGAACAATCTCTGCGGCTTCTTCATCAATCAGCCAATGATGCTTGTCCTCCGGGTCTTTCCTGTAGCCGTAGATAGCTTGATTTGTGGTAGGCTTGCCGGCCAGACCGCGGGCTTTGTATGCGGCCCTTTGTTTCTTGCTCATATCGCGAAGATAAAATTCGCTCATGATGTTGAAAAACGGGGCCAGATCCGTACTGTTTTGATCATTGCTGTCGATGTTATTGCCAATGGCGATAAAATGGACGCCATGCTGCCGGAAAACGATCTCTGTGAAATAGCCTGTTTGCAGATATTCACGGCCCACACGGGTCATATCTTTCACGATCACTGCGCCGATCTTTTCCGCCTCAATATCCTGGATCATCTGCTTCCAGGCGGGCCTTTCAAAATTCCCGCCGGACCAGCCATCGTCCGTATAATGGACACAGTTCTCAAAACCATGCTCTCTCGCATAGTTCTCCAGGAATATTTTTTGATTTCTGATCGAATTACTGTCGCCCTGCAGTTCGTCATCGCGGGAAAGACGCTCGTAAAGCGCAGTTATTTTCGGTTCCGTCTGCCTGTTGTTCATGTTTGAACTCCTTTCAGGCTGGACGGCTCATCTGTGGCACACTCATTGTACCACAGCCAATGTCTTTTTGGAAGCCCGTTTCAGCCGATTGTTCTGTACATTCCAGGTCGTTTTCGATCATTCGGAGCACCTTGTCCTGCATGGTTTCCTGACTGTCCTCACTAAACATGATACGCACCTTATATTTCGTCCCTCCGATCCTTTTCACAATGATCTTATCGCTGGTGCCCTGGGATTCCTGTTGAATATAAATAGAAATACATCTCCTTTTCTGTTTCGGTGTTTTGCTTTGTCATGGGTATGGAGTTTGGGTTCGGCGATCTGTACGAGGATCGCAAAAGATTCAAGAAATATGGTATTCATCGCATATTCTCCTCTTGAATGATCTTATTCAGTTATGGGGAAACGAGACAACCGGCGGTACGGGGGACTTCGGCTGCATGTGCGCATAGGCAGACTCCTTTCGTGATAGGATGGTATTCTCAGGATTTCTCATCGAATTGATGAGAATCTCATGGAATCGGTGAGAAGGATCGGAGAAGGCAAAAGAAAAGGGCCTTTCCGATGTGGAAAAGCCTCAAAGCAGCGTAGAAAGACAAGGCAGAATATACCCTCTCAACTATAGGAGAAAAACGGGTGGGTTTGCGGAACTGTTTTTGGGAAAACCTCAAAAATTTTCTTTCCAATAAAAAATGACAGTGCGGACACCTTCGATGCACGAAAAAACAGCTTTGTGTGCATAGTTGCTCAGGCAGGATGCAGTTGGCATTACCCGTTTCAGTCAGAGCATGACGCAAAGATAAGAGGATATTTTTTCGTGTCCCGCCAGCCCATATTCTTCAAGGACTATTCCTGCTCTAATGGGTAACGCCACATAGCAGTATGGTTTATTGCCCCATAACCCGTACAGAGTATTCTTTGCTGCCATAGATTGTAATGAGGAGCCGTTCTTCATGCCGCTTGCAGGGCTGGGCAAGGATCGTGATATGCTCGTCTGATAATTCCTGCTGACCGATCTCGTTAAACAGTATAGTGTCAGGCGTGAAGCGTTCCCCTGCATGGAAATGTGCTCGTCCGCAAAGGCAGTTGAAGCGCACATACCATTTGGCGGGGCTAAAATTGAACAGGACATAACCCATTTCAAATACGAAAAAACAGAGGGCCGCTGTCAGCAAAATCCTCATGGATTTCCAGCCAAAACGCAGTGCTTTCTTCATACGATCATCCCTCTCGATCGTCCAAATTGATAACTTGGATCAAGCCCTTCTTCTGCCGCCGCATGGCATATTCCAAAAGGTTATGCGCATTACTGATCGTATGCGTCACATAAGCAACCAGCCAATCACAGGTATCAATCATCATTCGGTTGGCTTTCACTATGGCGTATCGCCTGGATACTGCCTCCATGCCTTCAGGGTAAAAAGTGCCGTCATATCCCGGCGGCGCTTCTATGGGACGGTCAGCGGGATGATATGGAATCACGAGGAATAAGCGTACACCAGGATAATCACGTTTCAGTTGGATGACGGCTTCCCCAGATAGGCGGTCAAAATTTCCGTACATCCCCACATAAAAATCGGAAACCTGCTGCTGTCGGATCAATCGTTCAGCAACGGCTTTTATTTCTGGAAGCAAAGCCAGTTCTGTTTCTCGATGACCGATGAAAAAGCAAGACGCCATATGAACGCCTCCCGAAAGAAAGCAATAACGTGATTCAATTATATATTGACGTATATAATACGTCAACTTCGCATTTCAAATTATTTTCAATTCTTTTGCCATTGGATAGACTACACTTGAAGGTGGTGACTGGATTGGAACGAACATTTGATAATTCGGAGCGGATGGAGAATCTGTCCTACGCCATCGGATACTATCGGAAAAAGAAGGGCTATTCACAGGAACAAATGGCAGAATTGCTTGGCATCAGCCGCCAGCATCTTGCTTCCGTGGAAGCTCCAGGGATGAATCGTGGCGTATCATTAGAGCTGATATTCAATATTGCTACTGTATTGGAGATTGAGCCGTACCTCCTGTTCAAATTCAAAATTGAAAAGTGAACACATGAAAGCGCCCGGAAGGATGAAGAGACATCCCACCGGGCTTTCTGTATAGTGGAAGCTGTAAAAGCGGCCCAATCCGCTTGAACTGCTTTTTGTTTTGCAATCATATCCTAACGTAGGCAGAATAATCCCTCTCACCTATAGGAGAAAAACACGGGGCATTTCGGAACCGTTTTATGATACGCTTTCAGATTTAATTATTTTGTAACACTTTCTTTCGCTGTATGACCTTTACCAAACATACGTTCTCTTTTATAATAGAAAGGCGAAAAGCAATTCTGCCCACAAACGATAGCGAAGTAAGAAATCCCCCTCCACATATAGGAGAAAACCAGGGGGATAAGCGGAACTGTTATTCAAAAGAAAAAGAAAATTTCCTGGAAGTCTGCGCGGAAGGAGGTGGAATCGGTGCCCAGGCAGAAGAAAAACTGGGATAAGGAATGGGAAATCCCGGAAGCGGAACAGGGCCTGACCTATGACGACGGCTTCCTGTTCAGCCCGGATACCGATGATCCGCCGCCTATCAAAAAGCTGAAGCGGGATTTGGAGCGGGAAGCCTTGACTCGTCTGGAGGAAGCAGCCCGCACAGAAGAAGATTTCCGGGAGATTGTGAAGAAGTGGAATCACCTGGACGAAAACCGGGAACGCCGGGAGCGATACCATGAGGTATTGCGCGGCAATAAGACCCCGCCCCTGGAATTCAACATGATCCCGGACGGCTATGCGTTCCCCGCTTCCCTGAACGGCGTCCTGGCCTGGCAGAACCGAAAGGGCGACTTTCTGGACACGATCTTCTATTGCGTCTATGACCTGCATGAGCTGGTGCCCCAGGAATACGTGAGCACGCCACTGGCGGAATTGCCGGATGACCGGAAGGAATTGCTGTTCCTGTACGTCATTGAGCATTGGAGCACCATGAAGATTGCGGCGTGGCGGAAGCAGACGGACAGAAACATCCGTAAAATCCGCAATACTTCTTTGAGACGAATCCGGAAGAAGATTCTGCCGATCCTGTTGCGCATGGAAGCGCAAGGCGAGCCATTAACGGCTTGGGAGCGCAATTATCTTACAAAACAAAAAGCCGCCCATTCGGACGGCAGGAAAGCGGCATTGCAGCAGGAGGTGAGCCCATGAGGAACCCTTTTGAAAAAGCAAAAACCTGGTGGGTGCGATACAGCGATTATCAATGGCGCACCACAAAGGATGGGGTGCTGTATATTCAGCCTGCGCCGGGGGCGACCTTCACGCTGTACAACGCCATGGAGGTCATGGAGCAGCTGGTGCTGGACGCTTTGAACGCAGGGCGGAAAATGATGGGCAAGGAACCGAAGGAGGACAGCAAGCCCATCATCATGGATTTCGTGCGCAAATACGGCTTGCTGGGCATGATGACGGCGCTGCCCACTACGCCCAAATTCATGGATTATGAAATGGTGTACCTGCCCAAAAACCGATTTATCAAAGAAGAGCAGCTGCACACAGAACAGTTCTTGCTGAACTTCTTTCCTTTTGAAAAGCCCCATTTGATGAAATCAGGGAAATCCTACGCCTGGAGCGTTTCCGGGGATAACCGCCTGATGGCCCTTTCTGCCACCTTCAGCGATTATCCGCTGGCAGTAACGCTGAGCTTCATGCCGGAATATGCCGAGCGCTTCGATTGGATCGTGACCCAGCTGAAGGACTGGATGTTCCTGGTCACGACCTGCGAATTCTTCTACGATCCTGACTATCAGCTGATGGCCAACGCAGAGGAACAGCGGACCCTGCTGCGCCAGGCCATGAATGCGTTCAGCGGCAACGCGCCGACTTACCGCATTACGCTGTTTGACGATGCCCCGGCCCTTGTTTGGGATTTTCATTCCCTGATGCTGGCAATCACGCTGGTATTCAGCTTCATGCTCACGGATACGGATAACCCAATCCATATATGCAAGAACTGCGGGAAGGTGTTTATTGCTGAGAAGTATGACAGCCTGTTCTGCTCCGCGGAATGCAAAAGCCAGTACCGCGCGCTGAAAAAGCAGGAAAAGAAGTAACGGAAAAAGGCAGCCCATCGAAATTGACAGGCTGCCTTCTCGTAAGTCTCATTCAAAGATGATTTCGGCCAGGATGCTTTCCTCGGCGCTGTGCTTGATTTCGTTCATCCTACCGACCCAGCCGAGCTGATCCCGCGCCTTCATAGCCTCTGTGACGCCCTGAGCCTTTGCCATCTGTGGGATCATTATGTCGAGACGGTCATTGCAGGTACGCTCCACCTCAGCCAGATGCTCATGCAGTTTTCCGGAAAGGATGAGCTGGGTATAAAGCCCGGGACGGTGCTCTTTCAGGTATGTTTCCCGCATCCTGCCGTATTTCCCGATGGGATAAGCAGGCGCATCTGGCAAAGAGATGTCGGGAATGAGATAGTCGCCCACCTGGGTATAGGTTCCGCCGTTCTGTTCAAAGATACTCTTCATTTTCAAGCCCTCCTGTGGTATAATTAGCCTATTAAGGCCCTGTGATGGGGTTCGCATAGCCGCGAAGCCCTTCCTGCCACAGATGAGCCTGTCCAGCTATGCTATGATTAGGTGACATCTTAAATCACCCTTCATAGCATAACAGTTAGCTGTAATTTAGTATAAGGGCAAATTTTCCCGCCTGCCCGCCGGACATATCGGTCTGTATAAGAAAGTCAATATTATTCAATATGATTCAAAACGGTTTGTGTTGACTTACTGGCGGATGGGGTGCTATCATGTACCCGTAAAAGCGAAAACCGCTTGAAATCCAATGAAAAACGGAGGCAATTAAAATGGCTTATAAAATCAGTGACGAATGCATCATGTGCGGCGCCTGCGAAGGCGAGTGCCCCGTCGGCGCGATCAGCGAAGGCGAAGGCAAGTACGAAATCGATGCTGAAAAGTGCATCTCCTGCGGCGCTTGCGAAGGCGTGTGCCCCGTGGGTGCTCCCGCTGAGGAGTAATCGATCAGCGCATTCCAGAGCCCGGCTAGCCGGGCTTTCTTTTTTTGCCCTTCCCGCGGTTGCCACGGGCCGCGGAAAAGAGTATAATGAATTTGTTATCATACCAAAGGAAGAAAACGATGCGCTTTACATTTTGTCCTTTATTCTCCGGCAGCAGCGGAAACGCCACCTTCGTAGGCGCGGGCAATACGCGCCTGCTCATCGACGCGGGCCTTTCCGGCCGGACGGTGACGGAGGCGCTGAACCGCATCGGTGTCCTGCCCGAAACGCTGAACGGCATCCTGGTCACCCATGAGCACAGCGACCATATCAAGGGCGTGGGCATCCTCAGCCGCAAATATCACGTGCCGATCTACGCCAACGCCGCCACCTGGGCCGCCATGGAGGGGCAGATCGGCGCGGTGGCCGCCCCCCTGCGCCGGGAGTTTGAAAGCAACGAGAGCTTTTATGTGGGCGAGCTGGCGGTGCTGCCCTTCAGCATTCCCCACGACGCGGCGGATCCTGTGGGCTACCGGGTGGATTACGGCGGACGCAGCGCCGCCACGGCCACCGATATGGGCTATTTCATTCCCCGGGTGCTGAACGCCCTTTCGGGGGTGGATATTGTGCTGCTGGAGAGCAACCACGATATTGATATGCTGCACGAAAACGAGCATTATTCCGCCCGGCTGAAGCAGCGCATCCTGGGCCGCCGGGGGCATATGAGCAACGCGGCCTGCGGCGAGGCCCTGTGGGCGCTGTATCAAACCGGGGTCACCCACGCGGTACTGGGCCACCTGAGCCATGAGAACAATACGCCGGAGCTGGCCATGAGCACGGTGTGCGCGGCCCTGTCGGCCCATGGGCTGGAAGTGGGCGGAGACGTGCGGGTGGATATGGCCTGGCGCGACCACGTGGGCAAAGTGTATGAGATCGGCTAAGGCGCGCCTGCTGCTGTGCTGGGCGCTGGCGCTGCTCTGCGCCGCCGGCGGCTTTGCCGGGTGCATCAGCCTTTCGGCCCATCTGATGGATACGGGCCGGGCCGATCTGATGACGCTGTACGGCCTCAACGCCCTGCAGCAGGCGCTGACCTTTGCCCTGCCCACCCTGCTGATATTGCAGGCGCGCCCGGAGCGGTGGCAGCGGTTCCGCTCCTCCTGCCGCCCGGTGCGGCTGGATACGGCGGCCTGCGGCCTGCTGCTGGCGGTGGGCGGCACGGTGGTGGTATCGGTGATCGCCACCCTGTGGGCCGGCTGGCTGCAATCCGTCACGGGCTACCAGGGTAGCGCCAGCCCGCTGCCCCCGGTGCGCAGCGTGGGGGAGGGGATTTTCGCCCTGCTGTTTGTGGCCGTCGTGCCCGCGCTGTGCGAGGAGCTGCTTTTCCGCGCGCTGATCCAGGGCGGCCTGTGCCGCCGCCTTCCCCGGGCGGGAATCTGGATCGCGGCGCTGATCTTCGGCGTGGCCCATCTGCGCTGGGTGGCCCTGCCCGCCCTGGTGCTGGTGGGCGCGGCGTTGGGTTATATTTACCGCCGGCACGGG
>Ga0208297_1001458_pt1 | contig 21689 bp, 21 predicted proteins | sample LMS_cellobiose_e_FD_187367 | JGI IMG/M metagenome (GOLD analysis project Ga0208297, IMG submission 187367) | Rumen-fistulated moose microbial communities from Alaska, USA - LMS_cellobiose_enrichment (SPAdes) (version 2) | ecosystem: Host-associated > Mammals > Digestive system > Stomach > Rumen... | reverse complement strand
TGAGATGGCGGCAGGTTTCTAATCGCTAGGTGCATAATCGACGCCTAGAAACTCTAGGCCCAGGTCTTCGATCAGAGCCTCGGTTTCTGAATGGTATTCCGGAGAGATATATCGTTTGATTTGTTGGAGAGTTGGATTCTGCGATGTGTCAGGGTGCAGCCGACTTTCCAGGATAAGGTCAGCCAGATCCATGTGGCTGAAGGAGGGATTGTCCCCAGCTATATGTTGCAGATAGTCACTTACTTTAATGTTGGAATAGGAGGCAAGGCGTTCGCACCAGAAGCCGTAAGCATCAACATCGGGATAGGCCACGACTTTCCGTCCAGCCAGGACATCCATCTTGTTGCCCAGACTGGTTTTCCCTCCGGTGGCGAGCCAGATGTATTCTGGAATGAACCCCGCGCAGAAAACAGCGGTCTTTTCTGATTCCACAAGGGCGACAGTCCGGTCCGGATACATCGAAAGCAAATGCTCTCCGAAAAGGCATTGGCTCAGCGCCCATTCTTCCGGTAGCAATCCTTTCCTTTTCATCAGCGCATGAATCCAGTTGATGGGACACTTGCTTGAATCGTCCTTGATCCGATGACCGGTGACCGGATCATATTTCATGACCTTTCCGGTTCGGCACCGGCCTTCTCTGTCAATCTGGAAGAATATCACGTCGCCAGCCTTGGTCACGCCAAGCTGGTATTGTTCAACAAGACCTTCTACAACCAGAGGATCCAACATGGATTCCAGGAACGTGGTGAAAGAACTCTTTTTCGGGTCAAAAGAGAGGGAACGAGTAACGTATTCGTAGGGAATGATGTCTGGTGTTTTCATGTCATTTCGGGTTTTATTGTCCCACTGTCCCACCGGGGATACTGGGACACTGGGACGAGGTGGGACGGTCGAGTTCCTGGTATATGCGGCCGACAGTGGACTTGCTGAGGCCCAATTCGGCGGCTGTTTCACGGATGCTTTTTCCAATGGCCTTCATTTCTGCTACCTGTTGTTTACGCTCTTCTTTATCTTCGGGACAGAAAGCCCGCAGATGATCACTCTCACGGGCATTGCCAACCAGGGAGAATCGAAGGAAGCCATCGGTCTTGACGATTTCATAGAGGAGGACATTATCTCCGCCGTACTGGATCTCACAGGACCGGGCCTTGAGTTGTTTGACATACCTGAGCCGGTTGTCCCGGCCTGACATGCCGATGGCGAAGGCACTGTCAAAGAAGTTGTACAGGCGCTTGCTCCCGGCTAGGTCATTCTGGGTGATTGGTCTGGAGGGATCCCGTTTGGGAGTATGGGCTATCACGAGGATGGACCAGTCCTTCTCCTTTTTCAGATTCATCAGTTTTACCATGAAACTTCCTGCATCGGAGCCCTTCTCGGCAGCGTTGCACAGGTAGCTGAGATTGTCGACGATGATGATCTTGCAATGTTGTTGTTCGGCAGCATTCGCAATATCTGAGAGGATTTTCTCTTCATGGTATCCGGCATCAAACTTCATCGGATTGATTCCTGCGTGAAAGAGTAGCTCCGGGAACTGGTGCATTCTCCCTGACTCAGTATCGGTATAGCGCAGCTGGAATTGCTTTTCGGAGAGTTCACAATCGACATACAAGACCGGCTCGGTAGTGGCGATCTGGTCAGCTATCTGGACGGCGAAGATGGACTTTCCGACGTTGGAATCCGCAAACAAGCAAGTAACTTCCCCTTCGTACCAAAGGGTCATGAACAAGTTCCTGGGAATGGGGCGCAGCGCAGCATCATGCACGGTTTCGTTCGCAGTTTTCACTGTGAACATGCCGATATCGTCGCCATGGGTCAAATTGGCGATGTTGCATCGTATGCCGGTAATCGGGTCGAGTTTATTTTGCATGGTCAGTTCCTCCGGCTTTTCGTGCTTGTCTTTTTCTCTTGCGTTCCGCCTTCTTCACGGCTCTTTTGTGCTTTCGCAACCTGGACTCCGCCTTCTTGATAGTCTCTTTAGCCTTCTGTTTTCTCCCTCCTTCAAATTCGATTTTGATCATCTCGATGGAGTTATATTTCAAATCCAAGAGTGGTTGTTCGGTCTGCATCGGGTCATTGGTGATCTTATGGAATCTCTCGCCCCAGTAATGGTAGCTATTGTGATACGCACCCCAGCTAAGAAGAAAAGCAGCAAGAGCGGTAACAGCGGGTAACACAAGATGTAAATACCGTTTTATCCTTGACACTGCCACGATCTGATTGGTTTTGACATATTCGTCAAACTTTTTCGTCAGATTCTCAATGCTGGAGATGGCAGTATCCAGTCTTGTCTTAACGCTCCCGAAACTCTGGACCATTGGCGAGACCTCCTTCCGGACACCCTCTTTCGCAGCATTCAGCAGGGCACTGGCGCTATCCTGGTCGGCCTCCTTCTTCTTTATCTCGTTCACCTGTGGCCTCGGCATCTTGCTGACGATCTTGTCCGCCAAGTCATCGGTCTCGGAGGAGGACAAACCAGAAAGAGAGTGGTCCTCTAGGGACTCGACTTTTTTCTTCAACTCGTGGAGATTATCCTGAATTTTGGTCATAGTCGGACCAACAACTTCCATCAGGTAAATATCCACAGGCATATCGGGTGTGATTTCAGTGCTTTTCTTAGCCATATTTATCTTCTGAATCCGCCTCCTCTACGGACTTGCTGTTCCTCCTCCTTCTGCTGGGAGAAGGGGTTGTTGTAATAATATTGTTCCTTGATGGCCGCCAGTTCCTCGCGGGCGTTCCGCTGCGCATCTTGGGTGGCCTCGATTGTTCCTTCCCGGTAACCCGTGTAAAGGAAAGTGACCAGGCCGAGAGTCAACGCCATAATCGTGTTGCCATACATAAGGGAAATGACAATGCCCTTTATCGCAAGGGAAAGGCCTTCCTTTTCCCTTTGTTTCAGCCGGTACTCTTCCTTTCTCATCTCCTTCAGATTGTCACGAAGCTGCCGACATTTCTTGTGGACATGGGATGGAATCGTATAATAGGGCCGGATCCGGTCATAAAACTCCATCATCTGGTCTGCCTGGCGGACCGTCTCGTCCAGCTCGTTCCTGCGCCGGATAGTCCATTGGATGTTGCCGGCCGACAAGGACCGGTCCACCTTGGAACCGGCCAGGATATACTTCGTCCCATCCACCTTAGTGGAGAAGGTGATCCCGCAAACCTTGCCCTCCCCGTCTTCCTTGAGAATGCATTGGACTCCGGTTTTCCGAAGCTGGGCAGGAAGAGCCCGAATGTCATCCACGTAGCAAAGGGCTTTCACGGTTTCCTGTGAGATTTTGTATCGGGCCCTCTCCTTTTCGGAAGTGATGTCTTCCGCCAGGCTGACCGACTTGTGGCACCCGAAGGTGTAGTTCCTTTCGAAGGTGATGTCCTTGCAGATCTTCCCATTGCGGATGCGTTCGTTGCTGTCGGAGATCTTCCGCCCGTCATTGTTGACGGCGTTGATCACCAGATGGAGGTGCGGGTTGTCCTTCTCCAGGTGGCGAACGGCGATGTACTGGGTATTCACGTACCCCATCCGCTTCATGTATTCCCGTGCGGCGGACATCATCTCCTGGTCAGTCAGGCGGGTAAGATCTTCCGGCGGCCATGACAAAGAGATATGCTTTACCGGCTTTGAAACCTTCGGATTCAATTTCGCTTGTAGACAAAAGTCCCGGCTCATGGACCTGATGTCATAATTAGACTTCCCATTTTTTCCATGGGTAAACCGCAGGTCCACACCTTCGGCGGCAAGAAACCGGACTTCCTTATTGTTGCGTTTATTGAGATCCAAGGCGTAAATGAGGGCGCCGGCGAAATTGTCCCCGGTCTTAATCGTCCCCATCATCTTTCAAAAGTTTTTTCATGAAGTCATCCTTGATCCGGGAAAGATCTTCCAGTGCTTTCCGGATTTCTGCTGCATAGTCTTTCGGCACCCCCGCATTTACGGCTTTCGCCAGACGATTCAAGTTGATTCCGATGTTCCGCACCTCGACCCCGAAGTCCTTGAAAAGCTTTATCTGTTCCGGGGTAACCGTGGCCTTAACCTCCGACTTGAGGATGAGGATCCTGGCAAATTCGCCGACCGAGAGCCGATAGGTTGGAAGATCCTTTCCGGGATTCTCGTGCCCTGCGACCTCGGCAGACAGAAGAGCCTGCCGTGCATAGTCGGAGACCTCCCGTCCCGCTACGACTGCTTTCGCTTTTACGATCGCGTATTCCATATCGTTGAAGAGGACGCGAACGTCGTGTGTTCTTTTCCTGTGTTCCGGAAGGCTCGGACGCCCTCCTTTGGCTGATACCTTTTTCATGATTTCCCTCCTTTTTCTTTTGACCCGAGAATGCGAGCTTGCGAGCTATTCCGAGGTTTTGCATCCAGCAAAACACAAACTCGCTCCTTCAAAAAAACTCTCCCTTCTTTTCACACGCTCGCGTCATTAAAACGGTCTCCAGATCATCGCTTGTCGAGGATCTTACGGACATCAGACTTACGAAACATTGTCTTACCGCCCACGCGTACGGGCACGAGGTATTTCCTCGCCGCCCACTTCGTGAGGGTTGAGTCACACACATGAAGAAGATCCTTCACCTCGGTTCTGGTGAAGAACTCGGACGCGGCATCTTCCTTCCGCTGTCGGGAATCTTCTTCCTTTGTCTTCTTGATGATGAGATTGGCAAAATCAACAAGGTCATCATGGCCGATGTTGTAGCAGACCTTTTTGCCGGTCATAGGCTGGATAATGTCGTTCGATTCCATATCTTTTTCTTTTTAGTGAAACAAAAACGCCACCCTTCGTACTGAAAGGTGGCGCAAGATACGGCCGTCTATTATCCGATAGTTTCCGGGACTTTCCGGGACTTTCCGAAATCGAAAAAAAGTTCTTATCCTAGCACGATTTCCCGGATTTCGTCCTTGTATTTTGTATACTCAAGACAATTTAGCCCTGATATAGCATAGTTTAAGGAGCGGCGATATGAGTCAAAACTGATCCCTCTGCATTTGCCATAATCCTCATAAAAGAACAGGGTAAAGGCGGTTTCATTCCCCCAAAGGTAACCAAGTTCATCCATGGCACAATAGAACTTCGCAAGCTCATACTGATATTTCTTCGACTTCCCCTTGCTTGCCTCAGCGATTCCCCGCGCCATTTTCTCAAGTTCCTCCGACTTCTTCTTGGCAGCAGGGACGGTGAGAAGGCTTTCGAACGTTATCTCTGCGACATCTACCTTCTCCAAGGATCCCTTCTTTTCTTCAAGCTGTTCAATATGAGCCTGTTCATTAGAAAGGTCTGTCCAGGTCTCTTCCAATTTGTTTCTCAGTTGTGCGATTTCCTCTGCTAGGGAGTGGTCATCGGAAGCCTGGAGGGATTCAATCTGGGCCTTGATTTCGGCAAACTCTGCCTTCAACTGCTCTTCCCGTTCAATATGCCGGGCAAGCGCCGCATCATTTTCTTCCCGGATAGCCGTCAGAATGGCCGCATTAGCCGAAAGGTCTGAACTAAGGGAAGAGAGTTTAGTCTCGATTCTTTCGTTGGCGGCGTGATTCTCTGCTTTTATCTCCTCCATCCGTTCCAGGATCAGTAACTGGTTCTGCTCAAGCCGGGACTTCTTCTTCAAGAAATAACCGGTTCCGGCTGAGATAAACCCAGCCAGGGCGATCATCACGGAATAGAACCCTTCCCCGATTCGATTGAAGAAAAGAAATGCCTTTGCGCCTTTGTCCGTTCGCTCGCTTTGGAATCTGTTCCAACGATCGGCATAAAAACAGCAGAACATTGAAATCAAGAAAAGCGCACCAACTCCTAAAAAGATACCCCTTGCTGACGACCCTACCGTAAACTTGTTTGCTATGTGGGTTGACAAGAGAGACAGGCCGAAGGCGACATAGGCCAGCAAACGATATAAGAGACTCCGTTTGCTATACTCATGTTTGTCCTGCCCAGAGGGCTGGTTCAATTCACTCATACGTCAGTATTTCGCGTGCGATACTTCTGGAAGCGACTCTTGGGCTTGTCTGGAATGGTTAATTCGAGTTGTCCGGCCTCAATCAGAGGCTTTATATACCTTCTGTTGAACTTTGTGCGATCTTTATATCCCATATATGTGAGGATTTCTAGTAATGAGCGCTCTTTTTTGCAATAAGAGAGAATCTTTACTAACTCATTTTCACTCACTTGCATCATATTTGACAGGTCCTGAAGCGGATGTTTTGACTTAGTGCCGACTTGGTGCCGACTTAGTGCCGACTTAGTGCCGGATGCCTCGCATGCCTGAGGAACAATCACATTGAAATGGGTGATTTGGTCCACGACAAATACAGGATCCGGATTCCCGTTTGCCTTCATGAGATTCTTAACCCTTGGGATTCCGCGGTTGAACATATTCACATAACCAAGAATCTTCAGTGCACCTGCAATCACAGGGTTTCGGTAGTCGTTCGCATTCGGGAAATTCTCAGGGCGAGCTTTCCCATACAGGCCTCCTGCATTCATTATCTCCAAGCGGTCCCTATACTGATAGAGGCGTATCGGCGTATTTGACTGATAATCCCTATGCATATAGGCGTTCAGAATCAACTCACGTACAGCATCTGCCGGGTAGTTGATGAGTTGCTTTTCCTGAAGGGTCGAAATCGGAACGGGTCTCGATTTAACGATGGTATAATCGACAAATGTGTTTATCTGGGGCAGGACATCAAACAAACAACCACGGAATGCACGCTCGTTCAGAATCTCGGAGCCATTGTCATCACCACCGAATTGAACATATTGCAGATAATGACCAGGGATAAAAGGGAAAGGATTCTTTCCGAAGAGAATCATGGCGGCATTTGTCGGCCTGTCGCTCTCAAGATCGAAGAAACCGATTGAAGCCAACTGTTCTTTGATAGGGCGGTCATCATCGGCAAGGATATCTGCGTCTATCGCTTTGGGAAGATACCCTTCCATGATTTTGTCAACGTGAATATCAGAGAGACTTGCCCGCATACAAGGGAGTACATCGAACGTCGCAGCTGCGGATGTGCGGCGTTCAATCAAAATGCGTTCTTCGTCTTCCGTTGCGATGTCACGGCGAGGGCCGATACGGACAAAGGTGCGTCCGCGATAGCGGACAGGAGGCTGGAATGAAGGTGTTACCTCGGCCACGAGCAGATCTCCTTCCGGAAAGTCAAAACGCTCTACGGACATCACCGGGATGGGAAGAATGTTTCCGTCAGACCGGATAGCGGCAATCTTTTTCATCAAGGCGTCATCGACTTTCAGGCCGGAAATCTTTCCATCGTCATAAGCACCAAGGATAAGATATCCGTTCTTCCTGGAATTGGGAAGATCGTTTGAGAAGGCACAAATAGCCTCACAGAACTTATCCATGTTGGTAGTGGATATAGTTCTTTCTATCCTGTATGTTTCCGTGCTCGCAAGAAGACCGAGCAATTCTTCTTTCGTTATCATAGTTGCGAATTTACATATTTCCTTGCCTCAGTCCAAAATATTCACCAGTTCCTGCTTCATGTCGATGTCGATGTTGCGGTAACGGACAAAGGCGCGGGAGTTGTCGGAGTGGCCGGTGAGGGAGGATACCAGGTGCTGGTCCTTGACTTGTTTGTAGATGTTGCCGATAAAAGTGCGGCGGGCCATGTGGCTGCTGGCGACTTCATAGATCGGACGCTTTACTTCCTTTCGGGTTAATGGATCGAGGGTGGTTACGAGCCGGGTTATGCCGGCTTTCTTGACGATATCCTTGATGGCGTAGTTGTAATTCTGGCTTGCGATAAAGGGAAGGAGCTGCTCTCCAGGCAGATTCTTGTACTTCTCCAGGATCGCCTTCGCCATAGAATTCAGCGGAACAACCACAGTCTTTGCATTCTCCTTGATGGTCTTGTTGGGGATATACTCTATGGATCCGTTGATGACGTCGCGTTTGGTCAGGCGCATCATGTCTCCAACGCGGCAGCCTATATTGCATTGGAATACGAAGATATCCCGCTGCGTTTCTAGAGACGGATTGTCGGAAAAATCGGCGGCATAGATCTGTTTCAGTTCGTCTTTCGTAAAGTAGATGGGCGTTCCGTATTGTTCACCTTCCCCTTTCTCGAAACCGATGAAGGGATTCTTTTTCAGGAAACCTTCCTTTTCGCACCAGTTGAAGAAGGCACGTAATTTCTTGATGATTCCGGTTACCGTATTACCGCCACGTTCCTGGATTTTGCGGGTCTCCGGATATGCTTCTAGAATTCCAGGGTAGTCCTTTACGATCTGATGCTCATTGACGATATAATCATAGATGTCGTTTAGGTCTTCCGTCGTGACTGCCTTGACGTCAAGTACATATTTCGACTGGCGGGACTGGGAAAGTCGGACATATTCTTCATAACGGAGAAGGGTCCGTTTCAGGACATGGTAATGCTTGGTTCTGGATATCTGGGGATCACGGCCTTCAAGGAACTTGTCAAACAACTTCTCCAGGGAAGCTTCATTCTTCTTGCGACGCTTGGGGCCGCGTTCCTTGCCGGCATAGTAATCCTGAAGGGTCTTCTCCAGCCAGCCCTTCTTTATCTTCCCTCTGTCGTGGTCTTCCGTATAGGCTTTACGGACATAGGTCCTCAGTTTCTCGATCTCATCATCAACCTTCTGTCTGTCCTCATCAGAGCATACCACCCGCTTCTTGATTCCCTCGTTTTTCGGATCCCAGAAATCCGGGCGAACTAGAATCTGGGTTCGATTCCTGAACAACCATTCACGACCATCAACAAGACGGATGTAAACGGGCACTTCTTCTTCGGTCTTTACGGACTTCGTAGTCCTTATCTGAAAGGCAATTGTCATAGCGTTTCCCTTATGTTCACCGCAAAGATAACAACATCTTCCGACTTGGCAAACATTTGGCAAACATCTAGGTAACATTCAATCCCGGATAGGGGCACGAATTACTGCCTGCATACATCCTATATTATTGATAATCAATAGATATATTATTCTTGATTATTGGTAAACCGCAGTAAGATTGAGTATCTTGAAGTAATTTTCAAATCCCGCCCGGGGCACCTTAGAAAGAGCTAACTGACTGATTTTCAGTGGTTAGCTCTTTTTGCATCTCAATTTTTGCTGATTTTTTGCCGACTTATCTGTGTTTTGGCGACTTGGTGCCGACTTAGTGCCTGACTTGGTACCGACTTAGTGCCACTGTCTGTTTAGGGTTCCTAATTTCGTTACTCAACGCCAAAATAAAAGCCCCAATAACAGCCAAGTTTCGAATCAATAGTCAGCCAACTGTCGAATCATGTTTTAACCCAAACGTCTGATATTCAAAAGAAATAGCCAATACATTTGGTTCAAATCTATCTTGAAGAATATGAAAGATGTTTTCGTCGACTTGGTCCCTGACTTGGTCCCGACTTGGTCCCTAAAGCTCGTCCTATCATTCTACTCTTCCCGTAAAAAACCGCTACTCTGCGCTTCTATTGGCGATTTTCGTAAAAATCTTACGAAATACCGAAATAAAAGACACAAATCTTTGTTTTTATTCGCTCCAGCCTCCACATAAACGATTTGAAAAAGCGTCCTTTATGCCCCCTAATAATCTTGGAAAAGCGTTTTTTTGTTATTCTTAGAGGTTAAGATTTACCGGTTGGAATCTAAAGTGTTTCAAGCTTAGCTGAGTTTTCTCTTAGATTCTTCCGTTTAAAAAGTTATCTTTGTATGTTGTGGTAAGAATCCCTAATTAATTCCATTAAGCGAAATGACGGCACAAAGCGAACAGGCTCTTGAGAACGGGTTAATCTCTGCCTTGCAGGACATGAGCTATGAATATGTCCAAATCAAAGAAGAAACTAACCTGCTCAGCAACTTCAAGAAGCAACTGGAAAAACATAATGCCAAAGCGCTGGCTGACATTGGCCGCACAGCATTTACCGATAAGGAATTTGAGAAGATCTGTATCTATCTGGAGGGCGGAACCCTTTTCGAAAAATCGAAGAAACTCCGAGATCTCTTCCCGATGGAAACCGAAGACGGCCAGCACCGTATCTGGGTGGAGTTCATAAATAAGAATCAATGGTGCAAAAACGAATTCCAGGTCTCCAATCAGATTACCGTCGAGGGTCGTAAAACCTGCCGCTACGACGTTACCATCCTCATCAACGGTCTTCCGCTCGTGCAGATTGAACTCAAGAAACGCGGCGTAGAACTGAAGCAGGCCTATAACCAGGTGCAGCGTTACCAAAAGACCTCCTTCCGCGGACTATTCGATTACATCCAGATCTTTGTCATTTCCAACGGCGTAAACACGCGTTATTTCGCCAACAACCCTAACTGCGGCTATAAGTTCACCTTCAATTGGACACTGCCCAATAATGAGCCTGTCAACGACCTCAGCCAGTTCGCGGCCCACTTCTTTGACAAGTGCACCCTGGGTAAGATGATCTCCAAGTACATCGTCCTGCACGAGGGAGACAAATGCCTGATGGTGCTCCGCCCGTACCAATACTACGCAGTGGAGAAGATTCTTGACCGTGTACAGAACACCAACAAGAACGGCTATATTTGGCACACCACTGGCGCAGGCAAGACGCTGACATCTTTCAAGGCTGCTCAGCTGGTCGCAGAGTTGGACGGCATAGACAAGGTGCTCTTCGTCGTGGACCGCCATGACCTGGACACCCAGACCAAGAGCGAATACGAGGCTTTTGAGCCTGGCGCAGTGGACGGTACGGACGATACCTATGAGCTGGTAAAACGCCTCAACTCCGACAAAAAAATCATCCTCACAACCATCCAGAAACTGAATACCGCCATTAAGAAGGACTTCTACAACAAACGGATTCAGGAGCTCAAGGACAAGAAGTTTGTGATGATTTTCGATGAGTGCCACCGCAGTCATTTCGGTGAGTGCCACCGTAACATAGTTAATTTCTTCCGGAACCTCCAGATATTCGGTTTCACCGGCACGCCTATCTTCCCGGAGAACGCCAAACAGGACATCACTACATTCGAAGTCTTCGGTGAATGTCTCCACAAATACATGATTAAGGACGCTATCGCGGACGAAAACGTGCTGGGCTTCCTAGTGGAATACTACCAGGGCAAGCTGGATGCCAATGAGCAGAGCGATATCCGGATGAAGACCATAGCGGAGTTCATCGTCAACAACTTCCGTAAATCCACCTTCGATGGTGAATTCAACGCACTGTTTGCCGTGCAGTCCGTCCCAATGCTGATCAAATACTACAAGATCTTTAAGGACCTGCAGCCAGACATCAAGATTGCCGCCATTTTTACTTACGCGCCCAACGTCAGCCAGGATGATGCCAAGACCGGAATGAACCAGGGATTTGAGACAGATTCCGTGCAGGCAGATGAGTTACAGGCCATCATGGATGACTACAATGCCCATTTCGGCACGGCATTCACAACGGACAACTTCGGAGCCTACTACGATGACATAAATGAGCGTATGAAGAAGCGCAAAGCCGGTATGGAACCTATCGACCTGCTTATTGTCGTGGGTATGTTCCTCACCGGCTTCGACGCCAAGAAATTGAATACCCTCTATGTAGATAAGAACCTGGAGTACCACGGTCTCCTGCAGGCGTTCAGCCGCACCAATCGCATCCTGAACGAGAAGAAGCGCTTCGGCAAGATCCTCTGCTTCCGTGACCTCAAGGCCAAGGTGGACGAATCCCTGAAGCTCTTCTGCGATGGAGATCCCAATGTGGGTGTCCAGCGTCCGGAATTCAAACAGGTAAAACGAGAACTGAACGAGCTTAGTGAGTCGCTTTTGCAAAAGTATCCTACGATGGAATCGGTGGATGCCCTCAAGAGCGAGTATGACAAGAAAAAGTTCCTTCTGGCTTTCCGTGACATCATTAAGAAACGCGCTGAAATCCAGATTTATGAGGACTTCGACGCAGATGACCCCGGCCTTATCCTCTCCGAACAGGACTACAACGACTATCGCTCCAAGTATCTTGATATGACCGTTGGTTTCATTAAGGAAGATAATCCCGAGGAGCCGCGTCTGCTGGAAGAGCCGCAGGCCGAATATGGAGAAGGAGGCCGACTGGAAGACATTGACTTCTGCCTAGAACTATTGCACAGCGATGTCATCAACGTGGCCTATATCCTTTCCCTCATTAGCAACCTGAATCCTTCCGATGAAGATTACGAGCAGAAGCGTCAGGAAATTCTGGACACCATGATCAAGGATGCCACTATGCGCAAGAAGACCCGTCTCATTGACGGCTTTATCAAGGCCAACGTGGACTACGACAAGGAAGGTTTCCAGCGGGCTAAGGCTGATGGGACAATGGATCTGGAAACCCGTCTCAAGGACTATATCATTGAGAAAAAGACAGAAGCCGTGGAAGAATTGGCGTCAGAGGAAGGTGTAGATGCCGAAGCTTTGGGTAAATACATGTCAGAATACGACTACCTGGGCCGCGAAAAGCCCGAAATTATTCAGGAAGCCGTCCGCAAGAAGAAGATGGGCCTGCTGGCCCGCAGCGCCACCGTACGCCGCATCGTGGAAAAGATGCGTGAAATCATTGAACTATTTAACTGGGAATAAAATACTTACACTGATATATGAGCGAAGAACTGCAACAAAGACTCCGTACCCAACTTTGGGACGTCGCCAATAAACTCCGTGGAAACATGAGCGCCGGTGACTTCATGTATTTCACCCTCGGATTCATTTTCTACAAGTACCTCTCCGAGAAGATTGAGCTGTACATCAACGACCAGCTCAGCGAGGATGGCCTAACTTTCAAGCAGGCCTGGGCTTCAAACGAGGAGGAACTAAAAGCGGAAATCCAGCGCATCTGCATGGAAGACCTTGGCTACTTCATCGAGCCGGAGTTCCTGTATTCTTCCATCATCGAGAGCATCAGCCACAAGGAAAACATCCTGCCCCAGCTGGAGCGTAGTCTAAAAAAGATTGAAGACAGCACCATCGGTCACGAGAGCGGAGATGATTTCGGTGGCCTTTTCTCTGATATTGATTTGGCTTCGCCCAAGCTTGGTAAAACAGCTGACGATAAAAACAAACTCATCAGCGATGTGCTGATTGCTCTCAACGGTATTGATTTCGGTCTCAGTGACGCACAGGACATCGACATCCTAGGAGATGCATACGAGTATATGATTGGTCAGTTCGCCGCCGGCGCCGGCAAGAAAGCCGGTGAGTTCTATACGCCTCAGGAGGTGAGTACCATCCTTTCCGAGATTGTGATTACCGGCAAGACACGCCTCAAGACGGTTTACGACCCCACTTGTGGCTCCGGCTCTCTGTTGCTCCGCACAGCCCGTGGCGGTAATGCAGACGAAATTTTTGGCCAGGAAAAGAATCCTACCACTTTCAACCTAGCCAGGATGAACATGCTGCTGCACGGTGTCAAATACAAAGACTTCGACATCCAGAACGGTGACACGTTGGAGAAAGATGAGTTTGGAGACCGTCAGTTTGACGCGGTGGTTGCAAATCCTCCGTTCTCGGCCGAGTGGTCCGCTGACGCCAAGTTCAACAACGACGACCGTTTCAGCAAGGCCGGTGTCCTCGCTCCGAAATCAAAAGCGGACTACGCCTTCATCCTCCACATGATTTACCACCTCAATGACGGTGGTACAATGGCTTGCGTAGCTCCTCACGGCGTCCTGTTCCGTGGCGCTGCAGAGGGCAAGATTCGTCAGTTCCTCATCGAGAAGAAAAACTACATCGATGCCATTATCGGTCTCCCGGCCAATATCTTCTACGGCACCAGCATCCCCACCTGTATCCTGGTGATGAAGAAATGCCGCAAGGAGGATGACAACATTCTGTTCATCGATGCCAGCAAGGAGTTCGAGAAGGTCAAGACGCAGAACAAACTCCGCCAGGAGCACATCGACAAGATTGTCAACACCTACCGGGAGCGCAAGGAGATTGAGAAATACAGCCATTGCGCCACTCTGCAGGAAATCAAGGATAACGACTACAACCTCAACATCCCGCGCTACGTGGACACCTTCGAAGAAGAGGAAGAGATTGACATCAAGGCCGTGATGAGTGAGATCAAGGAGCTGGAGGCCAAGCGTGCAGAGCTGGACGCCCAAATTGACGTGTACCTCAAGGAACTCGGCATCATCTAACCCCTAATCAAGAATTTGACTGACAGACAATCGTTATGGGTGATACTCAGAAACACACAAAGCCCAATGTCCCGAATTTGAGATTCCCGGGGTTTGAGGGAGAATGGGAGCAACATCTTTTGTCAGAGTACCTTGATTTTAAGAATGGACTCAATCCTTCTGCGAAATCTTTTGGCGAGGGTATAAAGTTCATATCTGTTATGGATATCTTGAACAATCCCTTCATAACCTATGATTGCATACGTGCCTCGGTAAATGCAACAGAAAAAGAGAAACAGGAGTTCAATGTCGAATATGGAGATATTCTTTTCCAACGCAGTTCTGAGACACTTGAGGATGTTGGCCACGCGAACGTCTATCTTGATAGCAGGACTGCTTTATTTGGCGGCTTTACCATTCGCGGGAAGAAGAAAGGAGTCTATAATCCTTTGTTCTTTAAGTATTTACTGGACAGCCCGACTGCCAGGAAGAAGGTAATCGTCAAAGGTGCAGGTGCGCAGCACTTTAATATAGGTCAGGAGGGCTTAAGTAAGGTTGTTTTGAGTTTTCCTTCAATACAGGAGCAAAACAGAATTGCTGTTTTCATGAATCTCCTCGATCAACGAATCGCCATCCAAAACAAGGTGATTGAGAAATATGAATCTCTAATTAAGGCACTTGCGTACGAGATAATCGGGAAAAACACTGCAAACAAAACGCTTTCTGAATGCGTTTGTTGTACATCCTCAACGCTGAAAGAGAGTGATTTGGGAGGACACGGTGCGATTCCAGCATACGGCGCAGCTGGAATCTCTGGGTTTACTGATAACGCCCTTTCTGACGAAGACTCAATATTGATTACCAAGGACGGTTCCGGCGTTGGTTCTTTACGATATGTAAATGGCTCTCATTCATTTGTAGGAACTCTTAATTCGATGACACCCCAAGAGGGAGTCTATCTTCCGTACATCTACTACGCTTTACAGAATGTATGTTTTGAAAGATATCGGACCGGGCAGGCGATTCCTCACATCTACTTCAAGAATTATGGAAAAGAGGCTATCTATTGCCCATCCTTCGATAACCAGAAACGCCTGGCAAAAGGGTTTGAGATGATTGATACCAAGATTGGAATCGAAAGAGCAGTCCTCCAATCTCTCCAGTCAGCAAAGGCATATTTGCTCTCTGCGATGTTTATATAAACAATGCCCGTAGCAAATAATCCTTTTGAGATTTAAGCAGTTGCAGGTCCTTCTCAAGTCCTTTTCTGCGATGATCCATTCGGTCAAATTGATACGAGATAGATTGAATGGCGTCCTCTTCTGGGAGCTCTATCATCATTGGCTCAATCTCCGCGATATAGTGACGCTTGTGCTCGCCGGTGTTGAGGTCAAGAAACTTCAAGTACTCGTAAATATACCGCAAACGGACCGTGGTTTTCGCTGATAGGATTTTTATCGCAGAGGACTTTACCTTGAAGGGAAAATCCACAATCTTGGAATCGAGGGTGAAATCATCCAGAATAATACAAGGTCCTTTATCATAAATACCCTCAGCTTCTTCTGTGTAGCCCAAGATAAACGCCTTGTTAGCTGTTAGTACTGGCGTTAAGTCTTTATTATCAGAGTATTCTGTATCAGATACGATATACTTTGTCGGCTGTTCGTAAGATAGAACATCCGCTATGGTAACTTCCTTCTCCGGCACCAAAGTAGAAAAGATATTGTGACGAAGTGCCTTATTTAGGGATTCTATGCGGCATAATACTAGAGAAATAAATGGGAGAGCAGATAAGTTTTCTGCCGTAATAAGAACTCTCGATATTTCCTCTCATTGGACTTTTTGTCTCGAAGACTCTTTAAGGAGCGAGCAATGTCGTGTTGAATATTAAGCTCAGGGACAGGAACAGGCAAGGCCATAAAATCTCCAACCGACATATTAAGCAGGCCATGATTTCTCGCTCCCTCAACAGAAATATCTGAGATGTGCTTATGCCATAAGTCTGTCTCGAAATATAGCTGAAGATATTCCGTATCGATATGGTCTTTTAAAGGGCGAAAACAGAAGTACAAAGGAGATAGCACACCTTCTTCATATATTTCAAGATGCTTAATTGCGCCCCATGGGTGGTCTGCTGAATAACTTTTATTATATGCGAAATCACCTTTCTTCAAAAGAATGTAATTGGATAGATTATGACTTGCGACTGACTTGTTAAAGAAATCCAATTGCGATATAAGTCCATCTCGTGCCGAAATAGTTAAAACGTTATTACACAAGGCATTTGTGTTCCTGGCTGTAACCCTTTCAGATATGATTGATAGAGGCTGGGAAACTGTGTTCAAGGTTTTAAAGACGTGGTTGATAATCTCCTTTTCAAGGGTTATCAAATCCTCAATCACCTTGTTTTGGATAGATATACGCTGGTCAATAAGGGAAAGCAAAGCAGCTATCTTCTTCTGTTCTTCTTTGCCTGGAATACCGACATATACCTCTTCAAAATTATCTACGCTAATTGAGAATACCTTTGTTCCCTGAGCTATACGCTTGATCTGGTCATGAAATGCCTTTGAAGAAAAAGAGTACCCTTTGAAGCCTGGTACTGTTTTGTCGAGTTTATCACGGCCATGAATGGTATGAAGCCCGCAAACGACATTCTTTCCGGCACAATCAACGAATTCTACCACTTTGCCAACATCATTTGTATCCTCTGACGCATCTGCAAAAGCGATATCTCCCTTTTTACAGAGGGTGAATTTGCGAGGCTCATTTCCGGTTTTAATAGCAGGGAGCAACGAGTCATTGATGTCTATCTGGGTAGGAAGGCCATTGTGTATGAGTCCGTAATGGAGATTAAGCAATCCAGTTCCTCCATACTCCAGCTGCTCCCATGAGAGTGAATTGGTAGAGAAGAAATCCAACAAGTCAGAGGCCTTCATCCTTTCCCATTCACCACTAAATCCCGGGAATCTCAAATTCGGGACATTAAGGATGGATTCCTACGATAGACGGAACTTTGCGTTTTTAAACCAATTACATTATGGAACAGAAAACAACATTCAGCAAAGTCGCCGAGCTTTGGAAAGCCGACAAGAAACAGTATGTCAAGAAATCCACCTATGCAGCCTACTGCCTCCTCATCCAGAGTCACCTGCTCCCGGATCTGGGTGACAAGGTGGACATCAGGGAAGAAGATGTACAAGGTTTGGTCAACCGGAAACTTGAATCCGGCCTCAGCCAGAAGACAGTTCGGGACATCCTGGTTGTGCTTAAAATGATCATGCGCTATGGTACCAAATATGGTCTATTGCCCAGCCATCAAATTGATGTCATCTTTCCGACCGACAGAGAGAAACAAGACCTTGAGGTTCTGACTCTCGCTCATCAACGGCAACTGATGACCTTTGTAAAGGATCATTTTACCTTTCTTAACCTAGGCATTTATATCTGCCTTAGCGCTGGTCTCCGTATCGGCGAAGTCTGCGCGCTGCAGTGGGATGACGTGGATGTCGTATCCGGAGTTATCCGAGTCAACAAGACTCTCCAGAGAATATATCTGGTGGATGGTGAGGAGAAGTACACCGAACTCATCGTGGACAAACCCAAAACCAAGAACTCAATCCGGGAGGTTCCCATGACTCGCGACCTGCTGGCCCTAGTCCGTCCACTGAAGAAGATTGTGCGGGGAGATTTCTATGTTCTCACCAACGCCGCTACGCCAACGGAGCCCCGCACCTATCGCTGCTATTTCAACAGGCTCCAGCAACAGCTGGGCCTGCCCAAAATGCGCTTCCACGGCCTCCGGCATAGCTTCGCCACCCGCTGCATCGAGAGCAAATGCGACTACAAGACCGTCAGCGTCCTCCTCGGCCATTCCAACATCAGCACCACTCTAAACCTCTACGTCCACCCCAATTTGGAACAGAAGAAGAAATGTATCGACGCAATGAACCGCTTGCTTAAATAGTCCATTCTTATGATTGTCAGCGAAAAATGCCTACATTTGCTTATTAACTGCTAAAGCAAAGAGACAATGGCCCACGAAACCGGTTGCATCTACATCCTTACAAACCCTTCCTTCCCTGAATATGTCAAGATTGGATATGCTTCCAATCTGGAAAAGCGCCTCAAGCAACTAAACCGTAGCGAGACCATTCCTTATGCTTTCCGTGCATACGCTATTTATGAGGTAGAGAAATCTCTTACCGATAAGGAGCTGCATAAACTCATTGATAAGCTTAACCCGGACCTGCGCACGATCGATAATTTCGATGGGAAGGAGCGAATCAAGGAATTCTTTGCTATGTCAGCTGAGGACGCCTATGGTCTGTTGGAGTGTATCGCCAAAATTTCAGGAACAACCGACAGGCTTAAAAAAGTCAAGCCAGAAGGCCATGAAATCGAGGACGAGAAAACGGCCAAGGAAATAAAGGAAACTGCCCGTCGTGGGCCATTCAAGTTTGGAGAATGCGGTATTCCCGTGGGCGCCGAACTCACTTTTGTTGATGATCCTTCCATCAAGGTAAAGGTTCTTGATGATCGGCATATCCTCTATGGGAATGAGACGACATCAGTATCCGCTCTTGCCCAGCGCCTGAAGGGATTCACTCATCCTGTTCAAGGAACCTTGTGGTTCAGATACAATGGTGAGATTCTGAACGAACTGCGCGATAGGCTCGGCAAATAGTCCCAGGGAGCGATCCTGTGGTTCTTTCCATTTTGGATACAACCACTATTTAAGATAATTGAACTGCCAAGAGATTCCTGGCAGTTCAACGCTTGTTGGAGTTATCTCCTTCTTCCCCATCTTATCACCGGCGTAGTAACCATCTCCCGCGCCTTGCGGAAGCAGCGGCGGGCCCAGAGGATGTCATCCTCGTTCTTGTCGCGACCCCAGTTTTGGTCGGGGGAGGATCCGCCGCCTCCGCAGTTTTGGGCGAAGGAGGTGGCAGCATCGACTTGCCCGACGAAAAGAAGGAAGGCAGTTCGAAAGATGTTGCCTGCTTCTTCCGGCGAATGGGTTCGCTCGATCGCTCGGCTCTCTTCATGAAAGGCCTTCACTGCTCCGCCAGAAGTTTTTGTCTCATATCTCTTCCCATCCAAGGTTATACCTAAGGGGAAGAGATAATCCTTCCCTTCATCGGACGTAGCGAAAGCGAGGCGCTCCTCATAGGTCATCTGTCCGTATCTATTCTCCGGACGCATCTTTTCCCAGGTCTCCTGGATCCTCGACGGCGTTAGGTCACGGCTGATGATGGAGGATTTATAGGCGGAGTTTCCACTCAGGATTGTGTATCCCCGTACAGTCACCGAGGCATCCAGCTTCAGTTTGACGGTATATCCTTTGGCTTCCAGCGCTGCAGTGTACTTCTCCCAGGAGAAGTTTTTCAGTCCAGCCAAGACCGATAAGCAATCCTTCTTGATGCGGGCTCTGTTTTCCTCGAATCTGTCTTCCGTGCGTTTCCAGCCGCGCAGGCGGTTGACTTCCTCGGCGGCCGTCTTGGCCCGGATGCCGATCCGGTGGTCGCTGTTCAGGCAGTTATCCATATCGACACGGTTGCAGTCGAGATGGAGATGAGGGTTGTCGGACCTTGTCAAAAGCCCGGACGAAATCTTCGGCCAGCTGCTTCCAGTCTTCCAGGGTCCAGCCTTCGGACTCCTCTTTGGACGGGGAGATTTCCATCCGGATCATGTTGTTCTTCAACGGACGGCATTGTAACTCTTCCTCCCGGAGTTTCTGGTGCAGCTTCATATACCCATAGATGGCCTGTGGGCTGGCATCCTCCGGGAGGTGGTTCAGTTTTACTACCTGTGCTTTTCCTTGACGGGTAATGTATCCGAGGGACACCCCGCCGTGGGCTATTGATTTTGCTCGTGCTATCATGGCTTACTCTGTTAAGGTTCGTTCAATCTCTCTCCAGCGCTTGATAAGCTTGTTCGCGCCGGAAATCCATTTTCTCATGAAATAAGGGTCGGCGAAACAACTGAGGCGTTCTTCCTGCGGCATTGCTTTCAGGGCGTTCTTGATATGAATCAGGTCGCCCCGGGCTTCGCTGATGCTGATGTAAGCCTGGGCCTGGCTTCGGGTCATCCGGAGCTTGGGCTTGTGGCCGATGGCGCACTGGCGGATGTATTCGCTGACGGATTTACCGCAGGCTTGCGCCTTTGCCTGGATGGTGATTTGCTCCTGCTGGGTGGCACGGAATCCCATCCTGCAGGTCTTGTTGACTTTGAAATTGTTGGGATCAAAATATTTCTTCTTCATAACTGAATGGTCGTGACAAACATAGATTAGATTTTTTGGTAGAACAAAGAAAGGGATTAAACGAAAATGCCGGCAATTGAATGGTAATCAATCAATTGTCGGCACGGGCCGGATTAAATCTCCGGATTATTCCCTGTACTTTCGGATTATTCTTCCTTAACGAGAAGGTAGTAGAAACGTTTCTTGACCTGGTTGGAAATCTCCTGAGGATTCTTTATGTTGTCTCGCTTTGGCGGTTCGATGGAAAGACATTTGAACAGTATGCAACACCATTCCGTGAAGGAGTTATAAACTCGTCTGAAATACCTATCCTTACGAAGGATACTGGCGATTTCTATGACGTGTTTTGAGGCGAAATGCGCCTCGTCCTGTTTGGATCCTTTCACATAATTGTCCCGGACGAATTGCAAATCCTCAATGACCTGGTCGAGACGGTTTTTACCATCGCTGGCCCATTCGTGCATGAATGGAGAGTCAAAGAATCCCGCAATTTTGCCTCGTTGATAATCACTCGTACCGCTTGCACTGCTGTTGAGGCTCTCTCTTCGGTGGGCGAAGTACTCTCCTCGGCAGGCAGGGTTGTTACGACTGGCTTCGATTCCTGTTCTTCATTGCCACCGGATCCGCCGAGTCTTCCGGCGATGAATGTGTAAACAAGCAGCCCCAGGAACAACAGTAATGAAAAGCAGGTTAAGGCCAGGAACACTCGGAACCAAACATCGGTAGATACCAAATCCCGTAGCCCCAAACTTGAAGAATACACATCATGGCGGTAAGCTGTGGCGAAAGTGGCCAGCAGAAAGATGACCGTTAATACGACTGCACCCACAATCCACCCTACGTGGATATCAAGGGAACTCAGCGCCACGCGCTTCTTTGCTTTGCTTCGGTCTTTCATTATGCCTTTCGGGCTCTGTCTCTTCTACAAAGTTAGTTTTTTCTGTTTCAATCCCATCATAAATACTGGATCTTCGTATCCGAAGGTCAGATTGATTTATGAAATAATTGTCAAAAAACTACGGCTATTTCAAAAATTAGCCGTATATTTGTCGTGAATTATGTGCCTATGACAAAGTTTTATCAAGACATTTCTGCAAGCGGAGGAACGATACGGACTCATGAGCTACGTGAGCCCCGGGCTTACTATGGGATCAACAAAGGTATCAAATCCGGTGATGTCATTAGGATCAAGAATGGTGTTTATATGCTTCCGGAAGAACTGGCGACCACGATGGTCGATGTTGAAAGAATCGTTCCCGGTGGTGTAGTTTGCATGTATTCCGCATGGGATTATTATGGACTTACCACTCAAATCCCTGACGGATTCTACGTCGCTA
>Ga0208297_1001453_pt1 | contig 21769 bp, 16 predicted proteins | sample LMS_cellobiose_e_FD_187367 | JGI IMG/M metagenome (GOLD analysis project Ga0208297, IMG submission 187367) | Rumen-fistulated moose microbial communities from Alaska, USA - LMS_cellobiose_enrichment (SPAdes) (version 2) | ecosystem: Host-associated > Mammals > Digestive system > Stomach > Rumen... | reverse complement strand
AGGTTTATGCCGCAAAAGATGCTCAGGAGGATGAAAATCAGTCCTTCCACAGGTCGAGATAGATTTATGATATTATCTTTATCAGAGTTGGCCCCTTCACAGGGGCCTTTTCTGTTAGTAGGGGCACATCTTCAGTATTGGGTCGTCATCCTCCCGTTCTGTCATCCCGTCAGGGTCTGTCCTGTAGTAGGCTTTCACCACAGCCTTGTCAGAATAGACTCGGCCGATGATGTCATAGGCTGCGAGCATAAGCTCTTCACACGAGACGGACTTATCAAAGCCGTCTTCCTCCAACTCCACCGCTACGGTGAGGTTGTCCTGCTTGATTGAGATAATCATACTGATAATTGTTTGTTCGTTGTAAATATCTGACAATTATCTCTGTGCAGGTGCTCAAGTTTACAGTGCAATGGCACATAATTTATGTCAATTTTTGAGAATCCAAAGAAAGACACTATCTTTGCCAGTGCATCAAGAGTCTCCCCAGAGGAGCACCAACCGAGCAGCCAGAAGCCACGGTGGTAAAGCGATGCGGATGTTCAATCAAAAAAAGTCTGTATCATGGACAAGTACAATTTCTTCAAGCAGGGCGGAGAACGCCCTACTGCCGAGCAACTGCTCGACACTAAACTGTTCTACCAGCATTCAGCGGAAATCTATTCCCATTTCGATGAATGGAAGGACAATGACAAGTTCTACTTCATTCCCCTCTTCATGCAAATGACCTACAGCTGCGCCGGATGGGTGGCAGAGATGGCTCCTGATCCGGTTTGGCTCGGCTCATTTATTCGTTGCACGCTGGAGCATCCCGACCTCTTCCAGTACAAGTGTCCCAATTGCGGGAAGACAGTCTTTCCTTATCGTTATTGTGGATCTCCCCTCTCCGGTCGCGTTGATTTAGAAGGAAAATGCAAATGTGGTTGGGAAGGTTTTGAGATGGTGTCTGGTTGGCGTATCAGGGCAATAGCTCTGAGAGATCAGATTGCTGGTGATAAATTCCGATACTTTAAATACAAATCACTGCATCTTACTGCATCGCCGTGTACTGTAGAGTGTCTGTTGGAGTCCTTGCTATAATTTGCCCTTCACTTATTCCCGTCCTGAAATAAGCCGATCCCTGAAAGAATGGCGCGAAGGCGATTGTCGAGGATGGGGGTGTCGAAGTTGCCTTCGATGAGAACTTGGGCAAGGAGGTTATGGCCTTTGGTCTTAGGGGTTGTGTAGTGGTTGATGAGGTGGTAGAGGCCATCTGCTTGCTTTTGATATTTGAATTTTTTAAGCCAGAAGCCTGAGCGGGTGATGTAGTACCAGCCGCCAAGGAGGTAGGGTGCAAAGCGGTATTCCCAGCCGGGGTTATAGCCTTTGGTAAAATCGACCATCTGAGCCTCCGACAGAGGGATGTCGGGGACTTCTTCCCTCTCCCAAAGCGGACTGTCCTGTATCTGGAGGAGGAGACTGTGGTGCAAGCGAGCCATGGCCCAAGTGTCTTTGTCGGGGCGGTCGAAGTAGAGAGTGTTTTCTGAGCTGGACGTCATTATACTGTGTGTATATCGGCTATATCGGAACGTCATTAATCGTTATTCAGCCGGGATGTATTCGATCTTGGTGACTTCACCTTTGGTGCGGTAGTTGCCGATGACGCCGTCGCGGACGACTTTTTCGGCCTCGATGGGAGTTCCGACACTGAGGCGATATACATAAACGATATCGCCGAGTTGGAGGCTACTGTTTTTGATACCATCAACGCGAAGAACTCGGCGGATTTCGCGACCGTCGGAGCGGTCTATAACTTTAAAATCAACTTGTCGGTCAAGATATTGGACCTTCAGTTGGTCTCCAGGCTCAAGCAAATGGATGAAGAAAGTTTCATCATCATATCCCCACTCGCTATCGAAAGAATCTTGGCCCATATAGGCTTTCCAAGAAGGATATCCCAAATAGATGGCGATGGTGTTCATTGTATAACCGATTGCATCGCGCTGGTCTTCTATGGTGCCGAAGAGGCGCTTGAGCGTGGTGATTCCGATGGTGCGGCCGGTTTTCTCGAAAATATCTTCGGCGAGGATGGAGAAATCTTTGGCGCGGTCGAATTTCATACCGGTCTTGTCCTTGATTTCCTGTATGGTCTTCTGGCTTAAAATCATAGCGTCACTTTTAACAATGTATAATTGTCGGACAGGTGCTTGTTCTGGCCGTCCAGAAAGGTCTTGAGTTCAGTTTCGTCATCCGGCATCCAATAGATGGGCAACTCTTTGTGGACACCATCTGAACAGAGCCAAATGGTGTCACCTTCTTGAATGGGAACCGACTGGATGTCTGGATATGCATTCTCATTCTCGCCCATAAGGCTGCGAGTGACGATGGCAGAATACTTTTCCAAGTCGGCGGCTTTTAGTGTATTGACCTGACGAAGTTCGTTGATTAGTGAGTGGTCTTCCGTTTGGAAAATAGGTTTGCCATCCCGCATTACATAAACACGGCTGTCGCCAACCCAAGCAATCCAGGCGGTGTTATCGCATACATAGGCAACGACAATCACGGTTCCCATCTGTTTGGCATGCAGGGCGATTCTTTTGATAGAGATAGACTCATTAGCAAAAGCAATTGCCTCGTGAAGGAGGGCTTCTGGTTCCAGCGATTTATAATTCTCCTCTACGTAATCTTTCACTGCACTTGCTGCGACCTGGGCAGCAATTTCGCCATGGGAATAGCCTCCCATACCGTCCGCGACTATGAAGACAGCATGTTTCTCCTCCATGGTGGCATAGGCCAGAAAGTCTTGGTTTATTTTCCGGCCGCCGACACCGCTATACTCAAATATTCTCATCCTTTAACTGCACTAATTGTATCGCCGCCATGTTTTGTCACGCGGGGACGGATGGATATCTTAGTAGGACGCAGGGTAATGGACTTATCTGTGGACTTCACTGCCCATAGGTAAGCCTCTCCGGAGCCGAGATTGGCCATTTCGCCCGGGGTCAGATTCTGTAGGGCTGTAATGGCTTTTTGGACGTGTTTTACCCAACCTGGTGAACTGAAACGATGCATTATCACAATGGAACTAAGCTCAATGATTTCCGTGGGCAGACTCATAGGATCCTGACTGGCTATCATAATGGAGACGCCCTTGTGGCGCATTTCGCGGATTGCTGTGGTGATGGAGCCAACCAAATCCCTATTATCCATATACTTGTGGGCCTCATCAAATACGATGAACTTATTGAACCCCACTCCGTTGTGCTCGGACTTCCCGGAGAAGATGTTCATCATCACCACGAACAGGCCGAGGGCCTCGTCCTTGTCAATGAATTCATCACGCAGGTCAACGATAATCAGACGGCCAGGGTGCAGGTATTCCTGCAGCTTGCAGCCGTCGGTGATGTATTCCTCGGCGAAGGAAAGTTTCTGGTACGCCAGGTTCTTTTGAGAATTGGAGAGGAAAGAACTGTTATCCACACCCGCTTTGATGTTGGCAAAGGACATATCATTGCGGCAGGCTTTCATGATTTTCTTCAGTTCCTTCACATAAGCAGCATCATTACCGGTGGCACCCAACAGGAACATCCAGTCCTTGACACTCAGCTCTCTGGAATCGAAGCCGATTTGTGCGACCTCGATATCAGGATATTCGGCCTTGCGAGTCTCCACCTGGGCTTCTGGAGCCAGGAGCAACACGTCTTTTACGGAATGAGCATCCGCACCATATTCGGCTTTCAGCTTAGCCAGTTGTCCAGCAGCGTCATTCGGATACACCATTGAGGTGAATTCCGGGGCATAATCCGGGCTGTCGCTGTAATGGAAAATAACGCCGGCCATTGGATACGGTAGTTTGTTGACATGGCTGAACTGCTTCACGACCATCTCGACAATGGAACCTATGGTGTAGCTCTTACCAGCTCCCTGGACGCCAAACAGGCTGATTGTGTCGCAACCATCCAGCGCAATACCGATGGTGCGTTTATTGGAAACAGCCTTGCCCAAAATGCCGTACTGAGCAGCATCTTCATTCTTGCCTATAAGGACATCATATTTGGGCTGTGTATAGCCATAAGCCGGGCCCTCACCTTCATGAAGCTCATCTGGCTCTTTATCCTTTGGAGGATTGTAGCCATCAACTACCTTGCTCGGGTCTTTTACCTTTACCTCAGGTGTGGGATCAGGTTCTGGTTTTGGCTCGGGGTCTGGCTCTACGGGTTCTTCCTCCGGTTCAGGTTCAACAATCGGCTCGGGTTCCGGCTCAGGAACTGGTTCGGGTTCAACTACCGGTTCTGGCTCTGTCTGAGGAGCCGGCTTGACAGGAATCACCACCGAAGGGTCATCGGGTTCGTCTTCCGGCTCCGGTTTCACCTTGAACGAGTCATGAGGCCTGCGGGATGTTTCTGCTCGATTTGGCTCGAAGAACTCAATAAAGCCCTGGTCTTCCAATTCGAGTTTCTGAGTGCTCAGCGTCTCGTGTTCACTCATTATTTCATCCAGGACAGTTTTGCCCATCGTGTAGATGACGGTATCGCCATAGAAATCCTTTTGTTGGCGCTTCTCCTGAGAGAAATCGAAGATGATACCCAGTTCCTTGAAACGGATGGTATATCCTTCTCCAAGTTTCTTCAGGTAAGCGAGCATCCCTTCTCCAACATTCTTGTCCAGCTGCTCATAGCGAAGCGCACGCTTGATGTAGAACTCAAGCAAGTTCTTAAGTTCCAGCGTTTTCAGCTCACGATCCAGCCGGTCGTAGCCATCTTGTGCCATCTCGAAGTGGAACTTCAGGGCGGCAACGGTATTGGCAATCTGATTCTGAATCTTTGCATGTAGTTCATCACGCTCAGTATCATTCAGGGACTTGCGGCACTTGATTTCTACTATTGTAAAGACCAGTTCGCGTTTCTCGGCATCAATGTTTACGAGGACGTTATCTGCGCGTTCTTTGTCTGCCAGATCAGGTTCCTCAAACAACTCTTTATGGAGGTCAATCGGGATGATAAATGCTTCATCCAGCAAACCCTTCTTGCGAAGGAAGCGTTTAGTAAGGGTGATTCCCAATACTTCGAATGCCTTGTTCTGTGTGGCGTTCATCTGCATCAGCAACGAACTGCTGACAGAACGGACGTCTTCCAAGAGCATGTCAAACAGTTTCCTGTCCGAGATGTCTATACCAAACTCCTTGAAATGAGGCAGCATAAGCCCTTCAACTTCACTGGTTGGCCGCGTGGTCAGGAATGAGGACACGCCCATCAGTTCACGGCCAGGGATGTAATCCAGCAGATATGGAGTTTCGCCAACGTTAAGGCAAGGGAGGTCGAAGAATTCCGGTCCCATGTTCTTGTCGAAGGTGACCACCCAGTCGGAAACATCGTGGATGAATGAGAGCAGCATTGCATCGCTGTCACGGAGGGTCAGCGTTGTGGCAGGGACAGATTCCTCAATGGTCGAAGACATAATACTCCCTGTCAGTTTCTGGATGCTGGTGAACAGACTGATGGTGTCGTTGGCGAACTCTGTAATAGGCTCCGGAATCGTCTTTTCTGAATAATAGCGTTTCCAGAGATATGAGGAGCCCGCTTTCTCTGCGGCTACCACACTCTTGCCAATGACAGCGTTAAGGAAGAATGAGCGGCTGTCATCCGTCTGACGAATCAGTTCTGTATGAACCGGGAAGGGATTCACCAAGAACGATATATGTGCCTGGTACTGCTCATGACGGTCAATAAAGTCCTTGATATTGTTCCTTGAGAAGCGCAGTTTCGGGAACAGGCGGTTGGCAGATGCCTGGGAGAATACTTCGGCTTCTTCAGCCATCAGTGATTCCGGATTCAGAAGGTCTTTCAGCGCGTCGCCTGGCTGGATAAGCGTATCATCTGAGAAGAGACGAATCTCGTAATCGTTTTCCATCCCAATCTTTTCCATTGCAATCAACGACTTGGCGAAGACCTCGGCATCTCCAGCGTTGAAGATATTTATAACAATCTTCTCTGTGTAAGGATGGGCCTTGCCATAATTGAAGATATGGCGCACAACAAGCGGGAGATTGACATCACTGTCGATACGTTTTTCGCCAGAGATATTGAGAACCACGGATGTATAGGACTTGAGCTGACGGAATTCAGAGGCCAATGCGCCTTCTCCAGCCTCGGTGCGTTGAGCATAGGCTCCCCAGCCAAAGGTAAGTTCACCAATGTACTGAAAGGGCTCTTTCAGCCCACCGGCGGACAGCACCAGAGGGGCGGTATCCATCGGAAGGCCATCTTTGAAAAGCTTCTCCAACTTCCCGTGCCATGCGCTCTTGTACACCTTGGGGGTCTCTTTCGTCTTTGCCTCCCAGTCAGAGAACAACTCATAGATGTTCACCAACCAGGCGAGACGCAACGGATGCAGTGGAGATATGAGCCGAACGGGCGTATTCTTCCCATCTGGCATCTCAACTTCCAGAAGAACTGTATCGATGTTCTGCAGCTCGATTGCCACAGCTTCAGAAACGCCATTCTCTGTTTGAGAGCGAATCCATTCCGTAAAATCAGAAACATAGTTCTTGATTTGTGGAACATATTGCGTGATATCAAAACAGTTAGACAAGCCTTCACCGTCTGCCACGGAATCTTTGATGGCTGAGAACAGTTCCTTCCTGGCACTCAAAAGGTGGTCAGGCATGGTGACGGACACTGGAATAAAAGAAAGATGCTGCAGAGAAGTCTCCGTCGGGTTTCCACTTACCGCTGCCTCAACTGAACCAAAGGCTTCTGAATACTTCAGAAAACACCGTTCCAATGCAATCAGTTTCTTGGGAAGCTGAATTTGGAATGGATAACTGGGACCAAAGTCGAATTGATAGATATTATTCAGTGAACCCTCAATCCACTTGTTTCTATCCGTGTTCTCAAGTTCATCAGCATCAACCTCCTCGCCTTTAATCAGCTTGGAAATCCGGTACTGAACAAGAGCTTTGAGATAATTGTCTGCTTTCGCCCGCTTATCTACGGCATCAACAATCTCTACTTCCTCGCCATCGTTATCGATAGTGAATGGAGCCGATTCATTGCAAAATAGCACCATGTTTTCGAGACGGAATTGCTCCGGAGTAAGATTGGGATTATCCTTGCTTGCCTGTTTCCACTGTTCCTGAATAGCTGCCTCCTTGAACGGATTGTTTGTATCCAGAATAATTCCGTCCGCATCAAAAGCATGAACGCGTATCAGGTATTCTCCGTTCTCAAACTTATCTTTTTCAAAGTTGACGGACAACTTTCGGGAGGCATTACGATTGGTGAGTTTTACTTTCTTCAAAACGCCCACCTCCGAAAAGCCATCAAGGGCAACAAGGTAAACTTCAAAATAAGCGATATCCAGATTTTCTTTGGGAGACGGATTCACCGTGACCCGGAACGAAACTTTACTTTTTTTGCCAGCATGGAGGGCCAGAATATAGTTGCCCTGATCATCTGTAACCAGTTCTTTCTTAGGATCCTTTCCTGGGACAATCTCTGTATAGACAATCACTTCTTTGATGTCTCCCTTGAATTTGTCCAGGAGTGGCCACAGCGCAAAGTTAAGATTGGGATGATTGGAGAAGATCTCCTCGCAAAGAGCATATCGCTCATTGACAACATCTTGATTCGTCAAAAGGTTGAGAATCTCCTTCTGGATTGTTTGAGCCTTAATTGGAAGCAGGGCTACGCGGTCTGCCGGTGCGATAGAATAATCGCAAAGGACGTCAGCGCACTTTTCTTTGTTGAGAGCAAGATTGCGGCGCATATTCGTGTCCGGGTGGACCAATTTGCTGTCCGGCAGCATACCAAGGAGGAAGAGGCCATTACCCCAGGATTCATCCGTATAATGCTCGGAATCGACATACAGCAGATAGTTCACCAGTTGCATACTTGGAGAAACATACATCTGAAGGACCTGTGAGACAGAATCCCAAGCAGCTTTTTTATCATCAGGTATCTCTGAGATGAGATAATGCAAGAAAACCACCTTTAACTCAGCTGCAGATAAATTCTGGAACGTCGCATCGCCATAAGAGTCCTCCGCAGATGTCCGGCTGTTTGCTGGAATGAGAACCAGAATAGTGGCCTCCGGATCATTGCGCATCTCAATCAGTTTGGATGCTCTGATAAAGTCCGGGCCCGTCTCATCTTCTGACAAAATGAAAATGGAGATATCCGGATTAACTGTCCGGAGCATCGGAATCAATGACTTCAGCTCGGACATCGCCAGTCCAGTCACTTTCATACAGTGCCCGGGCTTTGCCGCCTTTATGGTCTTGGAGTATGATTCGACCAGGAACGGGAGGAACTTTTCGTAGTATAGTGCTTTAAGGTCTATCATTTCTCATCAAAATTATAGCGTGGACGAATCTTTTGCAGGATATAAGCATCGCTGAGGTCGCTGTAGAAGCCAATCTGACGGAGCTTGTCTTTGAAAGCATCCATATTCTCTTTGAAAGCCTCGTTGGTTTCTACATCGGCATTAGCGAAACGAGGTTCACGGATGCCATCGATAATCAGGCCATAGCGGTTACGGATACGGGCTGCCAGCTCGCTGATGGAGAGAGACTCGGAATAATAACCGCCGTGACCATTGTCGTTGAGGACCAGGATCTGAACCAGCGTTTCCAATAACTTGGAACCAAGAGCCCCACGGCGAGGATGCCGGCGGGAACGACCGTCAGCAAGCAACTTGGATGCTGAGTTCTTCATGCTTACAGCATCAAGGAATTCACGGAGATACTTATACTGAGATGTTCCCAAGTTGGATTTCTCCATGATATAGACATACTTGTTGAAGTAGTCAGTTTCATCAAAATACTGGAGCATATCATTGAGGGAAGTTTCGTCGTCGGTTTCCTTATCCAACTCGTTGTCGCGAATCAGACTGTTGAGGATGACCTTGAACTCGGTTTTATATTCATCGAGGTGACTATGGATGTAATCCAGGGCATTTTCGATGGAAGAGTCTTTATTGTCATTGGCCAAGCTCTTCTGCATGATGTTGATTTTGTATGTCGCGCGTACATAATCACGGAAACTGTTGGCCATGATTTCAGCATCTTTGCAGGCATACTTGGATACCAGACTATCCAGATTGTCCGTCACATCTACAACCATACTCCAATCGTCCTCTACATTCTTGGTGCCGGCCTCAACCATCTTGGGCAGCAGGTACACCAATTTCATCGTGTAAAGGGCCAAGTGGAATCCGCACAGGATTTTCAGATAGTCAATAAACACGGAACGCGGCAGCTTGTCCTGGTACATAAGCAGGCGGCGGATATCGCCATTGAAGATTTCTGTCTGCTGCACCAGGAAAGGCTTTGTATTATCGATGGATGTTACAACGCCTTTCCTCTCTTTCATGTTCTTGGTCAGGAAGAGGATACCGGCAGTATCTACATCCAGATCCACGGAGGATACGATGTCGTTTGCATCTTTGTCCCAGCCCTTGGAAAGATACCTGCTTAAGCCCTCCAGCACTTCTTTGTTGTGGCGCAGCATCACGTAGAGCTGGTCGGAAGTGTTGTAGTCGCGGCAGTATTTCTTGTTCTGGACGCGGAAGCTCAACAGGTGCATAGGCCGGAGAGTAGCCACTTTCTCCTTAACCATATTGCCCCTGTAAATCATGTCGAGAAGACTGCTTCGGAGCCAGTCTTCAATGGCATCCAGATTCTCGGAAGCGCCGGTAATCAAGCCGTCATCTTCCAAGTTCTTGACAAACCCTTCCAGGGAGTCAATGTCATGCTCTTTTTTGTATGCTAAGGTGAGCGGGGCCCCCTGGGCGAATATTTTCATATAGAGATTGGTCAGGGCACGTTCCAGCGTTACACGCTTGGTGTCCACACACAGAATCTGGGGATTCCTGAACGCGATGGCTGTTCCTTTAGGTATCTTGATAATCATACGGCAGCCTCCTATTTAAGTGGTTCAACGGTAATGTGTTTATTGCCTTCCAAACGCACCACGGTAAACTTGCGGTTGTTTTTGGTAACAAGAATCTCTTTGTAGGTCTTGCTCTGCAGGAGGTTCTTGAAAATCTGGAGTTCGATGAATTTGCCTTGCAGGTCATTCACGGACGGATTGAAACCGGAACTGATGTACTGCAACATTTCATACAGATCAAGAGACACCGTAAGCTGAATGAACTTATCCGTCTTGTGACGGAAGGTAAAGCTATCGCTCTCGTATTCAATATACTCCGTCAGATGGTCCGTCTTGTTGACAAAGAGTTCAAATTCGTCGATGGAGAAGCGGCGGTAGCTCTTGGAAAGCGGGTCGCCGACCGCAGAGTTTGAAAGAAGCAGATAGCCATCCGTCAGAGAAGGAGCATCGCAGCCCTCGCTGATGGAGATTGCGCGGGAAAGACCGGACATCGTCTTCTGTAGGGATTCTTCTTCGGAGGATTTCAGTTTCTCTGCAAATTCGCCGATATAGCGGTACGGAAGCCGCTTCATGAAGTCTATCTTTCCCTCAAAGTACTGGTGACGTATGAAGGTCTGATGACTGAGGGAAATCAAGAAGCGGACATTCTCACCGGTTACCTTCCATATGGGCAGGACCTCGTTGACTGCATTGAAGTCATTCAAGAGCGACTGTTTACGGTCATTGAAAATCAGATAGCCGTTCGCCCTCTTCTCTTTGAAGTACAGGTCGCGGTCATTTGCCGGAAGAGCCACCTTGGCAATATCCGTATCACGGAGAATCCTGACCAAACGGTCATTTGACTCGGTTGGACGAAGCGGGAAATACCCATTGTAGTGAAGTGCCGGAGCTGTAATATTGAAATAGAAATAGTTCCAGTACAGTTCCGGTTTGTTTTCCGCGTTGACAAATTCTACCAGCTGCTTCACCTCCTCACAAGAATAATCTCTGGTGAGCATGAAGGATATGAAAGAACGGAGGTCACGCATCGTGATATGCAGTTCCCGCTTGTAAACCACCGCACGCAACAGCCATTCCAAACGGTTAATCACCTCATCACCGGCACTACTGTCATTGAAGGTGTCCACATTGTACTTAATGAAGCACTTGTCTGCCAGCGGGCAGCCCTGGCATTTGCCCCAAAGCTCCGGATTTGTAATGGCCTTAATCTGCTGGGAGAGAAGGCTGGGCGCACTCCCTTCTCTGGCGGTGACAGAACGGAGATTGAGGTTGATAATCATCAAGCCGGGCAGGAGATTGGAGTGGCCTTCATTGTAGAAATAGTCCTCGATACTCTTTTGGAGTGGTTTCAGACCGGGTTCCGTTTCCAGGAAGTCAACCAGGCGGCCCTCATTGATGGCGATAATTCGGCCTTCCGATGAATGCGTGTAATCGGATGAACCGATAAAAGGAGCAAAGAAATCACGCAGAACGGCGTCATTTGCCTTGTCAGATTCATCCTGGGAGCCATCGTAGTTGCTCTGGAACTTGACCCCGTTCAAGGTGAATTCAGAACCGTTCTTGGTCTGGAAGCCAACACGGTTTGTTCCAAGAGCCTCAACTTGCTTCAGAAATGCAGTTTTGCCGTCACCAGCATTACCGGTAATAATGACCAGCTTATACTTGAGGTCTGCTATATCATTCAGAAGTTTGTTGTCCAGTTTTGTCTTGGTGTAAGTCTTCTGGTCCAGGGGGCTCTGGTGAGCACCGGCGCGAGTTCCTCCATTACCATGAACACTTTGGCTATAAAGAGAGTTGACATAAGCAACGATGTCATCTGTCAAGACCGTTGTCTGGGGCGTGTCAGATTTCTTTTCAATGCCATCCGGGCCAATCGCCTCAAGGGCATCCGCCATTTCCTTGGCGGTACCGAAGCGCTTGGTCTTGTCTGTGATGATAGCCTTCATGATGAAGTCCGCAAAGGCATCGGAAATCTTATCGTTGTATTTCCGGATGTCAGTGGGAGCCTCATAAAGCTTGGGATGCATGCTACTGCCAGGCCACGGGTACGCGTGCGCAACCAACTGATATAATGTGATACCCAAAGAGAAGGTATCTGCTGAAGGGCCCCAATCAATCGTCTTGTTGGAAAGAATCAGGTCCGGAGCCATATAGGGCAACGTACCGGCAAAGGCCTTGTCATCGACAGATGTGGATATGTTAAAGTCGATGAGGACGTAGCGCGTGCGGTTATCCCAAACAATGTTGTTGGGCTTGATGTCGCGATGGAAGAGCGGCGGAACTTTATCTTGTAGATACCGTAAGGCAGATAGGATCTGCTTGGCCATCTTATAGATTTCACTGTTCGGAAGCCGAAGGTCTCCACTGGTGTAGTCTCCAAGGTTCTCACCGTTGAGAAGCTCCATCAGCGTGTAAAAAAGTCCCTGGGAGGTCTTATCGTTATAGACAAATTTGACGATGTTGTCGTGTTTGACGTCCTTCAGCGCATCGAATTCGTTGAAAGTGCTCTCCACAGAAACATCCCGGTCAAATATCTTAATTGCATAGAACTTATTCTGAATCAGGTGCTTTGCTTTGAACACCTTCCCGAATCCACCTTTGCCGAGCTGTTCGTAGAGAACGAGAGACTGAGAAACACTCATGCCCGGTTTCATATCTTTGAGATTTAACTGAGCCTCAACTGCGGCAGGCTTATCGCCTTTTTTCTCAGAATCGGTGAGGTACATGTTGATGAACTCAATCATCTCGTCAGCTTCCGCCCAGCGTTTCTGGAGATTGGATGTAATCGTGTGCTTAGCCACTTCGTCCATCCATTCCGGCAAGTCGCTCACTACCTTGGAAGGCAGTTGGTCCTCAGGAATCTCTCCTTTCTGAAGCTTGAAAAGAAGCGTACTGTTGAAGGGAAGTTTACCCGTCATCAGGCGATAGAACACAACTCCGAGAGAGAACAGGTCGCTTCCATAGCAGAAATCACCGTCCAGCATTTCAGGGGCCACATACGGGGAATCATCACCGGAAACGGATGTCATCACGGTGAATCCCAAGTCTTCGTGTCCCTGAAAATAGGAAAGGCCAAAGTTAGCAAGAGCCGCTGTGCCGTCGTTGAGGATGAAGATGTTTTCCGGACTGACATCACGGTGCGTAATATCGTGGCTGTGCGCCACTTTCAACGCCTTGGCGATATCCAGGATAATCCCGAGTTTCTCACGCTGTGTAAAGGTCTTGCTCTTTAACTTCGACTCCAGAGAGGAACCTTCCAGATACTCGCTGTATTCGTAGAAGAAAGTGTGGTCATCGTTGAACTGGAAACTGCTCTTGATGATATTGGGGCAGGTTTCAATTTGCTGAAGGGCGAACTTGGCATTCTGGGCACTCAGGGTCAGGCGTTCCAGTTCCGGCTGGCTCTTGCCTGCAAAACTGAGCGGATACTCACGAACCTTGTACTTCTTGGTAGCAAAAATCTTGGGCTGGCAAAGGTATTCCGTGTATTCCTCGTTGGACTGGAGCGTCTCCAGGATAGCAAAGTCAAGGATTTCTTTCTTTTTGGCGTAGTTCTGATGCGAAGATTCACCGGAGAGGTAATCTGCAATTTCCTGCTGAATGCCAGCGATGTAATCTGGTTCTTTCCGAAGGCGCTCATTGTCAGTTAGATAGTCCACCAACTCTGAGTTAAGGAGGAAAGTCTGCTCATAACAGTCGGAGTGCGGATCTAATCCGAATTTGGACTGGCCGGGATAGCTAAGCGTCACTACGGTCTGGATGGAGCCGAAACGCCATCCGGGATTGTGGTTCTGGAGTTTCGCGGCTAGAATCTTTGTCTTCAGAGTTGCTGTCTTATGCGGGTTCTTGCGCTCAACACCATTCACGCTCCAGATAAAGTCATCACCGTAAAGACTTCCGTTCCAATCCTTATTCTCGATATGATAGATGCCGTGCGGGGCAATCACAATGGCGTCATACTCCCAGTACTTGACGGCGCCCTGGGGCGTCTTACTGGAGTACTCACCATTGGGGATAACCAGATAGTTATCCGGCAACTTCACATACAGAAAGTCCAGCAAACGCTTTTCCCCTGCGTTCACCGGACCATCTCCGAGATGTGTTTTGATGATTTTTGCCATATATTGTGTGTTATTATTCTGTTAGTTATTCCACTTGTCAATCTCTTTTTCAACCAGGGAAATTGCCTCAAGTTCCATCTTGGCAGCCTTTCCCCAGCACTCTCTATGCTTTTCAGCAAGAGAGGCAATCTTTTCCATCTCTGAATCCTCGAAGACAGGGATGGGAATAACAGAGAGAAGTGGGGGCTCTACATGCTGAATGACAGAGCCGAAAATGGGCCTCTGGATAAGTGCCTTTCCGATTTTGGATGACAGGAAGGAAAAAACAAATCCCCTTCTGAGCATGTTGTTCGGAATTATCCGAACAACATGCTCAGAAACGAGTTTCTGAGCATGTTGTTCGTTTGTGAACACTACATCTCCAATGGTACCAGAACGTGGCAGAAGGATCCAGCCTTCCTGAATGAGATATTCATCCAAGTTCGGGGCTTTACGGGATAGTTTTTTGTCACTATCAGGGACAGAAAGAAAGAGATCTGTACCACCCATAAAAGTAATTCCATCCTTCACGTACATGCGCTTCGCGATTCCAGGGCGAGAAATTGATTGAGACACATCGCCTAAAGAACGCCATGCAAAGTGATTCTTGATATAAGCATCATATTGCTTGCCTGCCGCTAGATGATAGGTCGCATCAAAACGGTGCAACTGGGAAGTGAATATGGTTTCAGATGATATCACCCCTGTTTTATCCGTTGTCGGTTCCTCGGGGAAATGAGACTCTATAAGAGCATGAGCCTCATAAAGGGCAGCCATTGCCTCATCCCTCAACCGGGCAGATTCCTGGATGAGATTGTCCACTTTCTCCTGAAAGGCGTCAGGCATTATCGGAATAGGTATCTGCTCAACATTTTGAGGCTCAATATGCTGGATAACCGCACCGAAAGTCCCTTGTGTCAGCAAGTTATAGCCATAAGATGTAGACAGGAAGGAATATACAAATCCCGTTCTCAGGATGTTATTCGGAATTATCCGAATAACATCCTGAGAAGCAAGCTTCTCAGCATGTTGTTCGTTTGTGAAGACAGTATTGCCAATTGTACCGGAGCATGAAATCAGAATCCAACCCTTTTTCAGGATCTTATCCTCCATGTCCGGAGTATATTTCCGGGATATCAACTTTATGTCTGACAGGTCGGCTTTCAGCATATCCGAACTGCCCACCAGGGCAATGCCGTGTTCTTTGCTGCTGACGTAGGCTCTTTTCCAGCGACCAGCATGGAAAATCCGTTCAGAAGCGGCACCAACGGTCGTCAATGGGTAAGGTGCATTCATTACCTGAGCACGGCTCTGGACACCTTCGCTCAGGTGGAAGCTTGCATCAAAACGTCCTCCGTTTTCCAGGAAGGATTTGCTATGTACTGATGATGTACGCATATTATCTACCCTCCACGAATTTTCTGTATGCAGCTGCTACTCCCGGAAGGTCATCATCCAGCATCTTAATCCTTTCCTTGCGTTCTTTTACTACAGGTCGGCCAAACTCATCAGTTGAGAGCCACTGCTTTACGTTTTCGAAAAGCATTTCGGCTCCATCCTCATCTTTCCTGAAAATCTGGTTGCCGCGACGGTCTTTGCCCACCTTGTCAACAATGGCCATAAACACATCGTAGTTCTCATCTTCCAGCGGAATCAGCTGTTCTGCATCCGTCTTCTTCTGCATGAAGAGAAGTGATGCTTGTACACCAACTTGCGGAAGGAAGGTTTCAACCGGAAGGTCAACAGAAGCCAGCATTTTGAAGTGGTGAAGTATCCAGATACGGACAGATTCCATATTAGGATTCCCCAGAATACCGTCCGGAAGAACGATGGCCATCTTGCCTCCTGGTTTCAGGAAACGATAGCAGGCCTCGATGAACAGGACCTCGGGAGCGGTGGAATTCAACTCATAATTGGCTGCAATCTCGGGATCAACCTCAACCTTGGCGCCGAACGGAGGGTTCGTGAATACCATGTCGAATTTACCCTGGGCATTATCTTCGGCCGTTCCAAAGGGGAAATCTTTGTCTTTGCTAATGGCGATGCTCTTGTTAACAGCCTGGGCTATGCGAGGAACATCCGGCTTGGAGCCACCCGGATATTCCAAGGAGTTGATATTATATATGTTGGAATGTCCGTCACCAGACATAACCATATTCATTCTGGCGGCTTTCTTGAGGTCCGGGTCAAAGTCGAAGCCGAAAATCATATTACTGGCGTATTCACGGACCAGGTCATCGATTTCCGGAGAGTTGTATTTGGCTTCCAAGAGCGGTCCCTCTAAATCAGGGTACATGTTCTTGGTCATTTTTCTGCGGACATGGTCCAGCACCATGACAAGAAAACCGCCACTACCGCAAGCGGGATCCAGGACGCGGGTATTCTGATCCGGCTCCAGCATCTCTACCATGCATTTGATGATATTGCGCGGGGTGAAGAACTGGCCGGCTTCCTGCTTGAGGGTGTTTGAGACGATGGTCTCATAGGCAGTGCCTTTGACGTCGACCGTCGCATCCAGGAAAGAGTATTTGGCAAGTTCGCTGGCGACATAGGCAAGGCCCCTGTCGGAGAGGCTTATCATTTCATTGCCGTCGAATACGTCTTTGAAAGTCTCACTGTCTTTCAGCTCCTGGAAGATGCCTTTGATGCGTGCTGCGACAGCAGCCTGGCCTTCAGGGGTATTCATTTCTTTAACGCCCACCCAGAACTTTCGGCGATAGCTGACGCCGTTCTTGGCATCGATGAAGCGGCGCTTTTCGTCATATAGTTTGCAGAAAATGAGGTTCAGAAGTTCCCAGAAGGCTGTTTTCTTCATTCCTTCGTTGCCGTAGATGTAGTCATGACAACGTTTGAATGTGCGGACCAGAGACTCATTGGCAGGCTTGCGGGGTGCTGCTTTGTCACCAGAGGCGATAAGGTCATCGAGTGTCTGATTGACGGCCGGAAAATCGGATATCTCTTCAATAGTTGCCTGTCCCCACTTATCCTCAAAATTACCCAAGAAGTGGAGGTCCTCTCCATTGGTCCAGCAGCCGAATTCGCAGTCGGTATAGGTAAGGATTGTTTCCAGGGAAGCCATCATACCACTCCGATTGTCTGTAGCCTTAACCTTGGCATCTTTAGCCACTATGACGGCCCGGATCAGGTTGTCGGCATCGTGGGCCTTCCCGTGCTCGAAGATGGCCAGGTCAACTTTGGCTGTACGTTTCTTGTCTTCTTCATCTGTATATTTGAAGGAGAAATCCCGCTGCATGTCCTCCATGGCAAATCCATACTCTTCAGACATCGTCTGAATCATGAACTGGAGGTTGCTTTCTTTCTCTGTAGCCTTTACAATCTTGTTAGTAAGGATACAGATAAGCTGATCTTCATTGAGGACTATTTCCTCCGAAGGCGCGTGCTTTTCGGTGGTAGACATAATTTCGGTATTGAAGTACAAAGTTGGTGATTTTTCTTTCCAATATTTTGTCCATCCTGTCCATCTTCTATCCGCCATGAAACTTCGACAACTCATTAGCGTATATCTAACAGCAAGGCTGAGACAAAGTAACTTTCAAAGTTACAAAAATCGAATCAAAGGTCCACTGCATAATTGCAAAAGTTTAACTGTATAACCAATTTATGCCATGCAAAAAAACATTTCGTTCTCCTTTAGTGTCTACAACCGCAATGAAATTATCGCCCAGGAAACGATGAATTACAACGTCAGCGAGAAGCAGCTACGTGAAGTGGCTGTTGTAATGGATGGAAATGGCGGCCATCGCGTGGAACTCTGCGCGTTGGAGGATTTGATTACGGCTTTGGAAGAAGAAATCTATGTAAAGCTATTGCCCGATATTGTACCCGAAGATGTGGATTATGACAACATCTATGTTCAGATTCAGGAAAACATGCCAGAAGATCTGGTAGCAGCCGCTGATGAGTTTGTACGCATGAAAGAAGTGACCATCGCTTATTACATTCAAAAGGATGGCACGGAACTTAAGAGGGAGGGACTGTTCGGGATTTCTCCCAAAGAGTACAACGCGATGCGAAAGACAGCACTCTCTGAGGAAGTTAGAGATACCGATTTTGGACTGATGAAGCGTCTTTTCCCTGATGAGTATTATGGAATTGCAGAGCTGGTTGAAGAAAATGCTTTCAAGGAATGCGTTCGGGACTTCGGTCAGGGTTATCCGGCTGTGTTGAAAGAATTCCCTTATCAAGTCTTCCTGAATCTATAAGAATGATATACTTTTGTTAAAGGAACTTTGTAATCATCAATCATTAACAACATAAGCGAATGAGAGAACTCAAATGTCCCAAGTGCGGAAATGTCTTTTCCGTGGACGAAGCTGACTACGCGTCTATCGTCAATCAGATCAAAGGTGCCGAATTCGACGCTGAGGTGAGCAGGCGTATAGCCGAACTGCACAGGCAGCACCAGGCCGAGGAACAAGCACGCGCCGCCTCGAAGGAGCAGGAACATCAGAGCGAGCTCTTCAAGAAGGATCAGGCGCTAAGTGAGAAGAATGGCGAAATTGCCAGACTGAAGGAGCAGATTTCAGCCTTGGATGACCGGCTGAAACTGGAGGTTGGGAACGCGGTTGCTGACAAGGATAAGGTGATAGCGGAACTACAAGCTACCATCGCCCAAAAGGAAAGCGCTATCCAGATTGCTGTTCTGAGAGAGCAGCAAAAAGCGAAAGAGTCACTACAAGAAAAAGAAGCAGAGATTGCACAACTCCGTTCAGATGCGCAACTGGATAAATCTCGTTCTGAACTACACGAGAAAGTAATTCGGGAGGACTATGAGAACAGGCTGAAAGTGGCTCAGGAGCAGGTTGATTATTACAAGGACCTCAAAAGCCGTCTGTCCACCAAAATGGTCGGAGAGACACTGGAGGTTCACTGCAATACGGTCTTCAACGGTGAACTTCGGCCCCTCTTCCCGAATGCCTATTTCGAGAAGGACAATGATGCGTCCAATGGCAGTAAGGGCGATTTCATTTTCCGTGATTATGAGGACGGCATGGAATACATTTCCATTATGTTTGAAATGAAGAATGAGACGGATGGAGGTGCTACGAAGCATCGGAACGAGGAATTCTTTCGTAAACTGGATGCTGACCGCAAAGCAAAGGGGTGCGAGTATGCCGTTCTGGTCTCGCTGCTGGAACCTGAAAGCGAGCTATACAATGGTGGTATCGTAGATGTATCCTATCGATATCCGAAGATGTATGTTATCCGCCCTCAGTTCTTCAAGGCGATGATTACTCTTCTGGTGAATGCGGCCAAGAAGACGGTGGAGTATAAGAAGGAACTGGCCCTGGCACGCAGCCAAAGCGTGGATGTGACTAACTTCGAGAGTCAACTGCTTGCCTTCAAGGATGCTTTTGGCAGAAACTATCGTCTGGCAAGCGAGAAGTTTAAGACCGCTATCGATGAGATTGACAAGTCTATCACGCATCTACAGAAAATCAAGGATGCTCTGATTGGTTCTGAGAACAATCTGCGTCTAGCCAACGACAAGGCCGATGCGCTCTCTATCAAGCGCCTGACCCGTGGGAATCCCACAATGAAGGCGAAATTCGACGAAGCCCGCGAGAAAAATGCGGCAGATCAACCTGAGATTCAATAAGTATGACGCAAGCTATTGTTATTCACCCTGAGATTGCAGTCCTCCAGAATCGTCTGGAGGAGCTGCGGCAGGAATCGGCCAAACTCTACTTGAGAGCCGAGTATATGCAGTTTGAGGAAAGGCCACATCTGCTATCCTTGTATGAGACACATATCGGCAAACTTCTTTTTGAGGAGTTTCAGCTGAATGTCGAGATTCGATTAGTAAATCTTGAGGCTCAGTTATTTCAGGCGTATATCAACAGGAATGAGCGGCCGGATGAGGAGCAGATCGCACACCGAATCAGCCTGGAAAAGGCCAAGTTCAAAGATGAACTGGAGGAGAAAGAGGCAAGCATCAAAGCTGCACAGGATTACCTCAATGCTCCGTCCTATAGCAAAGAAGAGACGGAGGAACTCAGGGATTTGTATCGGATGATAGCCAAGGCACTGCACCCGGATTTGCATCCGGAGCAGACGCAAAAAGAGCGAGACATGTTCTTGAAGGCTGTGTCGGCTTATCGTATCGGCGATATTTTTGTGCTTAGACAGATTGCCCTTGCATTGACAGAGGAATCCATTGTGGATGTTCCTGAAACGGATTTGCCCCGTCTTATTGAGAAAGCCCAGGAGACAGTGAATTCTTTTAAGCACAGGATAGAGCAGATGAATTCGGTGTTCCCGTTTATATACCGTGATAATCTGACTAACGCTGATTGGATTAAAGAGCAACAGGTGGAAATCGCTGAGCGGATTGCCACTGCGAAAAAACAGCTAGAACAGACCAAGAATTATTTGATGATGTTGAAGATATGGAAACCGGACTCGTTAAGTTAAACCCTGAATTGATGGCCTTAATCCACGACAATGGCGGCGCTGGCATCATTCCTTTCAAACAGGAGATATTTGTCATCAATGTCTTCGTCGCCGGTACCGGGTACTGCGAAAAAATTGCAGAGGTACAGGAGTATATTACCCCTGGAATGCAGTTGACCCTGAGGCGGCATCCGGAAAATGAGGTGGATGAGTTTGCTATTGGAATTTACCATAAGGATGTTCGGATCGGATGGGTGCCGATGAAGGACAATCTTGTTATGGCCAGACTGATGGATGCAGGCAAGATGTTCACTTGCAAGGTGGTTCGCATCGAGCCGAACGAACGTTGGCCAAAGATTAACGTTAGTATTTACATGGTTGATTAGTTGAGTTTACATAGAAGGAGTTGTTATGAAAAAGCCCAAAACTTTTATCCTGGAATGGCGCCCTGCTATCTCCAGCTACAAAATGGCGAATTATGAAGAGGAACTTGCTCACTTCGATGAGGCTTGGTTCAATTGGAGCATTTGGGACTGGAAGGTAGCCGAGGAAGGAGATGAGTTCTATATGATTAAATGTGGGGAAGGTGTAACGGGCATCGTGATGCATGGGGTTATCGATTCGGAACCCTATCAGGATGAGGATTGGTCAGGACAGGGACGTGTTGTGTACTATGCGGACCTGGAGCCGGATATCATGATTCATCCGGATAAGTGCCGCTTGCTTACTACTGATGCTTTGGAGGCTGCCCTGCCTGATTTCCAGTGGAATGGTGGCCATTCAGGACGGGTGCTTTCTGAAGCTTATGCAGAGAAACTTCGGCAAATGTGGACAGAGTACCTTGCCATGAACAATGATTTCTTCAATGGGGACGGCAGGGCTGTCCGAAAATCTGAGGAGTTGCAATAATCAAACTAGATAATAGACAATGAAAGATAACATGAATTCGAATACTGCCCCCATTATGGGCTTCGAGAGACTACGCGAAAATGTCGACGGGCCCGGGCTAAGGACACTGGTCCTTTTCGCTGGATGTCCGCTGCACTGCGAGTACTGCCTAAATAAGATGCTGCTTAAAAGCGGGATCAAGAAGGATTTTACTCCGAAAGAATTATATGACATCCTGAAGATTGACTGCTCATATTTCGAGATTTCAGACGGTGGGATAACTTTTGGCGGCGGAGAGCCAGCATTGCAGAGCCGTTTCATCAAGGACTTCTACGAACTGTGTAATGAAATGGATGACGATATGGATATCCGTTTGGAAACAAGCCTTAATGTCCAGCTTGAGCATATACAGCTTCTTGTATAATGGTCCCCTGAAACTGGACACGGAGTTAAGACAAATTAAAAACACTTAACTTTGTTGTCGAATATGGGAAAGACATC
>Ga0208297_1001452_pt1 | contig 21831 bp, 14 predicted proteins | sample LMS_cellobiose_e_FD_187367 | JGI IMG/M metagenome (GOLD analysis project Ga0208297, IMG submission 187367) | Rumen-fistulated moose microbial communities from Alaska, USA - LMS_cellobiose_enrichment (SPAdes) (version 2) | ecosystem: Host-associated > Mammals > Digestive system > Stomach > Rumen... | reverse complement strand
CGAAGATAGCGGTAGCGATGAACAGATAGGAGCGGCAGAGCTCTTTTTTCTTTCTGGCAATTCGATTGAATAAAAATAGAGGATGCCTCCTCAAGGTCTAAGTTTAGACCTTTTGGGACACCCTCTCTTTTATTGCGTCAGATCAGTTCGTTGATGTCGCAGTACGGGATGTCGGGGAAGGCGTTGGCGACCGTCCTGCAGGTCAGCTTGCCGTCGTAGGTGTTGATGCCCAGCGACAGAGGCCTGTCGTCCTTCGCGGCCTGCTCGAGCCCCTTGTTCGCGATCTCGAGGCCGTATCTGAGGGTCGCGTTGGTAAGGGCGATGGTGCTGGTCCTGGGAACGACGCCCGGGATGTTGCCCACGCAGTAATGGATGACTCCGTCGACAACGAATACAGGGTCGTCATGGCTGGTGACGTGCGAGGTCTCGCCGCAGCCGCCCTGGTCGATGACGATATCGACGAATACGCAGCCGGGCTTCATATCCTTGAGGTATTTCTTCTTGAAGACCTTCGGCGCCGCGGCTCCCGCGTTCATGAGCACGCAGCCCACGACGAGGTCTGCCTTCTTGACCGCGTTCCAGACGTTGCTGTCGTTTGAAATAAGGGTCTGGATCTTGAAATCGAATATGTGTTCAAGCTCGTCGAGCCTCTTGGGGTTGATGTCGAGTATCGTGACGTTGGCGCCCATGCCAAGAGCCATCCTCGCTGCGTTCATGCCTACCTGGCCTCCGCCGAGTATGACGACCTCTGCCTTCGGGGTCCCGGGGACGCCTCCGAGCAGCACGCCCCTGCCCTTGTGCTGGTTGCTCGTCTCGAGGAACTTGACGCCTTCCTGCACGGCCATACGGCCGGCGATCCAGCTCATCGGGATGAGCAGTGGCAGGCTCCTGTCGGGCAGCTGAACGGTCTCATAGGCGACAGCCTTGACCTTTTTCGCGAGCAGAGCGTCGGTCTGCTCCCTGTCAGCGGCCAGATGCAGGTAGGTGAAGAGGATGAGTCCCTCGTGGAAGAACTGATATTCTTCGGGGAGAGGCTCCTTGACCTTGACTATCATCTCTGAGATGTCCCAGACGTCCTTTGCCTTCTCGAGCATCTTCGCGCCGGCTTCGATATATTCGGCGTCGGGGAACCCGCTGCCGTCGCCGGCTCCGCACTCGATATAGACCTCGTGGCCTGCGGCTACGTACTCCCTGACGTTATCGGGAGTGAGGCCTACGCGGAACTCCTCGTTCTTGATCTCTTTAGTACAACCTATTCTCATCGGAACCTCTCCTTTCAGCGGACCTTCAACGTCCTGAAAAATGTTCAAAATGTGCGAAATATATTATATCTGACTATATTGTACTACAAAAAACAGCGCATATCAGCAGGGTATGCGCTGTTTTCTGTGATTCTTATCAGCCGTCTCAATCGACTATCTCGATGCGGCCCTCGACGTGCGAATCGAGCCCGTCGTTGGTCGCGAAGTATTCCTCGACTATGTTGTTGACGGAGGTCGCCACGACCCTCGGCCTCATGTTCTTCTTGACCTCCTCGAGCGGGACCCCGAAGAACTCGTCGAAATTCTTGTAGTGGAAGTCCTGCAGGGCGATCTTTACCCTGTCAGCCGGGCCTATGGGCTTTCCGTTCAGCGAAAGGTCTTCGATCTCCTTCGTCGTGCGGTTGTAGCGCACGTGGAAGCCCTTTGAGTACTGGTAGAACTCAGTGTCACCGTCGGCCCTCTGCCAGCAGTCGTCGCGGAAGACGAACTTCAGCATGCGGCTCAGCTGATCTCCGGTGACCTCGAGCATGTGCAGGGCGTCGTCGAAAGGCGTGTTTTCAAGCATGTCCTGATATTCGACTACCGGCCCCATCTCCTTCTTGCGAATGCTTCCGGAGCCCATGAACATGATGTCGAAGCTGCTCTCCCACTGTATGGCGTCGGCGTAGAGGTTGCCCATCTCGGTCTCCTGGCAGCGCTTGGGGTGGGTCAGCTTTCTCGCGAAGCGCGTCACGACGCGCTTGTATTTCGTGTCGGTCTCGGTGCGGTAGCTGTCGAGCAAGCTCTCCATGTTTTTGTCGACGGGCGAGGTGTCCTCGTTGATGGGAACGCACTCCCATTTCATCCCGCGAAGCCCCTTGTCGACCAGCAGGTCCATGCGGCCGATGATCTGGGTCCCGGTACCTGCCTGCACTATGGGGACCCCGTTGACTATCTCGGGCTCGTCCATGAATGTGTGCGAATGCCCGCCGATGATGAGATCGACGCCCCAGTCGGGGTTCAGCAGCTGCGCGAGCTCGCGGTCGGCGTCGATGCCGATGTGAGTGATCAGCACGGTAAGGTCGGTCTTCGTCGTGCGGTAGTTGTCGCAGATGATGCCGACCTCCTTGGCCGCGGCTTCCACGTCGATGAAGGTACCGATAATGTGCTCGTTCTTCGCGGAAGCCAGCACCTCTTCGGTGAGTATGCCTATGCAGAGTATGCGCATGCCGCCCACCTCAAGGTTGACGTAGGGCTTGAAGAGGCGCGCGTTGTTCATCGTGACGAAGAGGTTGGCGTTGATGATCGGGAACTTCGCGCACTTTTCAAGGAACAGCAGGTGCGCCATGCCGTAGTCGGCCTCGTGGTTGCCTATGGTCGCGACGTTGGGACGGAGCACGTTCATGAGGTCTATGGTCGAGAGCCCGTGGTATTCCGAGTCTATGATGGACCCGCGGAACATGTCGCCCGCGATAAGGTAGACCGTGTTGGGCTCCTCTTCCCGGACTTTGTTCACATAGCCCGAGAGCATCGCAAGGCCGCCGGTCTGCTTTCCGTCCTTTTCTTTGGGCAGGAAGTCGCCGTGCATGTCGTTGGAATGCAGGATGGTCAGTTTCCTGGGTTCGCTCATCTGTGCTCCTTTCTCTGCAGCATTTGCGTTCTTTGCAGTTTATATCGTTTTGATCTTCCGCCGTTACAGGTTTATCTCGACCTTCGTCTCCTCAGCGTCCGCAAACAGCGGCTGAAGCTTCTTAACGAAGGCCTCGACCTGCTGCGGGCAGCGGCCTATGTATTTCGAAGGCTCGAGCAGGGCCTCCATCTCTTCGTAGGTCATGCCGAAGGCGGGCTCGGCGGCGAGCTCTTTGAGCAGCTCTGCCGGGCGGCCGTCCTTCATTGCGGCGGTGGCGCGCATCGAAGCCTCTCTGATGACCTCGTGAAGCTGCTGGCGGTCTCCTCCGCGCTTTACGCCCTCCATCATGAGGTTCTCGGTGGCGATGAACGGCAGGTATTCGCGCACCGCGCGGTCGACTATCTTTTCGTTGACGACGAGCCCGTCGCTGACGTTGAGCACGAGGCGCAGCACCGCGTCCGCGCAGAGGAAGCCCTCGGGCAGCGAGATGCGGCGGTTTGCGGAATCGTCGAGGGTGCGCTCTAGCCACTGCACGCTTACGGTGAGAGGCGCGTTGGCAGCGTCCGCCATCAGGTAGCGTGAAAGCGAGACGATGCGCTCGCTGCGCATCGGGTTGCGCTTGTAGGCCATGGCGGAGGAGCCGATCTGGTTCTTTTCGAAGGGTTCCTCGAGCTGGCGGTCGTGCTGCAGCAGGCGGATGTCGTTGCCCATCTTCGAAGCGCTCTGCGCGATCGAGCTGAGCACGTTGAGGATGCGGCTGTCGAGCTTGCGCGGGTAGGTCTGGCCGCAGACGTCGAAGACCTCGTCGAAGCCGAACTCGGCGGCGATCATGCGGTTCATCTCGTCTATCTTCGCCTCGTCGCCCTCAAAGAGCTCCATGAAGCTGGCCTCGGTGCCGGTGGTGCCGCGGCAGCCGAGCAGTTTGAGGCAGCCGAGCACGTAGTCTATCTCGCCGAGGTCGGTGTAGAAGTCCTGGAGCCACAGCGAGGCGCGCTTGCCCATGGTCACGAGCTGCGCGGGCTGATAGTGGGTGTAGCCAAGGCAGGGCAGGTCCTTGTATTTCATCGCGAAGGCCGAGAGGTTCTTCAGCACGTTCACGAGCTCTTTGCGGATGTAGAGCAGAGCGTCGCGGTAGATTATAACGTCCGCGTTGTCGGTCACGTAGCAGCTGGTAGCGCCGAGGTGGATGATGCCCGCGGCCTTGGGAGCCGCCAGCCCGTAGGCGTAGACGTGGGCCATGACGTCGTGGCGCACTTCCTTTTCGCGCGCGGCGGCGGCCTCGTAGTCGATGTCCGTGAGGTGGGCCTCGAGCTCGGCGACCTGTTCGGCGCTGACCGGCAGGCCGAGCTCGTGTTCAGCCCTCGCGAGGGCTATCCAGAGCCTCCTCCAGGTCTGTATGCGGGTGTCCGCGGAAAACAGCTTCAGCATGTATTCCGAGGCGTATCTCGATGAGAGCGGGGACTGGTAGATGTCGTTCATTGTCTGGTTCCTTCCCTTTCAGGCGCTTTGTGTATATTGCTATTCGACCGTAACGCTCTTGGCGAGGTTGCGGGGCTTGTCTACGTCGAGGCCTCTGGCCACTCCGGTGTAGTAGCTGAGCAGCTGCAGCGGTATTATGGCGAGGCTTCCGATGAAGTGGCGGTCTACGTTGGGCACGTAGATCGTGAAGTTGACCGAATCTTCGACGCTGTAGTTGCCGAAGCAGGTAACGCCCATCAGGTAGGCGCCGCGGGCCTTGCATTCGGCCATGTTGCTGACGGTCTTCTCGAGCAGCTCCTTTTGAGTGAGCACGCCTATGACCAGCGTGCCGTTCTCGATGAGACTTATGGTGCCGTGCTTGAGCTCGCCGGCGGCGTAGGCCTCGGAGTGAATGTAGGAGATCTCCTTCATCTTGAGGCTGCCCTCAAGGCTTATCGCGTAGTCGGAGCCGCGGCCTATGAAGAAGATGTCGCGCGCGTTGAAGAACTTGGAGGCGAACCACTGTATGCGGCCCTTGTCTTCGAGGGCGCGCTCTATCTTTTCTGGGATGGACTTAAGCTCGCCTATGAGGCGTTCGTATTCGGCCTTGTCTATGCGTCCGCGCACGAGGGCGAACTGCAGGGCGAGGCAGTCCATTGCCGCGAGCTGGGCGCTGTAGGCCTTGGTGGTCGCGACCGCTATCTCGGGTCCCGCAAGGGTATAGAGCACGTTGTCCGCTTCACGGGCTATCGTGGAACCTACCACGTTGACGACCGCGAGGGTCTTTATGCCGTGAGCCTTCGCTTCGCGCAGGGCGGCAAGGGAATCAGCGGTCTCGCCCGACTGCGAGATGACTATGACGAGCGCGTCTTTATCGAGCAGCAGCTTTCTGTAGCGGAACTCCGACGCGAGTTCGACCCTGACGGGTATCTCCGCCAGGTCCTCGAGCACGTACTGCGCGGCCATGCCCACGTGCCACGCGGAGCCGCAGGCCACGATGTCGACGCTGCTCACGGAGGCGAGAGCTTCGTCGCTGAGACCCGCCGCGCTGAGGTCGACGCGTCCGTCCTTTATGATGCTTGAAAGAGTGTCGCGCACGGCCTTGGGCTGCTCGTGTATCTCCTTGATCATGAAGTGCTCGAAACCGCCCTTTTCGGCAGCTTCGGCGTCCCAGGTGATCTCGGTCGGCTCCAGGCTCACCTTGTCGCCGTTGAGGTCGAAGAAGGTGACGCCGCCGGGAACGATCTGCGCGCACTGCAGGTTGTCGATGTAGTAAACGTTTCTGGTGTATTTGAGTATCGCGGGGACGTCGGACGCAAGGTACGACTCGCCTCCCTCGACTCCGATGATCATCGGGCTGTCCTTGCGGGCGGCGTAGATCTCGCCCGGGTAGTCCTTGAACATGAGGGCGAGGGCGTAGGAACCGCGCACGCGGACCATCATCCTGTTGATGGCGTCGACGGGCCCGATCTGGTATTTCTTGTAGTAATAATCGACGAGCTTTACGACGACCTCGGTGTCGGTCTCGCTGTAGAACTCGTAGCCGTGGCGCTGCAGCTTGGCCTTGAGCTCCTCGAAGTTCTCGATGATGCCGTTGTGCACGCCTACGACGTCCGAAAGGACGGAGCCGGAGCCCGTGCCCGTGCAGTTGCCGCTCACGTGCGGGTGGGCGTTGGTCTGGCTGGGTTCCCCGTGGGTGGCCCAGCGGGTGTGCCCTATCCCGCAGCTGCCAGGAAGGGTCTTGCCGTTGTCCGTCTTTTCAGCGAGGTTGCGCAGCTTGCCGGTCGCCTTGACGACCTCTGCCAGCCTGCTCCCGTCCCTCACCGCGAGCCCCGCCGAATCATAGCCTCTGTATTCGAGCTTTGCCAGTCCGTCGAGAAGTATCGGCGCGGCATCGTGTATGCCTGTATATCCAACTATTCCGCACATAAAGCGCCTCCGATGATCATGTTTAACAATATATTTTACATAGAAAATCCCTATAATATCAAGCGCTTATAGGGATTTTTCATATTCTCGTATTTTGCGCCTCAGTCCCGCCTGATGTACGCCTCGCGCTCGGGTCCGACCGAAACGTAAGTTATATGGCAGCCTATCGCGCGCTCCACGTATTCGACGTAGCTCTTCGCCTCTGCCGGGAGGCTGTCCCAGCTGCGGCAGCCCGAGATGTCGCGCTTCCAGCCTGGAAGGTATTCGGTTACCGGCCTGCAGTCGTTCAGCAGCGAGGGGAACGGGAACTCGTCGGTGAACTCTCCGTTCAGCTCGTAGCGGGTGCAGACAGGGATGCGGTCCATGTAGCTGAGCACGTCGAGCTTTGTAAGGGCGATGTCGGTGGCGGCCTGCATCTTCACGCCGTAGCGGGTCGCGACTATGTCTATGGGACCCACCCTGCGGGGCCTTCCGGTCTTGGCTCCGTACTCGAAGCCCGCCTTGCGAAGCTCTTCAGCCTCTTCGCCGAACCACTCGCAGACGAAGGGTCCCTCGCCCACGCAGGTCGAATAGGCCTTTACCACGCCTACGACCTTGTCGATGGAGGCTCCCGGTATGCCCGCGCCTACAGGCGCATAGGCGGCTATAGTGTTGGACGAGGTCACGTAAGGGTAGATGCCGAAATCGACGTCGCGCAGGGCTCCGAGCTGAGCCTCGAAGAGAATTCCCCTTCCGGCCGCCTGGGCCTCGTGCAGGAAGGCTCCTGTGTCGCAGATGTACGGCGCGAGCTTAGTGCCGTAATCTTCGAGCCAGGCGTCCATCTCTTCCATGGTGACGGCCTTCGCTCCGTAAACGCGGGTGATGATCAGGTCCTTCCACTCGAGGATGTCGCGCATGTGCTCCCTGAGGTGGGCCGGGTGCAGCAGCTCTCCCGCCATTATGGTCTTCTTCTGGAACTTGTCCGAATAGAACGGGGCTATGCCCTGCTTCGTGGAACCGTACTTTTTGTCTGCCAGGCGCTGCTCCTCGAGCTCGTCGAGCTGGCGGTGCCAGGGCAGCAGCAGAGACGCGCGGTCGCTTATCTTCAGGTTTTCGGGGCTGATCTCGACCCCGCCCGCCCTTACGGCTTCGATCTCCTTCCAGAGGTTCTCGAGGTCGAGGGCGACCCCGTTGCCGAGTATGTTTACGACGCCCTTGCGGAACACGCCCGAAGGCAGCAGATGCAGGGCGAACTTTCCGAATTCGTTGATCACGGTGTGCCCGGCGTTGCCGCCTCCCTGGCAGCGGACGACTATATCGTAGTCTTCGGTGAGCAGGTCGACCATGCGGCCCTTGCCCTCGTCTCCCCAGTTTATACCGACTATCGCGCAGTTAGACATTTTTGCTTCCTTTCATTCGCCGAGACCGGCGATCATCTCTTCGGCGGCGGCCTTTTTTGAGATCCTCCGCTCCATGGCGTTCTTAAGTATCAGGTGATGGGCCTCGTCCTCGCTTAGGCCGCGCTTTTCTATGAGCAGCCATTTTGCGCGGTTGACGAGCCTTATCTCTTCGATCTTCGAATCGACCGAGGGCTGGCTGCGGCGCACTCCGCGCAGCCTTTCGCGCATGGCGCAGAGCCCGCGCAGGGTCTGGCTCATGAGCTGCAGGCTCGTGGGCCTTGAGAGCGTGACAACGCCCGATGGCAGCAGCTTTTCGTAAACGTCGCCGTACAGCTCGCTCCTGACCATGAGGAGCACGGCCGCGTCGGAGCTCTCGCAGATCTCGGCGGCAAGCCCGGTGCCCGGGTCGTCGGGCAGAGGCGAGTTGATGATGACTATGTCGAACGGGGAGCCGACGAGCCTCTGGCGCGCTTCGCTGACGCTGCGCAGCTCGGTGACGGGCCAGAACTCGCCCGCGGGCAGCAACTGCCTGGTCGCGGTATTGAATTTTTCTGAAGCCGACAGCAGAAGGACGCTGTACGTGCTGCTCCGGAATACCACTTCTGTTACGCCTTTCTGCCGCAGTAACTCTCTATGACCGTATCGGGTATGTGCTTGCGTATGAATCCGCTGCCGCGCGCAAGAACCGCGGCTTCCTCGATGCTCGCAGGAAGCTTGGCAGTGCCTTCAGGCATGCCGCCCGCCTCGCTGAAGGCGTTGAGATCTGAGGCCGGGGGAAGCGCGAGCCCCTGCTCCATGCCGCTTACGGCGGCGTAGATGATGAGCGCGAAGGCCAGATACGGGTTGGCCGCCGCGTCGGGCGAGCGCAGCTCAACTCTGCGGTATTCGCCGCAGGCCGCGGGGACCCTTATAAGCTGCGAGCGGTTCTCCTCTGACCAGCTGACCCAGGCGGGAGCCTTGTCGCGGCCGAGCCTGAGGTAAGACCCGCGCACGGGGTTGAGGAAGAGGCTCATCTCCCTGATCTTGTCCATGAGCCCCGGTATGAGCTCGGTGACGAGCTGGGTGCCGTCAGCGCGCTTAGCCGAAATGTTTATATGCATGCCGCTGCCCGGGAAGTCCTCGAGCGGGCGCGGCGAAAAGTCCGCGTGCAGGCCGTTGCGCGCCGCGACAGCCTTGACCACGCTCTTGAAGAGGACCGCGTTGTCCGCGGCGGAAAGAGGATCTGCGTAGCGGAAGTCTATCTCGTTCTGCCCCGGACCGCTCTCGTGATGCGAGCTTTCGGGGAACATTCCCATCTGCTCCAGGGTGAGGCATATCTCGCGCCTCACGTTCTCGCCGAGGTCGTCCGGAGCGACGTCCATGTATGAAGCGCTGTCGAAGGGCTCCTTCGTCGGCTTTCCATCCTCGTCGAGCTTGAACAGGTAGAACTCCATCTCGGTGCCGAAGCTGAAGCTGAGGCCTTTGCTCTCCGCGAACGCGGCCGCCCGCTTGAGTATCTGCCTGGTATCGGCCTCGAACGGGGAACCGTCCGGGTGCACTATGTCGCAGAACATGTGCGCCACGCGCCCCTGCTGGGGCCTCCAGGGCAGCTCGGTGAGCGTGCCGGGGTTCGGCCTCAGGAAGAGGTCCGACCTGACCTGCATGTCAAAGCCGTCTATCGCTGAAGCGTCAATCGCGATGCCGTGCTCGAAGGCCCTCGGAAGCTCGGGAGCCATTATGGCCGCGTTCTTCTGCCTTCCGTAAACGTCGCAGAACGCCATCCTTATGAACTTGACGTCCTCCTCAAGGACGTACTGCATCACTTCGTCTATCGTATAATTCATAGTCCGGTCCTTTCACGGTATCACTGCCGTTTCGCAGACAAAAACATGATTTATTTTATAACCTGCGGGGCCCGTCCGCAATATCCAATGCGGCTCCCACGAAGCCCATAAACAGCGGGTGCGGCCTGTTCGGGCGGCTCTTGAACTCGGGGTGGAACTGCACGCCCACGAAGAAGGGGCGCCCGGGCAGCTCCACGGTCTCGATCAGGAGCCCGTCGGGCGAGCAGCCGCTCAGCACCAGTCCGGCGGCCTTCATTGCCTCGCGGTAGTCGTTGTTGAACTCGTAGCGGTGGCGGTGTCTCTCCGCTATGTTGAGCCTTCCGTAGCAGCGCTCCATCACGGTGCCGGGCGTTATAACGCAGGGGCAGCTGCCCAGACGAAGGGTCCCGCCCTTGTCTATCTCGTCGCTCTGGCCGGGCATGAAGTCTATGACCTTATGAGCGCCGTCCGGCGCGAACTCGCCGCTGTTGGCGTCGGCTATGCCCAGCACGTGGCGTGCGAATTCGATGACCGCGATCTGCATGCCAAGGCAGATGCCGAAGTACGGCACGTTTTTTTCGCGCGCGTAGCGGCAGGCCGTTATCATGCCTTCTATCCCGCGGTCCCCGAAGCCTCCGGGCACCAGTATCCCGTCCGCGGTTCCCAGGACTTCGGCCACGTTTTCTTCGGTGATCTGCTCCGAATCTATCCAGTCGATGTCGACGTGCGAGCCGAGGGCGAAGCCCGCGTGCCTCAGGGCTTCCGCAACTGACAGATAGGCGTCGTGCAGCTGCACGTACTTGCCGACCAGGGCTATGCGCACGTTCTTTTCTGCGCTCTTGACCTTTTCGACCATGGCGCTCCACTCCGCAAGATCGGGAGCCGGAGCCTCGATGCCGAGCTCCCTGCAGACTATGTCCGAAAGTCCCGACTGCTCAAGGTAAAGAGGAGCCTCGTACAGGACCGGGAGCGTCAGGTTCTCGATGACGCAGTCAGGCTTGACGTTGCAGAAGTTGGCTATCTTGGCGAAGATCGAGTGGTCGGTTATGGGCTCGTCGCAGCGCAGCACGATGATGTCAGGCGAGATGCCCATACCCTGCAGCTCCTTCACGGAATGCTGCGTGGGCTTGGACTTGTGCTCCCCCGAAGCCTTCAGATATGGCACGAGGCAGACGTGTATGTACAGCGCGTTCCCCGGGCCAGCCTCGCGGCCGACCTGCCTTATCGCCTCGATGAAGGGCTGTCCCTCGATGTCGCCTATAGTGCCGCCGACCTCGGTGATAACCACGTCAGCACCGGTCTTCTGCCCCACCTTGCAGATAAAGCGCTTGATCTCGTCGGTGATGTGCGGTATGGCCTGCACTGTGCTGCCGAGGTACTCGCCGCGCCTCTCCTTGGCGATGACGTTCGAGTAGACCTTGCCCGTGGTAAGGTTCGAGTATTTGTTCAGGTCCTCGTCTATAAAGCGCTCGTAATGGCCGAGGTCGAGGTCGGTCTCCGCGCCGTCCTCGGTCACGTAGACCTCGCCGTGCTGATAAGGGCTCATAGTCCCCGGGTCCACGTTTATGTACGGATCCAGCTTCTGGGCCGCGACCTTGAGCCCCCTCGCCTTGAGAAGGCGCCCTAAAGAGGCCGCCGTTATGCCTTTTCCGAGCCCCGAGACCACGCCTCCGGTCACAAATATATACTTCGCCATCGCTGCACCTCCCGCGCCTCACAAATAAAAAAGCGTCCGACCGGGACTTTAACCCGAGGTCGAACGCCGTTGTTCAAACTCACACAAAAAATCTACTCCCGCGAGGCTCCGCTGTCAAGCGGAAAGTGAGTGCGGCAGAGCTTTTCGCCCGCGTTTTTACACCGCGGCCGCTGCCGCGAAGCCCTTTTCGAGGTCGGCTATGATGTCGTCGATATGCTCGGTGCCTATCGAAAGGCGTATGGTGCTCTGGAAGATCCCCTGGTCCGCGAGCTCGCTCTCGGAGAGCTGCGAATGCGTGGTGGTCGCGGGGTGGATGACCAGCGACTTGACGTCAGCAACGTTGGCGAGCAGCGAGAAGATCTCGAGCGCGTCTATGAACGCGAAGGCCTCCTTGCGGCCGCCTTTGATGTCGAAGGTGAAGATCGAAGCGCCGCCGTTCGGGAAGTACTTCTTGTAAAGCTCGTGGTCGGGGTGATCGGGGATCGCGGGATGGTTGACCTTCGCTACCTGCGGATGAGCCGCGAGGTACTCGACGACCTTAGCCGCGTTCTCCGCGTGGCGCTCAAGGCGCAGCGACAGAGTCTCTACGCCCTGAAGCAGCAGGAACGCGTTGAAAGGAGAAATAGCTGCACCCGTGTCGCGGAGTATGACGGCGCGAAGATACGTTATGAACGCCGCGGGTCCGGCAGCGTCGACGAAGGAGATGCCGTGGTAGCTGGGGTTGGGCTCCGCTATCGGGGCGTACTTGCCCGCAGCCTTCCAGTCGAACCTGCCCGAATCGACCACTATGCCGCCGAGGGTGGTGCCATGGCCGCCTATGAACTTGGTCGCCGAATGCACGACGATGTCCGCCCCGTGCTCGATGGGCCTGATAAGATAAGGCGTGCCGAAGGTGTTGTCGATCACGAGCGGTACGCTTGCCGCGTGGGCGATCTCAGCCAGTGCGTCGATGTCGGGGATGTCTGAGTTCGGATTGCCCAGGGTCTCAAGATATATCGCCTTGGTGTTAGGCTTTATCGCCGCCTTCACCTCGTCGAGGTCGTGGGCGTTGACGAAGGTCGTCTCAATTCCGAAGAGCGGCAGGGTGTGGGCGAGCAGGTTGTAGCTGCCGCCGTAGATGGTCTTCTGAGCCACGATGTGGTCGCCCTGCTGAGCCAGAGCCTGGATGGTATAGCTGATGGCCGCAGCGCCCGAAGCGACGGCAAGCGCGCCAACGCCGCCTTCAAGGGCGGCAAGCCTCTTTTCGAGCACGTCCTGGGTCGAGTTGGTCAGGCGTCCGTAGATGTTGCCGGCGTCGGTGAGCCCGAAGCGCGCGGCCGCGTGCTCGGAGTTGTGAAAAACGTACGAAGTGGTCTGATAGATGGGGACCGCCCTCGCGTCTGTGGCGGGGTCTGCCTGTTCCTGGCCTACGTGGAGCTGAAGCGTTTCAAATCTGTAATCTGACATTTTATTTACCTTTCTCATAATAAAACAAAACTAAGCGAACCGTTTTTATGAAAGAGACCGCATTCGTCCGTTGCGGAAGTTATGTCTGAGAAGGTATTCGAAGTGTTTTTTCATTGATCCTGCTCCTGAAAGTTTCAGCCAGCTCCCTATTTACATAGTAGGTTGATATGTTTATAGCAAAATAATACCTGCTTGTCAACAGAAAAAACGGACGGTCCCGGAAAACGCCGGAGCCGTCCGCTGTGCACAGTTTGCTTTATATTTCCATGATCCATCCTTCGGGGGCTTCGATCGTGCCCATCTGTATGCCTCTTATGGTGTCATACAGCTGCCTGGTAACGGGTCCGAGCCCTTCCTCGGTATCACGGAAGGTGATGGTGAGCCCCCTGTCGGTTATGCTCCCGACGGGAGAGATGACCGCAGCGGTGCCGCAGAGCCCGCATTCGACGAAATCTGGCAGCTCGTCGTAGGCTATGCGGCGCTGTTCGACCTCGATGCCGAGATACTTTTCCGCGATATAGACCAGCGAGCGGCGGGTCACCGAAGGCAGTATCGAGTCCGATCTGGGCGTGAGCACCCTGCCGTCGCGGGTGACGAAGAGTATGTTGGCCCCTCCGGTCTCTTCGATGAAGTTGCGGCTGCCCGGGTCAAGGTACAGGTTCTCGTCGTAGCCAAGGCGGTGCGCCTCCATTATCGCCTGAAGGCTCATGGCGTAGTTGAGGCCGGCCTTGATGTGGCCTGTGCCGCGGGGAGCCGCCCTGTCGAGATCGCAGATGCGCAGCCTCACGGGCTTTATGCCGCCTTTGAAGTATGGCCCCACTGGGCTCGCGTAGACCCTGAACTGGTATTCGGTCGAAGGCTTTACGCCCAGGACCGCGTCGGAGCCGAACATGAAAGGCCTGATGTAAAGCGAGGCTCCGGTCCCGTAGGGAGGAACGTACTCGCTGTTGGCCTGCACGACCTTTCTTATCGCGGCAAGAAAATCCTTTACCGGATAGACCGGCATCTCCATGCGCTTGCAGCTGTTCTTCATGCGCTCCGCGTTCAAGTCGGGTCTGAAGCAGACGGTCCGGCCGTCTCCGGTCTTGTACGCTTTCATGCCCTCGAACACGGTCTGCGCGTACTGCAGCACGCCCGCGCTCTCGCTGATCGCGACCGTCGCGTCTTCCGTAAGGCGCCCTTCGTCCCAGCTTCCGTCCCTGAACTCCGACACGAAGCGCCACGGGGTCTTGATATATCCGAAGCCCAGGCTTCCCCAATCGATATCCATTTCGTTCCTCCTTTCACTTTCCGCTGTTTCCGTAGTTCGAGAGCACCCTGGCCGACGGGTCGTTGACGTCGCAGCCGGGCCACTCCCTGTTGGGCATCCAGAAATCCTTTATCATCTCCGCCTGCCCGGGATAATACTTTTCGAATATCTCGCGGTAGAGCAGGCTCTCCTTCGTGAAAGGCCTGCAGTATCCGTATTTTGAAGCTTTTTCCGCAAACTCCGCGTCGGTATAGAGCGACTCCGCGTATTCCTTGAGGTCGTCGACCATGGAGTGCCCCACCGCGTCCGAGAACGCCGCCTTCTGGCGCCAGAGTATCTCGTCCGGCAGTATGTGATCGTCCTCGAACGCGTGCCTCAGCAAGTATTTGCCCATACCGTAGGTGTTGAGCTTGAGCTCCGGGTCAATGGACATCACGTACTTCACGAAGTCCAGATCGCCGAACGGGACCCTCGCCTCTATCGAGTTGACGGAGATGCAGCGGTCGGCGCGCAGAACGTCGTACATATAGATCTCGTCGATGCGCTTCTTCGCCTCGCGCTGGAACTCCTCCGCCGAGGGCGCGAAATCGGTGTATTTGTAGCCGAAGAGCTCGTCGCTTATCTCGCCTGTCAGCAGCACGCGGACGTCGGTCTGCTCGTGTATCGACTTGCAGCACAGGTACATGCCCATGCTCGCCCTTATGGTCGTGATGTCCCAGGTGCCGAGCATTGCGATGACCTCCTCGAGGCTGTCGAGCACCTGCCGGCGGGTCATGAAGACCTCGGTGTGGTCGGCGCCGATGAAATCCGCGGCGGTGCGGGCGTATTTAAGGTCGATGGCATCCTTGTCCATGCCTATGGCGAAGGTTCGAACCTTGCGGCCGAGGATGTGGGCCGAAATGGCGCACACGAGGCTGCTGTCAAGGCCTCCCGAAAGCAGGAAGCCCAGAGGCGCGTCGGCGTCAAGCCTTTTTTCCACGCCGCTTATGAGCCTGCTGCGTATGCCGCGGCAGATCTCGTCCAGATCGCCTTTTACGTACTCTTTGGCCGCCGTCACGTCGGCGTAGCGCACGAAGCTGCCGCCCCTGTAGTAGTGCCCCGGCGGGAAAGGTATCACGCGCCCGCAAAGCCCCACCAGGTTCTTCGCTTCGCTCGCGAAGACGATCTTCCCCTGCGGGTCGTAGCCGTAGAACAGCGGCCTTATCCCTATCGGGTCCCGCGCCGCTATGAACTCGTCCTTTTCGCCGTCGTAGATGATCATGGCGAACTCGGCGTCAAGCTGCGCGAACATATCCGTGCCGAGGTCCTCGTAAAGGGGAAGGATTATCTCGCAGTCGGAACCGCTGACGAAGACGTTGCCCTCTTCCTCGAGCTTTTTTTTCAGAGGGCGGAAGCCGTACAGCTCGCCGTTGCAGACGCACATGTTCTTTCCGCGCCTGAACGGCTGCATGCCGCTCTCATCAAGGCCCATTATCGCGAGGCGGTGGAAGCAGAGCCAGCCGTCTCCTGCCCTTTCGACCCTTGACATATCGGGGCCTCTCGATATGGTCCGGTCGAAATATACTCTAAGCTCATCTTCGGACAGGGCGTGCCCGGTGAGCCCCATTATAGAACACATCTTTTTATCCTCCCGCCCGCTGCGCTAAACGCCGAAGAGCAGATCGCCGTAGCCCGGGAAGGGCCAGAAGTCAGAGGCTGTCAGAGTCTCGGCCTCGTCGCATACGGTCCTTAAGGCGTCCATGCGCGGGATGATCTCGTCGCGCACGTACACGGACGCCTCCGGAACGCCGCTTATCGAATCAAGCTCGGCCGCAGCCCTCGCGAGCTCTTCGGCTGCTTCGTCTATGCTGTCGCAGAGCGACGAGAGCCTTCTCATCACACGTTTTTCGTAGGCGCAGCCGAGGCCGGGGTCAGCCGAGGTCTTTGCGGCTATGCCTTCCGCGAGCTTCGCGGAATACGCGGCTGCCGCGGGCAGTATCTGTGTCCTCGCCATGTCCTCCATGGTCAGGGCTTCGATATGCACGGTGCGCACATAGTTCTCGAGCTGTATCTCGAACCTCGAGCGCAGCTCGCTCTCGGTGAACACCCCCTGACGGGTGAGCATATCGATGTTCTTCTGCTCGAGCAGCCTGGGCAGGGCGTCCGGAGTGGTGCGCAGGTTGAGCAGCCCCCTCTCTTCGGTCGCTTCCTTTATCCACGCGTCGTCGTAGCCGTTGCCGTTGAAGATTATGCGCTTGTGGGCGACTATGGTGCCGCGTATCAGAGCGTGCGCGCAGGCGCTCACGTCGTCCGCCTTTTCGAGCTCGTCCGCGAACTGTCTCAGAACGTCTGCGACAGCGCTGTTTATCATCATGTTCGGGCATGCTATCGAATCGCTGGAACCGACCATGCGGAACTCGAACTTGTTGCCCGTGAAGGCGAAGGGCGAGGTCCTGTTGCGGTCGGTTGTGTCGCGGGTGAAGCGCGGGAGCGTGTCGACGCCCAGCCTTATCTTTCTGCGCTCCGTTCCCTCGTAGTGGCTGTCGGTCTCTATAGCGCGCAGTACAGCGCTCAGCTCATCGCCGAGGAAGATAGAGATGACGGCCGGCGGAGCCTCGTTAGCCCCGAGGCGGTGGTCGTTGCCTGCCGTCGCTACGGAGAGCCTCAGCAGATCCTGATAGTCGTCCACCGCCTTTATTACTGCCACAAGGAAGAGAAGGAATCTTACGTTTTCAGCGGGCGTATCGCCCGGGGACAGCAGGTTCTCGCCGCTGTCCGTGGCCATGGACCAGTTGTTGTGCTTGCCGCTGCCGTTAACTCCGGCGAACGGCTTTTCATGCAGCAGGCAGACCAGCCCGTGGCGCCTCGCGACCTTCTTCATGATCTCCATGGTCAGCTGGTTGTGGTCGGTCGCGACGTTGGTCGTGGTGAAAATCGGCGCGAGCTCGTGCTGCGCGGGAGCCACCTCGTTGTGCTCGGTCTTCGCGAGTATGCCGAGCTTCCAGAGCTCTTCGTTGAGCTCTTCCATATATGCCTGCACGCGCGGCTTGATGGAACCGAAATAGTGGTCCTCGAGCTCCTGGCCCTTGGGCGGCTTCGCCCCGAACAGGGTGCGGCCGGTATAGATCAGGTCCCTGCGCTTCAGGTACATCTCCCTGTCCACGAGGAAGTATTCCTGCTCGGGTCCCACGTTGGTGATGACGCGCTTTACGCTGCTGTCGCCCAGCAGCCTCAGCACCCGCACGGCCTCGCGGCTCAACGCCTGCATGCTGCGCAGCAGAGGGGTCTTCTTGTCGAGCGCCTCGCCGCTGTAGCTGCAGAAAGCCGTGGGTATGCAGAGGGTCCTGCCCTTTATGAACGCGTAGCTGGTCGGGTCCCAGGCCGTATAGCCCCTTGCCTCGAAGGTGGCGCGCAGCCCTCCCGAAGGAAAGCTCGAAGCGTCGGGTTCCCCCTTGATCAGCTCTTTTCCGCTGAACTCCATGAGCACCCTTCCGTCGGGAGCGGGGTTGATGAAGCCGTCGTGCTTTTCGGCGGTTATGCCCGTAAGGGGCTGGAACCAGTGAGTAAAATGAGTCGCGCCGTTTTCGACGGCCCAATTGCACATGGCCTCCGCCACCGCGTTGGCGAGGTCCAGGTCGAGCTCTGCCCCGTTATTGATGGTCTGCTTGAGCGAATTGTAAACTCCTGCGGGCAGAACGGCTCTCATGGCACGGTCGTCGAATACTTTCGATGCGAAGATCTCAGTTACTGACATAGGTCTCATCTCCTTTTCATTACGCGGGCCCGGCGTCGCGGACCGGCCCGGCCGGCAAATAAAAAAGAGACAGCGGCGGGGAAGTAAACTTCCGAGACACCGTTGTCTCTAATATGTGCTAAATGCTACGCTGCGAAGCGCGCTTTGTCAACAGTTTTTTATTCGGGCTGCGTTTATGCGCGGTCCCGGTTCATTTTTTCACACTTCGGCGGACCATTTTATTCAGGACTATGAAAATACAGCCTTTTTTTGATATAATACTGTGGGGGAGCGGGAAACGCTATGAGAAAAACCTGGATCACTATAGTCAACGTGTTCATAATGATATCTCTTCTGACCTTTGTGGTCTTCTATTCCCATATCACGAACAGGAATATGACCCAAAGGCAAATTGAGCATTTTGAAAATACGACGATCACGATGGAGCACGTCACCCATAATTATATGTCGGGAGAGCAGCGCATCTGTGACGTCTGGGCACGTTATATAAACAGCAAGGACATGACCATGGAAGAGGCGACCTCCTTCATCCGCATCTCGCACGTGCTGAAGAACGCCTCCGCTCACATCGTATACAGCGACACGCTGACAGGCCTGTCTACGCGCGCCAAGCAGGAAGGCTCCAACGACTATACCGTTACTTATGCGCGTACGGGCGTGCTTGACGACGTGAGCTGGATCAGCGATATAGGAGAAGCCATCAACATCTCCCGCGCCTACACGAACCCCGTCAACGGCGAGCAGTCCATCGCCTTCTGCAATTTCGTCACGCTCCACGATCCGCAGACCGGCGCGCTGCGGGACGCCATACTGCTGCGCGTACTTCCGCTGACGGAACTCGAACACACATGGGTCTTCCCCCAGGAAGAGTTTGAGACCGCGGAGCCGTCCATAATCGACGCGGACGGCGATTATATCATCAAGGGCCACTCATTCAAGAATTCCAGTTTCTTTGAATTTTTCAGGTCTTACAACAAGACCGATCCCGCCTCCGTGCAGGAGCTCTTTAAAACGATCACCTCCTCGACCGGCACGTTTACCATGTTCAACTCCCGCGGCGAGGAATGCATACTCGCCTACACCCCGGTAGAAACAGCCGGGGGCTGGGCCTTCCTCAGCCTCATGCCGATGAAAGATCTGGGCGCGAACAACCAGAACTGGCTGCTGATAGGCGTCGTTTCCGCGGGCCTGCTTATCCTGTTCCTGTTCGATATGGCGGTAATGCTCGACTTCAACAAGATGCTGCAGGCGGCGGCCGTAGAAGCCGCGGCGGCAAACAAGGCAAAGACCGATTTCCTCTCCACGATGTCTCACGATATCCGTACCCCGATGAATGCCATCATCGGCCTTACGACTATCGCTGAGAAGAACCTCGGAGATGCGGAGTCTGTTGGCGACAACCTGCGCAAGATCTCGATGGCCAGCAATCACCTGCTCACCCTGATCAACGACATCCTTGACATATCCAAGGTCGAGAGCGGAAAGCTGAACCTCAGCCCGCACACCTTCTCCATAGTCGAGACGGTGGAGAACCTCGTGAACATGTCGCAGCCAATGGTCAAGGAAAAGAATATCGATTTCAGTTTCCGCACCGGCCGTATGGAAAGAGAGTATTTCTACGCCGACCAGCTGAGGCTGAACCAGATCTATATCAACATCCTTTCCAACGCGATCAAATACACGGAGCCCGGCGGACGGGTCAGCGTAGACCTGCGTGAAGAAGAAAGCACGAACGACGGCTGCGTGAGGCTGTCCTACAGGGTCGCCGATACAGGCATCGGCATGAGCCCGGAGTTTATGGAAAACATGTATCAGCCGTTCTCGCGCCAGACAGACAGCCGCGTGAACAGCATACAGGGCACAGGCCTCGGCCTTGCCATCACGAAGCAGATGGTCGACCTGATGGGAGGAACCATCGACTGCCAGAGCGAGCAGGGTAAGGGGACCACTTTCACCGTGTTACTTGATCTGCCCGTCGCCGACAGGCAGAGGGACAACATGACGCTCGATCCTATGGACGTGCTGATAGTCGACGACGATGAGATCCTGATAGATACGGCGATCGATACTCTGGAATCTCTCGGCGTCACAGCCGAACACGCCGGAAGCGGGCTGGAAGCCATAGGCATGATCACCCACAGGCATCACGAAGGGCGCGATTACAGCGTCGTGATACTCGACTGGAAGATGCCCGATATCGACGGCATAGAAACGATACGCCGTATCCGCAAGGAAGTCGACGTGAACACCCCGATACTGCTGATCTCGGCTTACGACTGGTCGGATATCGAGGACGCCGCGAAGGACGCGGGAGCGAACGGCTTCATCAGCAAACCGCTGTTCCGCTCCAAGCTTTACGATAAGATCAACGCTCTCCTCGGGACCGAGGCAAAGTCCGTCGAGCCCGAGAACGACTACTCCGACCTTGAGGGGCTGAACATCCTCATCGCCGAGGACAACGATATCAACTGGGAGATCATTTCCGCCATGCTCGGCATGTTCGGCATCACCACGGAGCGTGCCGAAAACGGGCGCGTCTGCGTCGAAAAGATGACTCAGGCGGCGGAAGGCAGTTACGCCCTTATATTTATGGATATACAGATGCCTGAGATGAACGGGCTCGAAGCGACAAGAGCTATTCGCAAGCTGTCCGACCCGTGGGCGTCTTCGATCCCGATCATAGCCATGACGGCGGACGCGTTCTCCGAAAACGTCACGGAGTGCCTCAACGCCGGAATGAACGGACATATCGCAAAACCGGTAGACATCAAACTCGTTATCAAAGAGATCCGCAGGATCAAGGAGGATACATTATGAAAAAACTGCTATGCACCGTTCTCGTGATCTGCATGCTTATATCGCTTGCAGCCTGCGGCGGCAAAAAACAGGAAACAGCCGCCGAAGGATTCAAGCCGGCTCTCGACACGAAGACGAGCTGCAGCATAACCGTAGCCGGAAGTTATGACAACTTCGAGGCTCTGGAGGCTGAATTCGACCGCTTCAACGTGTTTTATCCGGACGTTCAGCTGAACTACGTCAAGCTGGATGACTACAACAACATTCTCGCGACGACGCTGGACGGCAGCGACAAGCCGAACATCTTCTTCTCCTTCACATGGATGATAGGGAACGAAAAATACGCTCCGGTAGTCGCGCATATGGAAGATCTTTCGGACTCCGCCCTGGGCATCGATATCAGCTGCATCCGCTCCAGCCTTGTCAACAAAGGCGCAGACGGCTCTGTGCTGCTGGTGCCGGTCTTCGCCAGGACCCACGGCATGCTGGTGAACAACGACCTCTTCGAAAAGGAAGGCCTCAAAGTCCCGACTACCTGGACTGAACTGACGTCCGTGTGCGAAGCGTTCCGCAGCAAGGGTTACGGCAGCCCCATGATGGGCTTCAGCCTGAAATCGTCCGGCTGCTTCATGAACTCGGTAGCATATCCGCTGTTCGTCTCCACGCTTGCAAGAAACTCCGATGCGCTCGCGCAGGCCAACGCGCTTGATCCCTCCGCAGGTGAATATATGCGCCCTGCGCTTGAAGCTGTTGAAAAGCTGATAGGAAGCGGCTGCATCGACATGGCCGAATGCGATAAGATCGAAGACAGCTACACTCAGGTCATCCTGCGGTTCTTCGAAGGCGACGTGCCGATGATGATCTGCGCGGCTGATACCGTGTCAGGTACCAAGAAGCGTGAGAGCCAGTCCGAAGCGTTCACCAAGGCTCCTTTCAATTACACGTTCGCGCCCATCCCCATGACGGACGAGGGCGGCTATTTCATCGACAGCCCGTCGATAGAGTTCTCCGTCAACAAGGACTGCAATGACCTTGACATGACGAACGAGTTCATGCGCTTCCTGATCGCAAGCGACCGGCTGAACGAGATGGCGTCGATAAAGCGCCTGGTGTCGCCCACCACGAAGATGGACCTCGCTTCGGTCTACGCTCCCTTCGGCCAGGTGCCCGCTGAGCGCACCATCTCCCCTGAAGTGCTCGGCATCACCGATCCGCTCACCGTCCAGATCAAGATAGCGGCGTTCAAGGTCGCAACAGGCGAGATCACCATCGACGAAGCCGTCAAGATGTACGGAAAATTCGAATAAAAAAAGGACCGCGCATTCCCGCGGATAACAAAAAGATGAGGGTGTCCCAAAAGGTCTGACTCAGACCCAGAGGGTCACCCTTTTTTTAATGCAAGCAAAAAGGCTCAAATCCGTTGAGATCAGAGCCTTTAAGCCCTCTATTATATGGTATAATAGAGTATGCAA
>Ga0208297_1001451_pt1 | contig 21845 bp, 15 predicted proteins | sample LMS_cellobiose_e_FD_187367 | JGI IMG/M metagenome (GOLD analysis project Ga0208297, IMG submission 187367) | Rumen-fistulated moose microbial communities from Alaska, USA - LMS_cellobiose_enrichment (SPAdes) (version 2) | ecosystem: Host-associated > Mammals > Digestive system > Stomach > Rumen... | reverse complement strand
CCCGATTCCCCCTCGCCATCGGCGCTGCGACTGCTGCTGGAGGATGCAAAAAAGACGCCGCAGGCCCAGCTGGTGGCGCGACTGATACTGCGGGCCATGATGCAGGCCCGGTATTTCCCGGGGCCGGCCGAACCAGCCGACGCGCTGCATTTCGGCCTGGCTTCAACGGCCTATTGTCATTTTACCTCGCCCATCCGGCGGTATGCGGATCTCTTGGTGCACCGGGCGATCAAACTGGCACTGGATGTGCCTGCCAGCGCGGCGGTTCCGGCCCGGCAAAAACTGCTTGCGGCCTGCGAGCAGTGCAACGCGCGCGAGCGCGCTGCCCAGAATGCCGAACGGGAAATCACGCGCCGCCTGGCCTGCCTGCTGCTGGAAGAGCGTGAAGGGGAATCGTTCCGCGGCACTGTTTCCGGTGTCACTGAATTCGGCTTTTTTGTGGAACCTGACAAGCTGCCCGTGGATGGTATGGTCAGGCTGGAAAGCCTGAGTGACGACTGGTACGCGCTTGACGAGGCACGCCAGTGCCTCACCGGCGCGCGTACAGGCCGCCGCATTACGCTGGGGCAGGCGGTAACGGTACGCCTTGTTTCTGTCAATGTCGGGCGGCTGGAAATTGACTTCTCCCTTGAAGGCTCGTCTGGCAAAAACTCTCTGAAACGCCGCGCAAGCACAAAACCCGCCGGCGAAAATCACGGCAGAACGCCTTCCCGCGCCAGCGGCGGTCGCCAAACACGCAGGAAAACCAGACGGGCGCAGCCTCAATCATAGCTATCTGCCGTAAAAAAACCTTCCTCGCTCGCGGGAGAGACATTTCCCACATATCCGCGCGGCCTTCAGCCCGCCTCCCCCCTTCCGTGCCGGGGGCTTTACTGTTTTGGGTTCTGCGCCGGACTCTCCGCCCGGGTTTTGGCTTCATCCACAGTGGCTGTCGTTCTTCGTCCGGCAAGGACTTCACAAAAATGCCCAAGGATGCGCGCGTGGTCAAACGCCAGCGCCGGCAGTTTGTCAAGGCTCCACCAGGCGGCCCCGGCGGCGTCATCGCCCGCCCTGAGATTTTCAGGATGCAGGGCTCTGGCGATATATACCGTTGACATGGTGTGGCGGCGGGGATCTCGAGCAGGATCGGAATATACGCCAAGAAGCCCCGTCAGAATCACCTCAAGATGGGTTTCTTCAAAAGCCTCGCGTACGGCGGCATTCTCCACGCTTTCCCCCACTTCGACAAATCCGCCGGGCAGCGCATGCCCCAAAGGCGGTCTGCCGCGCTCAACCAGCACGACCCCGCGTTCAGGCTCATAAATGATCACATCCGCCGTAGGGGCAGGGTTGCGCCAGGACGTCACCGCCGCGCCGCAATTCGGACAAAGAAGCTGCTCCATTCCCGTATCTCCTTCAGGGTAGATTCCCTCTCTGATTCGGTCAACGATACGCAGAGACTGGCAAAACGGCAATCGCATTTTGCCCTCTTGAATCTTTGACAAGCATCCCCCTCGTGGTATATGAGAATGTGCCTCGGCATTACCTTTTTGGGCGCTGAAGCCATACAGGTCCGCCTGGCTGCCTTTGAAGGCAGGCGGGCCATGTCCGTGCGGAGAAGGCTTCCGCCCGTTACCAACACGGCCCAGCCGGCCTCATGCCCGCAAGGAGCGTCAGCATGTGTGGTTTATTTAGCATTTCCGGACATCCGGAAGCTTCAAGGATGGCGTATTTCGGCCTGTATGCCCAGCAGCATCGCGGGCAGGAAAGCGCCGGCATCACGACCTTTGACGGGACGCGGATGCACACCCATGCCGCCATGGGCCTGGTGCCTGATGTATTTGACGAATCGTCGCTGCAAAGACTGTGTGGCGATAAGGCCATCGGCCACATTCGCTATTCCACCACCGGCACCTCCGCCCTGCGCAACGCGCAGCCTCTGGTCGTGCGTGTACGCGGAGAGGAAATCGCACTCGCGCACAACGGCAATCTGACCAATGCCGCCGACATCCGCGCTGAACTGGAAGAAGAGGGCGCTATCTTCCAAAGCGACAGCGACAGCGAGATTTTCGTCCATCTTATTGCCCACAGCATGCGAAATCATACCCTTGAGGAGGCCATCAAAGCCGCCTGCGCGCGCGTACGCGGCGCTTATTGCCTGGTTATCCTCACCGGCGGCCGCATTTTTGCCCTGCGCGATCCGCACGGATTCCATCCCCTGGCTCTGGGACGTGTGGACAATGCCTGGGTGGTTGCTTCCGAAACCTGCGCTTTTGATCTGCTTGAGGCCGAATACGTCCGCGATATTGATCCCGGCGAGATGCTGATCATTGACGGCGATATCCTCAATTCGCAGCAACTTCCCGGCGCTGGCGAAGTTCCTGTCCGGCAGTGCATTTTTGAACTGGTTTATTTTGCCAGGCCAGACTCCCTTGTCTTTGGCGAGGAAGTATACAGCTGCCGCAAACGCATGGGCATTGAACTGGCCAAGGAAGGGCCAAGCAAGGCTAATATGGCCATCCCCTTCCCTGATTCCGGCATCTACGCCACCATCGGCTATGCGCAGGGGGCAGGCATCCCCTATGAGCACGCCTTCATCCGCAACCACTATGTGGGGCGGACATTCATCCAGCCAACCCAGGGCATGCGCAACTTCGGCGTGCGGGTCAAGCTCAACCCCGTTCATTCCGTCATCAACGGCAAACATATCTGCGTTGTTGACGATTCTATCGTGCGCGGCACCACCATGCGCACCCGTGTGGGCAAACTGCGCGAATACGGAGCCAGGGTTGTTGATGTGCGCATCAGCTCGCCGCCAGTCCGTTACCCCTGTTTCTACGGCGTGGACTTCTCTTCTCCCAAGGAGCTTGTGGCCGCCAACTACCCGGAGAAGGACCTGCCGCATCTGCTCAACCTGGATTCACTCCATTATCTGAGCATCGACGGTCTGCTGCGTACGGTCAAACACCCCGACCGCTACTGCCTGGCCTGCTTTGACGGCAAGTATCCGGTTCCCGTTTCCTGCGCCGAGCAGTGCGCCGCCTGCGCCTGCCACGCCAAGGCGTAACAACCATCACGGCTGGCCCCGCGGGACCAGAAACCTCCCGGGGCCTCCGGCCGTGTCTGCACGGTGCGGCGGCCCTGTTTTGTTTGGGAGAAACGCAGGTTACCCAATTTCTCCCATTTTGTGCCGTCAGTTCACGCTGGCACAAGGCCTGAACATACAAAGGAAACATGGATGCAGACAGTCCGCTCCATTGCCGTCTGGAACACGGCCTTTCTTGGCGACGCAGTGCTGACGCTCCCGCTCATCCACGTCCTGCACAAGGCCTTTCCTGATGCCGCACTGGATTTTTATGTCCGCCCGGGGCTCTCTTCATTGTTCACGGCGCAACCGGAAATCAGGCAAGTTTTCACCGCTGAAAAACGCACTTCCCTCGCCTTGTGCACGCAAGGACGCGAAATCCGTGCGCGCCGCTATGATTTGTGGCTGAGCCCGCACCAAAGCCCGCGCTCGGCGCTGATAGCCGCCATGAGCGGCGCGCCGGTCAGAATCGGTTATGCGGGAACGTGGCGGCGCTTTGCCTATACCGACACTGTTTCCCGCTGTTTCGGCGAACTCCACGAAATCGAACGCGTTCTGCGGCTGACCATTCCCTTATTCAGGCGTTTCCCCAACGCCCGCCCCAGCGGATTTTCGCCTGAATCTCCCGCCGATCCACTCCACTGGCCGACGCTGGTTCTGCCCCCCGAAGCCGAAGCTCGCGCAGCAGAACTGTTTGCCGCCCTCCCCAGCGGCCCTGTGCTCGGTGTTCATCCCGGATCCGTATGGGAAACCAAGCGCTGGACAGCGGCAGGCTTTGCCCATGTGGCCCGCAGAGGAGTAGAACATGGCGCACAGGTGCTGCTGTTTGCGACGCCGGACGAGAGAGCTGATGTGGAGGCAGTCCTTGAATCCTCCGGCCTGCGCGGGCATGCCGCTGTCCACGATCTGACAGGCAAACTCAGCCTGCCGGAACTTGCGGCCTGCCTCAAACGGCTGAACGTTTATGTCACCAACGATTCCGGCCCCATGCACCTGGCCTGGAGCCTGCATACGCCAGTCACCACCGTCTTCGGCCCCACTGTGCGCCGTTTTGGTTTTGCCCCGCGCGGGGATACAGCCGACATCGTGGAACTTTCCGGTCTGCCGTGCCGCCCATGCGGCCTGCACGGCGCGCATGTCTGCCCTGAGGGGCATCATCGCTGCATGAAAGCGATTGATCCTGAACTCGTATGGCGCGACGTAGAGCGCAAATTGCCCGGCGCCCCCGCCGCAGCTGAAAAAGGCCGCTGTCCTGAACAAAGCCAGTAGCGTACTGCCGCAGGAGGCAACATGCTCAAAGTCATTTTCCCTGTACTCATCGCTTTTGTGGCTGTGATCCTTTTTCTGCTCTTCAGGCAGCCGCCTCTGATCCGCGGCATCGCCGACGACATGCTGGTATCCCCCAACCGCCCGGACGTGGGCTTTCTGGCCGCGCCGGGTTTCAGGCTGACGGATGCGGCCCGCGCCGATCCCATGATCCCCATCCGCCATTCTCAGGCGCATACTACCGCCCTGGTCTGGTACGCACTGTACAGTTCCGAAAATCAGTCAGCCCGGATGGCCGCCATGTTCGCCGAAATCGCCGAACCTTACTTCTGGGCTCCCAGCCCTGACAAAAAACCGGAAGGATTCATCCGCAAACGCGATCTCGTCCGGGACGGATATGAAGGGACCGCCATGACATTCGTGCTTGCCCCTTCTCAGGATCCCTGGAGGGAACCCGATGAATCCGCGCCGTGGGATGCTCCCTGTCTGACGCGGCGATTTGTTTTTCCAGCTTTTTTTCTCCGCTTCGCCATCGTTGTCGAGTACCGGGAACCTCTCATTGCCAATGCGGAAATCCCCATAGAGGATAACCTCCCTGCTCTCGCCGCCTTTGAAAAACGCGCCGATGAAGCCTTTACACTGATACGCGCCACAGATACGGCCCCTCTTCCACGTCCCGGCAAAAATCTCCCGTATCCTCCCAAAAACGTCGAACGGACCCAGCTTGCCGCGTTGCTTGGCGAAGCGCGCACAGACAGTTCCCGCTGAGTCCGCGCCGCGGACAAACAACGAGCAGGCCTTTGCGCCTTTTGTCCGCTTTGCAGCGGAGGAAACCGTTTGTTGCCGCCCGCTCCGCTCGTTTCCGTCCGATGCTGCCTCGCCATGATAACTATAAAAATCACAATCGCAGTAACCGTTATCAGGCAATAGGAGCAAGCGGCGCCTTCCCGTCTGCGGCAGCCTGTGACGCTGTTTACTTTTTTTCTTTTTATTTCAGCAAAAAATCAGCGTAGATCGGACCTGCTGAAGTTGACTCCCTCTCTTTTTTTCGCTTCCCTTTACATTTTTTGCGGCATGATATACGCTGGCTCCGTCGTGAAAAGATTGACAATCGTCAATCACAACTTCTAACAGAGAGGGTCCGGTATGAAAAAGATTGTAGCGCTGCTGGCTGCAACAACATTGCTGTGCCTGGGCGGCACAGCTCACGCGGCCAAATATGAACTGAAGATTCAGGCCGCGCAGGGAAGCTCCAGTATTTATACCAAAGTTCTGGAACGGCTTGGGGACAGAATTGAACGGCTTTCTGACGGCCAGATTTCGGTGGAAGTCCTTGCCGAAGGCGCTGTGGTCAAGGCTGGAGGTATCCTTGACGCCGTCAATAAGGGCGTTGTCAACGGCGGTCAGGCCTGGACCCATTACTGGTCCGGCAAACACCCCGCCGGTGTTCTCTTCGCCGCCCCCACCGCCGGCCTTGGCATGGGGCTTGACCAGATGTCCGTCATGTCTTGGGTTTGGGAAGGCGATGGCCAGAAATTGCTCGACGAATATTATCAGGATATTCTGAAAACCGATATCAAGCCCTACCTTGTCATGCCGATGGGCCCGGAACCCTTTGGCTGGTTCAAGAAAGGCTACAAAACGCTGGATGAAATTCGCCGCGTGAAATTCCGCTCGCCTCCTGGCGTGCCGGCCGAATCCTTCAAACTGCTTGGTATGCCTGTGGTTTCCATGCCCGGTCCCGACATCATCCCCGCTGCCCAGCGCGGCGTTATCGACGCGGCTGAATGGATTTCCCCCGCCGACGACATGCTGCTTGGCTTCTCCGAAATCTGGAAGCACTACTACATTCAGGGGCTGCATCAGGTTATCTCCATCGCTGACGTCATCATCAACAAAACGTGGTATGACAGCCTGCCCAAGCATCTGCAGAATGTTATTGACGAATCCATGCGCGCCTGCGTGACCGACATGAGCCTCTACAATGTGAGCGCCAACTCCAAGGCTCTGAAAGAGCTTGTGACCAAGCATGGCGTCATCATTGAAGAAACTCCGGTGGAATACGTGGCCGAATACATGGCCGCCGCCAAGAAAATCAATGACAAGTATGCTTCGGATCCCTTCTATGCCAAGGTGTACAAGTCCCTGCAGGACTGGGCGCGGCTGACCGTCCCCTATCAGAAGCGTGTGAACGGCGTGTATTATAACATGGGCCAGGCCGCCATGGACGCCGGCGTCATCACTGAATACAAATAACATCTCTTAACCAACCCGCAGCTGGGGCGGGCATTGTCCCGCCCCTCCTGGGCTCTTTCCCTGCCGGGAAAACAGGCGAACACCATCGCCCTGTTCCGCTGTCTCCATGGAAGCGGCTCAGGGGTGTTTGTCTTTATACCAGAAAATAGTTTTACGCGTGAAACGCCATCCGGCGAATCCTTATTTTTTTGAGAGAGGGTAATCTATGACGACTCGTCAAACCGAGGGCCTTGAACTGGTCCCGGCTTCGGCATTGCGCGTCATCCGAATTCTGGACGGCATCAGCGTCTGGTCAGGCAAAGCCGTGGCCTGGCTCCTGTTGCCCATGGTGTTCAGTCTGGTATTCGAAGTCGTGATGCGGTATTTCTTCCATGCGCCAACAATCTGGTCCATGGACATCGCCGTCATGCTGTACGGCATCAACTTCATGGTCAGTTCCCCCTATTGCCTGCAAACCGGCGGGCACATCCGCATGGACTTTTTCTATAACTCCTGGTCAACCCGCAGAAAGGCCCTGACCGATCTTATCATGTACATTATTCTGTTCTTCCCCGCCCATCTGTGGTTTTTGCAGATCGGCTGGGAATTCTTCTGGGATTCTTTCCAACAGAACGAACGCATGATCATGAGTCCGTGGATGCCCATAGTCTGGCCTTTGAAATTCGCCATCCCGTTAAGCCTTGTCATCATCCTGCTGCAGGGTGTTTCCGAGGTCATAAAGTGCTGGTTCCGTTATAAAACCGGCAAAAATCTCTGGAGCACCGAGGCTGCAATGCCTGTCGATGAAACAGGTGCGCAGGAAGCAGGAGTCTGAGCATGGAAATGACAACAAACGAACTTCTTGGCATGTTGTCGCTGGGGGCCATGTTCCTTGCGTTCTGCACGGGCTTCCCCATTTCTTTCATCATGATTTTCAGCGGGCTTATCTTCGGCTATCTCGGAATCGGGAAAATCGTCTTCTACCTGCTGACGCTGCAGTTCGACCAGGTTATGACCGACTCGGTCATGGGAGCCATCCCCCCATTCCTGCTTATGGGGTATCTGCTTGAGAATGCGGGGCTCATGGACAGGCTCTTCCGTTCATTCCAGACTCTCCTGTGCCGTTTGCCGGGTTCGCTTTACGCGGCCGTCATCTTCACCGGTACTATCTTCGCGGCGGCCACGGGTATCGTGGGCTCTTCGGTAAACCTGCTTTGTGTCATGGCTGAACCGGGCATGCGCCGTTCAAAGTATAATGTCAGGATGGGGGCGGGAGCGATTGCCGCCGCGGGGACGCTGGGCATTCTCATCCCTCCGAGCATCATGCTGGTGGTCATGGGCCCCATCGTCGGCGTTCCGGTAACAGACCTCTTTGCCGCCGCCATCATCCCCGGTCTGATGCTGGCCACCATTTATATCGCCTACTCGCTTATCCGCTGCGCCATCAATCCCAGCTACGGGCCTCCGCTTCCCCGTGACATGTGGCCGGAAAGCATCGGACGCGCGCTGAAGGACATGTGCGTAGGTGTCCTGCCCCTTGTCCTGCTGATCTTTGCCACGCTAGGCAGTATCCTCATGGGCATCGCTACGCCTACGGAAGCAGCTTCATGCGGGGCTGCGGGCGCCCTGGTTCTTGTTATTGCTTATGGTCGCTTCACCTGGGCAGGACTTAAGGATGCGCTGTTCAAAACCACCAGACTTGGCGCCATGATCCTCATCATGATCGCCTCGTGCAATTTCTTCGGCGCCGTATTCTCCCGTCTGGGAAGCGCCGCCTGGCTGTCGCGCTATCTGGTGTCCATGGATATTCCTCCTATGGCCATGCTGCTCTTGATCATGACGGTCATCTTTTTCCTTGGCTGGGCCATGGAATGGATCCCCATCGTGCTCATCTTCCTGCCGCTGATGCTTCCCACTATCGAGGCCATGCATTTCGACAAGATGTGGTTCTGCCTCGTCATGGCGGTCACACTCCAGACTTCATGGCTGTCTCCGCCGGTGGCGCTGTCCGCCTACTTCATCAAAGGCAGTATTCCTCACTGGGATCTGATTGATATCTATAAAGGCATGTTCCAGTATATAGGCTGCCAGCTCGTGGGGCTGACGCTCGTCATCATGTTCCCCGCTATTGTCACCTGGCTGCCCATGTTCCTCAAGCAATAACCATCCGTTTGCCACAATAACCATGAGAAGTCCCCGGTTCCATGAAGGAGCCGGGGACTTCTGCCAGCAAAGAAAGGATGGTTCGAAAATGTGTTCTCAGCGCCCCGCCAGCCGGAGGGAGCGGGAGGCCAATTCAGCGCTTTCCTCCGGCGACAGGGCAAGAACACAAATGCCGTTTTCATCCGCCAGCCGCAAAGCGGCGGGACGATCAAAGAAAAGCGTTTTCCCCGCTTCCAGAACCAATCCCGTGAAACGCCCTTCAACCAGCTGCTCGATGGTTTTCAGGCCAACAGAAGGGAGATCCACACGTTCTTCCTGACCTGGTTTAGCCATTTTCAAGGCAACACAGCCGGCCAGGCCCAGTTCTTTCACCCGGCGCAATGTGGCGTCGGTGCCTTCAAGGCATTCCACCGCCGCCACCATTCCGTCATGCACCACAAGGCACTGACCTATATCAAACCGCCCCATGAGCGCCAGCCGCGGCCAGCCAAATTCGACAGCCGCGCGCACTTCAGGCCCCGGGGCAATCCGGCCCAGCACTCCGGCGGGGCAGCGCAGTGCCGGAACCAGTTCGGCCGCGCCGACTACGGTAATTCCCCTGCTTTCAGCGATATTGACAACGCCCCTCAACAACGCATCATCCCCTTTGTTGTTGCGAAGCGAGAACAGCATTTTCAACGCCAGGGCGTCCGGCCTCAGCTCCACCAGGCGAGGCTTGCTGATGGCGCCGGCCATGCACAGTCTGCGCACGCCCCTCTGCTGCAAAAAATCCAGTATTCGCGCGAATTGCCCGATGGAAAAGAGTTCGAAATCATCAGCAGCTCCGGCAAGGGAAGGGTCCGTATGCCCATGGAAACCGCAAATGACAACACGATATCCGCTCTCCCGCGCTCCCTGTGCCACAAGGCGGGGAAACTGGCCGCTTCCGGCAAGGATCCCAATCGATTCTTTGTCCATTCGTCACCCTGAATGCAGAAAAAATACCCCGGATACACCTTTTCCTGGTTCATCACTACCGCAAACCCTCCGCCAAGACAACCATCACCCCGCGCATGATGCATGCTGGCGGCACGCAAGTCTTGCGTTGCCCGAAGAGTCAGTGTATTCTGCCGAAAGACGCTGTTCGGGTACGTTTCGGCGTCATTTCGTTTCAGGCGGCGACAATTAGCGAACATCCACCGGGGCGCGGGTTCCCAAGCCCCCTCATCAACGCGCATCATCAACCGGAGTCATCATGCTGGACGTCATCCGTTCCAATGCCCAATCGTTTGTCATCAAAATTGCCTTTGCCATTATCATTATCGTGTTCTGCTTCTGGGGCGTGGGGAGCTTTACAGGCGGCCCCGCCACGGAAATTCTTTCTGTCAATGGCCAGAGTCTGGGTATCCAGGAGCTGAACCAGAAAATAGGAGAAATTGAAGAACGGCTCAGACGCCAGAGACCGGATCTCGGAACCGAAGAACTGCGCAAGCTTGGCATCAAGCGTCAGGCCGCACAGGAGCTGCTGGTGGATGCCCTGCTCACGCAGGAAGCCGAGCGCATGGGCCTTGTAGTCACTCCCATCGAGCTGCGGCAGACTATCGAAAATATCCCCGCCTTCCAGAATGAACAAGGCAAGTTTGATCCTGAGCTGTACAAAACGCGCCTGAACGGCCAGCACGGCGATACCCCCGGTTCGTTTGAAAAGCGCCTTGCCCGTGACCTGCTCCGCTACAAAGTACAGATGGCGGTCACCGCCGGCGCCGGCGTATCAGAGGCGGAAGCCAAAAATATTTTCATGTACGGCAACGAGCTCCGCCGCCTTGAATATGCCTTCTTCCCCAAAACTGACTTTGTGAACGGCTCCAAGCCATCAGACGATGCGGTCCGCGCCTGGTATGATTCTCACCAGCAGGATTTCAAGATCCCTGCCACTGCGGATATTTCCTATCTGCTGATTGGAACCGACTCGCTGGCCGGCGCTTTCGCGCCGGATGAAGCCGCAGTCGCCGCCTACTACGAGAAGAACAAAACCCGTTTCACACAGCCGGAAGAAGTACGGGCGCGCCATATTCTGGTGCTTGCCCCGCAAAATCCCGCCGCTGGTTCCGATGAAGAAAAAAAGGCCCGGGAGGCCGAAAAAACCATCAATGACATCCACGCAAAACTCCTTGCCAGCGCCGATTTTGCCGAGTTGGCCAAACAGTATTCTGAGGACCCCGGCAGCGCCCAGCTTGGCGGTGAGCTTGGCTGGTTTGAGCGCGGACGCATGGTGCCGGAGTTCTCTGACGCTGCCTTCAGCCTGAACCCCGGCGAAATATCCAAGCCTTTCAAAACCACTTACGGCTATCACATTGTGCAGACCGAGGAAAAACGCCCGAGCGGCGTCCGCCCGCTTGACGACGTCCGCAAGGAAATTACCTATCAGCTTGGCGCTGAAGAAGCCGCCGCAAAGCTGCAGGACACGCTGGATCAAATTCTGCTGGCGGTCATGGGCGGCAAAGATCTCGCCGCCGCAGGCGCCCCATACAAGCTGACTCCCGAAAACCCCGGCCCGCTTTCCGCCGCGGAACTGACCGCCCGCCTTGGCCTCAAGGCCGAGGAGGCCGCTACGCTGCTGGCCACGCCGGCCGGCACCGTGCGCGATACGCCTCTTGTCACCAAGCGGGGCTACGTGCTGGCTCGCGTCAACGCGACGAAACCGGAGGCCATCCGTCCCTTCGATGAAGTGAAATCCGGCATCGAAGAACAGCTTGCCGCAGAAAACCAGGTCCGCATGGCTACGGAAGCGGCCCAGGCCGCTTTGCAGAAAAAGACGAAGGAAGGCGACATCCCCGGCGTAACCCTCCATGAAAGCCAGCCTGTCTCCCGCCAGGATCAGATTGACGAACTTGGCAGCTGCGACGAAATGCTGCGCGCCGCTTTCATGACAGACAAAGGCGCATGGGCGCCCAAGGCCTATACCGTAGGAAATGGGGCCGCCCTTGTCCGCGTGAAGGATATCCTGCCCGCTGACGAGGCTCTCTGGGAACAGATGAAAGGACCGCTTATCCAGGCGCTGAGCAATGCCCACAAACAGGAAACGCTCAACACCTTCTTTGCCGATCTCCAGTCCAAGGCCAAGATCCTTGTGAAAAACGAAAAAATTCTTGAAGACTAAGCCGTACGAATACGTTGAGAGGAGCACATCATGGCTACAAGCGAACTGCTTGAGTCCAGCATCAGAACCGCCGTTTCCGTATGCAAAACCATCATGCGCAACGGCTATGACGCCTATGCCATCAACGCTGGTTTACAGCGCCTGATTCTCGAACATACTCAAAGTCCTGAAGTCGATATTGCCTGTGCCTGCGAGCCTGATACGCTAGCCAAGATTTTTCCCGCAATCCAACGCAGAGAAGAAGCTGGCTCCATGGCCATGCTGGAGGAAGACGGCGTTATTCTTCGCTTTTACCCTACAGATGTGGAAAACGCCTCGCACCCGGAGCGGGCGCAGCTGCGCATCACGCCGCGTATGCTTGAAATCCTCCGCACGCTGGGCAAGTCCGATGCCTTCGCCTTCAGACCCCAGTATCCCGGCGCCATGGCCGAAGCCTTCGATGATTTTGCCGTGGGCTGTGTCCGGCTTAAAGGCATTCCTTCCATCACCCTGAGCCACAACTATCTTTTGGCCGTGCGCGCCCTGCGCTATTCGGCCAATTTCGATATTCCCGTGGAGCCTTCCACCTGGATGGCCATCATTCAGTCTGCCGCCCGTATTCTGGACTACGTTCCCGCGCGCGAGATCATGGAAGAATGGCGCCAGGTGTCAGCCGAATCCATGTGGAAATTCGTTCAGCTGCTGTTCCATACCCAGCTTTTGCATGGCCTTATGCCAGAAATCGCCGCTCTTGCCAGCGTAAAGCAGGAAAAGAACGACGACGGCGAACTTGAAACCGTATTTGACCACACCATAGCCTGCATGCGCTTCTATCCTGAAGGCGCGCTTCCCATGGACTGGTATGGGGTACTGGCGACCCTCTTCCATGACGTCGGCAAGCTGTATACCGCCGAGCGCTATGACGGCCGCTGGACCTTCTATCAGCACCACCGCGTAGGCGCTGGTGTGACCCGCAAAATTCTGCGCCGGCTGCACTTCAGCCCCGAAGATATCGATCTGATTTGTCATCTGGTACGCAACCACATGATGTACCACTTCATGCTGACCGATCGCGGCCTGCGCCGTTTCAAAGCCCTCCCCGAAACGCAGCGGCTTATCGAAATATGCCGCGCCGACATCAAGGCGCGCGGCGGCAGCTATACCTACTTCAACCATAACCAGAAATATCTGGAACGTACCGAAACAGCTGAAATCATGGTTGAACCACTGCTCAACGGCAATGAAATCATGGAGTGCACGGGACTGCCCCCCGGACCATCCGTCGGCGAGCTGCGCGATGCCCTGCTTCAGGCGCAAATTGACGGCAAAGTCACCAACAGCGCCCAAGCTATCGCTTTCGTCAAGCAATACAACAAATAAACCCAAGGCCCGTCCCTCTGGCCGGGACGGGCCTTTTTGTTTCATTGGCAGCTTTCCTGCAACCCATGGGATGTCAGCCCTTCATCCCCATTCCCCGCGTCACCGTCATTTTGCACCGGGAAAAATGGCGTCTTTTGTGCCTATGACCGATTTGCTCAATCTTTCCTGGCCGGAACTTGAAACCTTCATGGCCGCTCTCGGCGAGCCGCGCTTCCGCGCGCTCCAGATCTGGCAGTGGATCTGGCAGAAAAACGTCACCGACTTCGAGCTGATGACCAACGTATCCAAGGCTACCCGGGCGAAACTCGCCAGTGTGGCCTGTTGCCGTGTGCCTGAAATCGTCACCGTCCAGACCGCCGCCGACGGTACCGAGAAACTGCTTCTCCGCCTTGCCGACGGCGCCATGATCGAAACCGTCATCATCCCCTCTGAAGGGCACGACGGCACCATCCGTACAGCCCAATGCCTTTCCTCGCAGGTTGGCTGTCCCATGGGATGTACGTTTTGCAGCACCGGCGGCATGGGCTTCATCCGCAATATGACTGCCGGGGAGATCGTTTCGCAGGTACTTGTCGCCCGCCGGCATCTGGGAGACGATCGCATTGACAGGCCCATCATCCGCAATCTCGTCTTTATGGGAATGGGAGAACCGCTTCTCAATCTCCCCGAGGTCAGCCGCGCCCTTTCCATGCTGCACCATGAAAAGGGACTCGGCTTCTCGGCCAGGCGCATTACCGTTTCGACCTGCGGCATTGAACACGGCCTGCGTGAACTGGGCGACAGTGAACTGGCTTTTCTGGCCGTTTCGCTGCACGCGCCCAATCAGGCCATCCGCGAGCGCATCATGCCCAGCGCCGCGCGCTGGCCGCTGGACGCGCTGATGGAATCGCTCGCTGCCTACCCTCTCAAGACACGGGAACGAATAACCTTCGAATACCTGCTGCTTGGCGGCGTCAACGATCAGCCTGAACACGCCCGCGAGCTGGCCCGCCTTATTCACAAAACGCTCGGTCCCGCCCGGGCGAAGCTGAACCTTATCGCCTACAATCCATCGTACTCCCCGGATTCACAAAACACGCCCTACCGCGCGCCTGCTCCGGAGGCCATCCTCGCTTTTGAAAAAATCCTCTGGGACAAAAATATCACCGCGGTTCTGCGTAAAAGCAAGGGACAGGATATCAAGGCGGCCTGCGGGCAGCTCTGCGTTACCCATCAGGCAAAAATGCAGAATTGAGCATCCTTGGGAAAGGCGTATTTCGCGGCTTCATAAAACGGCAGGAGACGCACTTCCGTCCCCTGCCGTTCTGGTCATACATGCTCACAGGCTGTTTCTTAACTTCTGATGGCTACTCGCCGCGGTAACTATTGATCAGGCATCCGGCCACGATGAGCTTCCGTTCGACCGGTGTGAGCTCCCCCGTTTCCAGCGTGCAGGATACCGCTTCGCCTCCCCGGAGCCGCCATGCCCTGAATGTGGCTTCTCCGTCGAGGAGCCGGCGGCGGATATTGGGCAGAAAGAGAAAATCGCCGTTCTGCATATCAACTTTCACCGGCAGCAGAAAAGGAATAATCCCCCAGTTGATCAGGTTGCTGCGGTAACGTTTGGTCGCATATTCACGGGCTACATTGGCGCGCCCTCCCAGTATGCGCTGACAGCTCGCGGCCTGCTCACGGGCGCTGCCGTCGCCAGGCTTATTGGCATAAATCACGGAACCAAAACCAACGGCCGCCGCATCCAGGACGCCGTCAAGGCTGCACGCCAGGCTCAAGGCCTCGCGCTGCGCGGCATCCATGGAACCATCTCCGGCAAGACGCTTTTCCTCCATGGCACGATAGGCTTTGGCCCGGCCGACATAACCAGGGTCGCGGCGCGACAGGGTGAATTCAGCCATGGCAACAGGATTGGAACGATAGGAAGAGCTGTCGCCGGAAGGGATGATTTCATCAGTAGTGGTCACAGGATCGTCAAGCACTGAAGCGACGCCAAGCAAAAGGTGATCAGGCAAGGAAGCAAAAGAGGGCCAATCCACAATATTGGGGCCGCGCACAAGGGGAACCGAGGCGTCAGGCTGGCCAAAGCCATTATAGACGCGGCTGGCGTAAGGCGCAGAATCAAACGCATAAGCCGGATGCTCGTCAGACCATTCGATTTCAGTGCCGGCGGTCAGTACCCCGCCATGACAGGCCGTGGCGGCGATAGAGCGCGCATCCATCAGCGCGACATAGGCCATCTGACGCTGTGTAGGCCTTGAGCCTTCGCGATTGGGGAAATTGCGCGTAGTGTGCCGGATGGACAGGCAGCTGTTGGCAGGAACGTCACCCGCGCCGAAGCAGGGGCCGCAAAACGCCGTGCGCACGGTAGCGCCGGCGCCCATAAGCGTATTCAGCGCCCCATCCCTTCCCAGGGCCATCATTACCGGCTGGGAGGAAGGATAAACCGACAGGGAGAAATTGCCGCTGCCTGTCGCCTGGCTGGCCAGGCATTCCGCAGCGGCAATGATATTGTCAAAAGTCCCGCCGGCGCAGCCCGCGATAATGCCCTGGTCCACATGCAGTTTGCCATTGCGGACCTTATCAGTGAGATGGACGTTCTCCACATTGCTCCCTTCCAGAATATCGCGGGCGGTCATCTCTACCTGGCGCAGATAATCGCCGGGGTTTTTCTGCACTTCCCGGATAGGGAACGCATTGGAGGGATGGAACGGCAGCGCGATCATGGGCTCAACGGCGGAAAGATCGATTTCGATAAGCCCGTCATAATAGGCCACATCGGCCGGTTCAAGTCGCCGGTAGTCTTCGTGCCGGCCATGAATGCGGAAAAAGCGTTCGGTCTCGGCATCCGTCCGCCAAATGGAAGACAGACAGGCCGTTTCGGTCGTCATGGTATCGATGCCGTTGCGGAAATCCATGGGCAGTGCGCCCACTCCATCACCGATAAATTCCAGTATCTTGTTCTTGACCACCCCGTTTTTGAAGACGGCCGCAGTCAAAGCCAGCGCCACGTCATGCGGCCCCACGCCGGGATGCGGCGCCCCCGTCAGGTGCACGGCCACGACAGAGGGACAGGCGATGTCATAGCTCTTGCCAAGGAGCTGCTTGACCAGTTCGCCCCCGCCTTCGCCGATACCCAGCGTGCCAGCCGAACCATAGCGGGTATGGCTGTCCGAACCAAGAATCATCGCTCCGCAGGCGGCATGCATCTCGCGCACGTAGGTATGGATGACGGCAAGATGCGGCGGCACAAATATCCCGCCATAGCGTTTTGCACAGGACAAACCAAAAAGATGATCATCCCCGTTGATGGTGCCGCCGACGGCGCACAAGCTGTTGTGACAATTGGTCAGCACATACGGCACGGGGAAAGCGTCCAGGCCGCTGGCCTTGGCTGTCTGGATGATATTGACATAGGTGATGTCGTGCGAGGCAAGGCAATCAAAATGAATGCTCAGCCGCCCGGATTCATCCGAGCCGTTATGCTTTTCAAGAATAGACCAGGCAATGGTCCCCCGGCGGGCGGCAGCCTTGTCCGGCTTATCCCCCAGCAGAGCGCGAACCTCCGCGCTTCCTTTTTTCTCAGGGAAAAGCCGGCCGTGGATCAGCCAGGCGCCTCCTTCATAAACGGTAATCATCTGTATGTCCTTATCTGCTTAAAATCATTTTGCGAAAGAAAAAAGACCGGTTCCCTGCCCCTTTCTCCATACGCCCCCCCGCCGAAAAACATACCGGCAGGAGAGCAGGATAAACGCGCTACAGGAAGGAACCAATAATCTCGCCAAAGGCGCGGCAGCCGACAACGCGGGAGCCAGGCAGCTGAGCGGCGAGATCGACTGTGACCGAGCGGCCGGCTATGGCCTTTTCCACAGCACCGTGAAGCAGCCGGGCTGCTTCGGTCCAGCCGATATGTTCGAAAAGCATACCGCCGCAGAGGATCAGGCTGCACGGGTTGGCCATGTCTTTGCCGGCGATATCCGGAGCAGTGCCGTGCGTGGCTTCAAAAAAGGCCAGCGTATCTGACATGTTTACACCGGGGGCCATGCCAAGCCCCCCCACCTGCGCGGCGATGGCATCAGAGAGGTAATCGCCATTCAGATTGGGTGTAGCCAGCACGGAATACCGCTCGGGGTGCAGCAAGGCCTCCTGAAACATGGCGTCGGCGATACGATCCTTGATCATCAGCCGGCCTTCGACAGGATTTTTTTCAGTACAGGTTTGCCCGCCGAATTCCTCAGCCGCGACATCATATCCCCACTGACGAAAAGCGCCTTCAGTGTATTTCATGATGTTTCCCTTGTGGACAAGCGTCACGCTGGGCAATTTCCGCTCAAGGGCAAAACGGATGGCGCGCCGCACCAGCCGCCTGGAGCAGAATTCGGTCATAGGCTTGATCCCGACAGCCGATCCTTCGGCTATATTCTTCACGCCAAGTCCGTCGCGCAGCAGGCTGATTAACTGTTTGGCGGCAGGGCTGCCCACAGGATATTCAATGCCCGCGTAAACGTCTTCCGTGTTTTCCCGGAAAATAACCATATTGACCTGTTCCGGATGCTTGACCGGCGTCTCAAGCCCATCGAAATAACGGACAGGCCTGATGCAGGCATACAGATCAAGCCCCTGGCGCAGGGCTACATTAAGGCTGCGTATCCCTGTTCCCACAGGCGTGCCAAGGGGCCCCTTGACGGCCAGGGAAGCGCTCCGCAATGTGTTCAGGGTTTCCTCGGGCAGAGGCGTTCCCGCTTCAGCGACGGCCTTGTTTCCCGCCAAAAGCTCTTTCCAGATCAGGCGGCGTTCTTCTCCGTACGCCTTTCTGACAGCCGCATCCAGCACGGGACGCGCACTTTTCCATACTTCCGCGCCAATGCCGTCGCCCTCAATCCAATAAACAAGCTTTTCACTCTTCATTTTTTTACCTCAGCCCCACAAACAGGAAAAAACATGTTCTCCTGTCAGGCAATCGCCAATGTCACACTTCTTCCCTGCCGGCAGCCTGTTCCGCCTCGGCTTTGAGCAGGCGGGCCTGCTTGAGCAGCTGCTCAAGCTGAATGTCCGCGCCAACAACGCCTACGATTCTGTCTTCACTATCAGTGACAGCACAGGAAACAGTGATGACGAGTTTGCCCGTAAACTGGGACTGATATACATCCATGATATGCAAGTCACCGGTGTGCATGGGCTCCTTAAACCATTCGCGGTCAGAGAAGTCATACCCCAGCGGCAGCCGTTCGTACTTTTCGCGATAGGCGGGGTCAGTAATCATGGAACACTTGAGCTTGCCATCCGTATCCGTAAGATACAGGTACTGAATAAACGGATAGGTATGGCCAAAGTCATCCAGTATGGTGCAGGCCTGCGCGCTGCTTTCGCGAATGGCCGGTTCCTGTACAAGCTTGACGATAAGATGGGCGGCCACTTCACCGGCCAGACTCTTCATGCGGTCAAACTCAGACACAAAAAGTTCAGGCATGTATTTCTGCACCAGCGCGGTCATTTCCTCGTGTGAGAATGACGTATTGCGCCCAGCCTCATACTCGGCCATGATCCGATCGTATATTTCGCCCACGGCGGGATGCTTCTTTGTGATCATACGATCCGCCGACAGCTTGAGGGCATTGTTGATCCAGTAAGCCACGCCGGCGCGGCCGGATTTGTCGGTGATGATAATGGGCACAGACCGGCCCAAGATACTCTTCGTATCGAAAATATTGTATATTTCCTCATTCTTGGACAGCCCGTCCACATGCACGCCAGCGCTGGTCGCATTGAAATCGCGCCCAACAAAGGGATAGTTGGCTGGAATCCTGTATTCCAGCTCTTTTTCAAAAAAGTCAGCGATCTCGCTGATTACGGTAGTATCCGCGGCGGAATCTTCCCCGGTAAGCGAAATATACTCGACAACCAGAGCTTCCAGCGGCGTGTTTCCGGTACGCTCGCCAAAACCGAGAAGCGATCCATTTACAGCGCCGCAGCCGTATAACCAGGCCGTGACACCGTTGATCAACACCTTATGAAAATCATTGTGCCCGTGCCATTCGAGATTCTGGCCAGGCACACCAGCCTCGTCAGTAAACGCGCGCACAATGCGCTGAACCGAACGCGGCAGAGCCGCCCCCGTGTAGGGGACGCCATATCCCATGGTATCGCACAGACGAATCTTCACAGGCATGGAAGCCTGACGCGAAAGCTCCATGAGTTTCTGGGCAAACGGCAAACAGAAACCGTAAATATCCGCGCGGGTCACATCTTCAAAATGGCAACGCGGTACGATGCCCCATTCAAGAGCCTGGCTCGCAAGGTCAAGATACATTTTCATGGCTTCTTCGCGCGTTTTGCCAAGCTTGAGGAAAATATGATAATCAGAAACGCTGGTCAGCATGCCCACTTCATCAAATTCCATGCTGCGCGCCAGATTGAGATCTTCCTTATTAGCGCGAATCCACGCCGTCACGCGCGGAAAGCGATACCCGCGGGCCCGGCAGACTTCAATGGCCTTGCGATCTTTCCCTGAATAAATGAAAAATTCCGACGCGCTGATAAGTCCGCTACGGCCTCCCAGTTTATGCAATAAATCATACATACGCGCAATCTGGCGTACGGAATAAGGAGGGCGCGCCTGCTGGCCATCACGGAATGTCGTATCCGTGATTGTCATGCGCTCCAGCGGGCGCGGCGAAAGCTGGATGCCGTCAAAATTGGTACGGCAGATACTGGTATACGGAAAAATAGACCGATACAGCTGCGGTTTGTCCACATGCTCCAGAGCCAACGACCGATTTGGGCCGTACTGGTGAATCAACGTCATTCCTGTTCCCCACGTTTTTACATTGCATGCTGCTAAAATGTTTAGGCATCAGTGTACCTTATGATCATTTTTCCCAACCGTCCAGCTCTCTGTTTATCCGTATTTTCCGCTGAATTTCAGATCTTCCGCCTGACGCGGTGAACGAGAAACGAAAGGCGCGCCCTCATCGCATAAGGGCGCGCCCTCCGGCTCATATCCGTCAGCCCACAACAGGCTCAATCCACGCGGATCATGCTGAAATCGCTTCCCGTCAGGCAGCGGCCGCCGTCAGGCGTAACTTCAAACGTGTTCTCAATACCGACCATCCCTACTCCGGGGATGCCGATTTTCGGTTCCAGCGCGAGCGTCATCCCCTCTTCCAAGGGGTCGTCAAAATGTACTGCCGCGACGGGGAATTCGTCCACTTCCAAACCGATGCCGTGCCCGAGAAAACGAACACGTTCTGGTCCAACGCCCATGAAATGCCCGGCAAAGCCGTCCCGGGCGGCGATCCCGCACGCCAGCTCCCACAGGGCTGAAGGTTTTGTACCGGGACGCAGCCCTTCAGCGGCACGGGAATGCATCTCAATGCAGCAGGCATGGGCACGCTGGATAATGTCAGGCAGCGGGCCGCTGCCAAGCCAGTAATTCACGGTTTTGTCCGTGTTGTACCCCTCGAAACAGAACGCCGCATCCACGGTCAGGAGCTGTCCCCGTCTCCAGATGACACGCGTATCCCCAAGGTTGGGCATTGCGGGATGAAGGCCATGCACCCCGAGGGGGCCGTCAAACGAAGTGGGGTACAGTGCGGATTCTCCCGCGGCCACGCTCCCCAGAGCCACACGGCCGGGAGGTGTCACGCGCGCAATGCCGCAATGGCCCTTTTCCATGAACATTTCAAGCATGATCCGTGCGATATTCCACTCACTCATCCCCTCATGGATACGGCGCGGCAGCTCTTTACAAAAACAGTATTCATGCCGGATACCAGCCGCGCGCATCTTGTCCAGCTCCCAAGCGGTCTTGACGGCGCGCGTCAATCTGACAGCCGCGTCAGCCGGGACAAACCGCACTTCCGGCAGGTGCGAACAAAGCAATCTGGATTGCGCCCAGGTGATGCCAATCATATCTGCGCCAATAACTCCCTCTTCCACAGGCAGAGGGCTTCCCGCTTCCTTGCACAATCCTGCCAGTTCACCGTACGAATGATAGGGCAAAATGTTTTTCAGCGAGGATTCAGCACGAGCGCGTTCCAATCCTTTTCGAATCAGGAGCACGGGAACGCCTTCAAGAGGAATCCACAACACCCCTATCCCCAGGGTTCCGCAAAAATAATACAGATTCAGCTGAGAAAGGATCAACGCCCCAGCAGCTTCAGGCATCAGCCGCCGCAAGTGCGCGCGAAAGCGATAAAGGCGGTTTTCTGTTTCGCTGAGAGGAAGCCTTTCGGCATAGTCTGTCACGTATGGTTTCATAACATATCCTTATCCTGGGCATGATGCCGCATTCTTCAAAAGGCGCACGCCCGATTTCGCAGCGGGGGAAATTCTTGAGGCGCAATGCATCCTTTTTTGCTTCATTCCTTACAGGGCGATATTGATAGCTGAAGTCCGTGTCAATACAATTCGCAGGGAGAGAACATACTTGCGAGATTTTTCCGGAACGGATAAAATTGCTCCGTCACACTTGGAGTGGGCTTATCGGCTTCTGAACTGCGAACGTACCCGTCTCCATACCACTTGTAAACGAACGAGGTTAATCATGAAAAAAATTTGTTCAGTTGGGCTGGTTCTGACACTGCTTCTCAGCGGTTGCGCCGCCATGGAAACCAACACAGGCAAAGG
>Ga0208297_1001450_pt1 | contig 21910 bp, 20 predicted proteins | sample LMS_cellobiose_e_FD_187367 | JGI IMG/M metagenome (GOLD analysis project Ga0208297, IMG submission 187367) | Rumen-fistulated moose microbial communities from Alaska, USA - LMS_cellobiose_enrichment (SPAdes) (version 2) | ecosystem: Host-associated > Mammals > Digestive system > Stomach > Rumen... | reverse complement strand
AGCTCATTGCTGATGAGTTCCTCGCCGTCGGTAATACCCAATAATCGTTTCCCAAGGTCCTGTCAAGGGTGGCGGAATATGTCCATTTTTAACATTCCTACGTGTCCAAAATTTGTTGACTACTGCAGGGGTCACAGGTTCGAGTCCTGTTGCGACCACCACATCACAACCCTAATCTTGATACGAGATTGGGGTTGTGACTTTTTTGGCTCTAAGCCCTGATTTCACGGCATTTCCGGGCAGGCATCGTATGCGAGTAAGCCACTCTGCAGGCCTTTTCAGCCCCTCGACCTCCCTTTCCCCATGGGTTACTGGTATACGATGACGTGAGAATCGTATGCCAGTACGCGAGTATCGTATGGTAGTAACCCCGCATCGTATACCAGTACCCGAGAATCGTATGACAGTAGCCAGTATCGTATGATAGTAACCCAGCATCGTATGCGAGTACGTTTTTTACCGTATGATAGTAAAAATGGCGGCAACGCGCCGCCGCAAAAAAGCATCACGGCCAGGGCATCATGCTGCTCTGACCGTGATTGTGATTTCGCCTCTGAAAACAAACTCAATGCATCCGTTCCTCCGAATGATCACCCGAGAGACCAGAAGGTTCCATGCTTGTTCATCCCAATCTTCGAGGTTTTGAGGCTGTGCGTCAAGGGCGGACAGGAATCGGCGGATGCCCTTGCCCCTGGTGAGGTGATCTTCTCGTTCAGCTTTCAGCCGGGCAAGTTTCTCATCCGCTTTTTTGTATCGCTCGTTCAGCATTGCGGCACGGGCATCGAATTCTTCTGTTGGCATACCCGTGACAGCCTGTTCCCGGATCAGCCTGCGGTTCTGCTCGACTGCCGTGTCTATCTCTTTCTGAGTTGCTTCAATCTCTTGATCCAATCCAGAGGTGTTTTCAAGCTCCGTTGCCAGCCCTTCGCAGTCCGTAATGGCTGATGTCCTTTCCGACATCAGTTTGTTGAATGCCTGGACAAACAGCTTCTTAATGTCTTCCTCGGTTATCGTGGGTGTACAGCACCTCTCTCCCTGGCCGTATTTCCGATTGCAGCGCCACACGATCCTCCGGTAGGCGTCGTTGGAATGCCATACCTTCTGACCGTAGTATCCACCGCAGTCGCCGTATACGATTTTCGAGCCAAATATGGTTCCGCTGTATGCTCTGCCGATCTTTTTGCGTCTCGCTATCTCGGCCTGAACCATCTCGAATTCTTCCGGTGGAATGATCGCTTCATGGTTTGCTTCTACATAATATTGTGGGACTTCGCCTTCATTGACCTTGGTCTTTTTTGTCAGGAAGTCCACGGTGAAGGTCTTCTGCAATAGGGCGTCACCCCGGTATTTCTCGTTCGTCAGGATGCTGATGACCGTGCCTTCATACCATTTCTTTTTGCCGCCAGGTGAAGGGATACCCCTTTCCTCAAGCATCCGGCAGATGCCAATCGGAGCCATGCCCTCCATAAACGACCGGTAGATGAGCCTAACGATCTTGGCTTGCTCCCGGTTGACCACCAGATTTCCGTCCGGGCCTTTGTCATAGCCAAGGAATGTGCTGTAAGCGACGGAAACCTTGCCGTCGGCCATCCTTTTTCGATGGCCCCAGGTGACGTTCTCAGAAATGCTGCGGCTCTCTTCCTGGGCCAGGCTGCTCATGATGGTGATCAGCAGTTCGCCTTTGCCGTCGAAGGTGAAGATGTTTTCCTTCTCGAAGTAGCACTCGCAGCCGTGCTCTTTCAGCTTTCTGATCGTCACGAGGCTGTCCACTGTGTTGCGGGCGAAGCGGCTGACCGACTTGGTCACGATCAGATCGATCTTCCCGGCAAGGGCATCCTCAATCATTTCATTGAATCCTTCCCTGTGACGGGTATCGGTCCCGCTGATGCCCTCGTCCGTGTACACCTTCACAAATTCCCATTCCGGATGCGACTGGATGTACCGGGTGTAGTAGTCGACTTGTGCCTCATAACTGGTGAACTGTTCATCGGAATCCGTGCTGACACGGGCATATCCTGCAACCTTCCGCTTTGCAATACCCGTTATGGGGGCCGCAGTGAAGATGTTCCTCGTCTGCGGGATCTTAGTCACACTTTTTGCCATGTCCTCGCCTCCTGGCATTCTCTGCGGCCTTCGCCTTCATTTCCGGAGTCCAGCTTTTAGAACGAGATTCAAGCTGCCATTCAGTTTTCCGCTCTGTTCCGTCCTTCAGGTGAAAGATTAACTGGTCCGGGTAAACTGCTGTAATGTGGTCCACTGTATTTCTGAACGCTGCTTCGTCAAAACTGTTCCAGCCGAACATGTCAGAAGTGATTCGCATCAGGATTTCCTCGGGTATTTTTCTGCTATGGCAGTATTCTTTTCCTTCCTGTATGAACGTAGGGCAAGCCCAGCGTGACAGGCCGTGGTTTTTTGTTCTTTTGAAATGCCGACCACAGGACGGACAAAGAATCATGCCTGTGAAGGCATAGTGCTCGATGTGGCAGCCTGACGGATGAAGTGCCGCAATCCGTGCAAGAGCTTCCTGCGCCGCATCAAAGGTGGCTTGATCAATGATCGCCGGATGTGTTTCCGTAGCGTAGTATTGAGGAACCTCGCCTTTGTTCTTGATGCGTTTCTTTTCGATATGATTGTTGACGTACACCTTCTGAAGCAGAGCGTTTCCTGTATACTTCTCGTTGCTGATAAGATCGCGAAGCCTGGGTGTGTTCCATTTTCCCCCGTAGGCTCCGTGTATGCCGTTCCGGTTCAACCATCTGGCAATGGAATTCAGGGTCTCACCACGTATGACCCTCGCATAAATCTCTCTGACTATTTGAGCCTGCTCAGGGTCGATTTCGATACCGTCTTCTTTGCTGATCCGATATCCGAACATCGTCCGAAGGCACATCAGCTCGCCGTCTTCAAATCCTTTACGGATGCGCCATCTCTGGTTGTCACTGGCTGATTTGCTTTCCTCCTGGGCAAAAGCGGAAAGGATGGTCAGCATCAGCTCACCATCTCCGCTTAGGCTATGAATCTTCTGTTCTTCAAAATAAACGTCAACGCCCAGCAGTTTCAGCTCTCGCACCGTTGCACCGTTTCCAGCGAGGTTACCGTATTCCGGGCGAAGCGTGAAACTGACTTCGTGATCACCATGTCGATTTTTCCAGCACGGCAGTCTGTCAACAGTCGCTGGAACTCTTCTCTGGTATCCTTTGTTCCGGTCATAGCCTCGTCGGCATAAATGCCTGCGAACCGCCAACCCGGATGCTCTCTTATCATTTGGCTGTAATAGCTTACCTGAGCGGCAAGGGAATGCAGCATGGCGTCCTTTCCAGATGACACCCGTGCATATGCAGCTACATTCTGAAGCCTTTCCAGTGTAGGCTTTACAGGCACTCTGGTCACTTGCTTTTCCAAGGTATCACCTCCTGGCAGTGTGTGATATTAGCTCTGTCCGGCACACATAGCAAGCGGAGATCACGATAGATGCTACTCTTCTCAAGTCCGTATCTGACACGCATTCCTCTTGAAAAACATCTTGACAGAGCTCAGCCCTACACCAGATGCCTCGGCAATTTGCTGGTAGGTATATCCCTGACCACGAAGCTCAGTAAGGCGCTTCTTATCCTTATCAGTCATTCTGCCACCTCCAATCGTTTTCTGCTGGAGGCTGGCAGTTATTTTTGACAATAAAGGCATCCAAAGTAGCCTGACTGTCAGGCAGTTTTCTCATTAACGTCATCAGGTGTCCCTCCAATCGCTTAAGTGGTTCACCTTCCTACGCCCAAAAGTCGTATCGTTTTACAGTACCAAAAATAAAAAAGACCGCCGATGGTAAAAATTCTCCCTTAGCGGTCAATGCAGCATGGAGAAAAAGAGCTGTTTGGCAAGTGCCCGTATGTTACTTCTCAAAAAGATCTTACCGGAAAATGGTCTATGTATATCATGTACCTTTTAAAGGATGGCTCTGTTCGTTTTAATGAGCTGCAGCGCAGAATGCCGGAGGACATGACTCATACAACGCTTTCGCGACAGCTCAAATCACTGGAAGAGGATGGCTTGATTGTGCGCAAAGTCTATTCTGAAATACCGCCAAAGGTCGAATATGAATTAAGCGAGGTTGGTCATAAATTTGAAAAGGTGCTTGCTGAACTTGAAGTCTGGGGAAATGGATACATCCAATATTTGAATAAGCGCGACAATGCATGTAGGTGTCCGCGTCTCCAACGCTATTCGGAATTACAAAAATCATGAGCGCTCTGCTGAAAAGGAAATGGCTTCTGTGCAAGGCGCTCATTCCAGTCCGCGTCCACATGTACGGGCGGCGCACTGGCATACCTTCTGGGTTGGCCCCAGGAGCGCAAAGTTTCCAGACCGGAAGCCCATCATCCGGTGGCTTCCACCCATTCCGATTGGGATGGATTGGAAGACAGAGCTTCCCACAAACATTCATACGGTTTTGGAAAGCTGATCCCTTAGCCAAAATGAAAAAAGGTCCGCAATCCGGCTCATACGAACCAAATTGCGGATCTTCTTCTTATTTTAACTTGCTGTATTGTTCATCATCAACAGGCTCCAGCCACTCGACTTTAGCATCCTTGCCAGGTACCTCGATAGCCAGATGCTGGAACCAGCTGTCGGCGGCAGCGCCGTGCCAGTGCTTGACACCTGCCGGGATATTCACCACGTCACCCGGATGCAGTTCGCGGGGGTCCTTGCCCCATTCCTGATACCAGCCGCGTCCGCTGACGCAGATCAGCATCTGTCCGCCGCCCTCGCTGGCGTGATGAATGTGCCAGTTATTGCGGCAGCCGGGCTCAAAGGTGACATTGAATACAGGCACCTGTTCCAGTGACAGCGGAGCCAGATAGCTCTGGCCAATGAAATACTGGGCGAAGGCATCATTCTTCTGACCCACCGGGAATACAGACAGATTGGAAGGCACACCATCGGGTTCGCTTCCTTCTTCGCCGTAGATCTCCGCGATCATCGGGAATGTGCTCCAGGCTTTGGGCCAGCCGCAATAGAACGCCAGCTGCGTCACAATCTCCACCGCTTCCTGCTTGGTGACGCCGTGCTCCTTGCCCAATGCCAGGTGTGCTTTGAGTTGTGGATAGAGACCCGCTGAGAACAACGCCGCGATGGTGATCATGCTCCTGTCTCGGGGCGAAAGCTCCTTTTCCCTCGACCAGACCTCGCCGAAGAGCACGTCGTCATTCAGCTCCGCGAATTTGGGAGCCAGCTTGCCCAGATGATCCCGTCCTGCTGTTTGCTTCTTTGCCATTGCAAATCCCGCCTTTCTTCCCTTATCCGCTCATTCATTCACGGCCTCATAGTACCTTCACCCAGCACGCCGACGCGCTGGAGATAGGCGAAAGTATACTCCGCTACCCGATACCTTCTCTCATTCATTCACAGCTTCAAAGGTAATGGTCTGAGCTGCGCCGTTGGCGCTGGCAAACTGCTGAACCGCTGCATCATCCATCATGCCGATGACCACAGAGCCCGCTTCGATCACGGTATCTTCATTGGTGCTGTAATACGCCGTTACCCAGCCGCCGCACCAGTAGGTGAATTCGCCGATGGCATAGGTGTGCTGAACGCTGTCCTCATCGTAAGGCAGATCGGCAGAATACCAGTATTCCCGGTTGTCCCAGGCCTGCAGGGTGACGGTCATGGGCAGCTGGCTGAGGAATGCGCGGGCAGTGCTGTTGTCCCGCAGATCGGTCATCATGCCCACCGTGCCGTCACCAAAGGTCATGCGGATGGCTGCCGTGGTTTTCTGTTCCTGAGCAGCGCCTTCGCCCAGCACGCCGACGCGCTGGAGATAGGCGAAAGTATATTCCATGGAATCCTCAAAGGAACGTCCATTGAATCCATGGCCCGCGCCATTCATCACATGGTATTCCACATCGGGATAGACCTCCGCCGCCCGCTCCGCATAGGAAATCGGAACAATATAGTCACGGTCGCCGTGCATCAGCAGGACAGGTTTTGTGTAGTTGCCGATCTCCGCATACACGTCATAATCCCACATGTCAGCGACATAAGCGCGGCCTGAATAGATCCATTTGTAATAGAACTCGTCCGGCACTTCGTCCAGCGTGGAAAACTCCAGGTGAATATCATCATGGACGACAAAGGCAGGGTAGCACAGGATCAGGCCTGATACCTCGTCCACATGCCGGGCGGCGGTAATGGCAGATACAATGCCGCCCTGGCTGAAGCCGTTCAGTATGATCCGGCCAGCGTCCACAAAATCCCAGGTCTTTGCCGCCGCAAGCACAACTTCCAGATCGGATACCTCGGTCATGACGGACATCTGGGTGGTGCTGCCCTCAGATCGGCTCCCGCCGCCTCCGCGAAAATCAAAGGCGTAAGCTGCCACACCATGGCTGGCGTACTGCTCCGCTTCCGCCAGGCAGCTGGAATAGCTGCCGCCCAGTCCGTGGGACAGGATGGCCAGCGGCATCTTGCCTTCCACATCCGGAATATAGGCGATACCGTAGATTCGCTGTCCTTCGTTCTCCAGCCAGATCTCCTGCCGTGTATAGGTTGTCTTCGGAAGATCATCCAGTGCCTTCACCTCGGTGCCGGTCTGCTGACGCTCTTCCGGGAAGCTCATCTGCTCCGCGCTGACGGCGGAAAGTCCAAGCAGCATCAGGGCCATCAAGGCAATCCACATTTTTTTCATGCAGCCCCTCCATCATCATTTCTTCAGATAGTTCATCATTTCCTGCCGCGCTTCCTCATTAGCAGCGCTGGCATAGACGGTTATTCCCTCAATGATTTCCGCGTTCGGCTGAAGGGCTTTGATCTGCTGAATGTTGCGCCCCCAGCCGCTGCCCAGGTGAATGCCGAATACGATCACCTGCTTTCCGTTCCAATCCACCTGCTGCAGGAAGCTGGCCACCTGCTGAGGCAGCTGCGCGTGCCAGACCGGGGTACCGAAGTAGATGGTGTCATAGCTGTCGAAGTCCTCCGGCAGACCGATCACCGTGAAAGCCCTGTTTTTCTCCTGATCTTCACCGGTACCCATGACCATGTTCAGATATACAGGATCGTGGGTTTCCTCCACGTGGATGGGAAAGACCTCTGCGCCGGTTGCCTCCTGTATGGCCTGTGCCATGACCTGGAGATTGCCCTGTGTATTTTCCGTTTTCGCGTTCAGGCTGGCTGACGTGATCGCGTCTACGGTCATCCCGCTCAGGTCGCCCATATTCTCGCTGTAATCAAAGTACACGACCAGGGCGCTGCTCCCATCTTCCGCATGGGCCGCAAACGCAGACAGACAGAGCAATGTCATCAGTGTCAAAGCGATCATTTTCTTCATGTCATTCACCCCTTATTCCGCTGGCCAAAGCCTCGGCAGGATATTGTACAGATACATCTTCACTTCCGGCATGGCATGGGTGCCGCCCTCTTTTACCTGATAAGTCAGGTTGCCATCCTCACGCCCTGTTTCCGTGAAATGGAAGGCATCCAGCTGACGCATGGCGGCAACCTGCGGCGTCATCATTGGCTCGGCGATGTCTTCGCTGCCGGTGACGGCATAGATAAAGAAGGAAGGACTTCCTTGCCTTTCCACGGCATCTGCCAGTGCCCGGGCGGTTTCCTCCGCGCGTCCGTTGCCGCCTTGCATTTCTATCGTCCAGGAATCTCCGCTGGTCGGAATGAAGTCGTGGAAATACGCGAGGTATTGTTCAAAGACATACCAGGTGGTGACGCTCCCCATGGAGAATCCGCCAAAAGCCCGGTGTTCACGTGAAGCCTCAAAGCCCGCACTGTCCGCTGTATCGGCATAGGTGGAAAACGCGCTTTCCACGGCGGGCATCAGGTCGTTGACCAGCTCATCGGGGAACTCCAGCACCGCGTCCCAGGAGCCGCTGACACCCATGTTGCTGTGCCGCTCAGTATAGAACGTGGGCGTTACGATGATCATCGGCTTCATCTCGCCATTCTCGATCAGGTGATCAATGGCGTTTTTGATGTCATTACTCTGTCCCGCACCGCCGAACAGGCTGCCCTGACTGCCGCCACCGCCGTGCATGACGTAAAGGATATCGTACTGCTGCTGGTCAGAATAACCGTAGGGCAGATACACATAGGCATATTTATCCTCAGCGGAGGTTTTGTAATCGAAACGCACCACCTCGCCGGGGTGTTCAGCCGGGGCTGTGTATGACGCAGGGATCTCAGCTATTTCACTGCTCATGCTCGCTGCTCCTTCAGCTTGGACGAGTATTGTCACGGAAAGCATCATCAGAATCAGGACAAACACCATTACTTTTTTCATTGCCGTTTCACCTCATCATCCGCGTTCGATGTATTGCTCAATTTCGCCGATTACCATGACGTGTTCCGGCTGATTGGCATACATCTTTTCCCGAATCTCCGGGAGGATGTTTTCAGCATCCATTCGCTGCGCAAACAGCTTTCGGCAGATGAATATCCTGTTGGCTTCCTTGAAGGAAACGCTGCTGCCTATGTTTTCTGCCGTCAGTCCGGAATGCGCAAGCTTCTGTGGATCATCCCGCCCGGACACCTTTCCCAGCAGACCCAGCGCCTTGCGATATTCCTCCGGGAAGAAGGAAACGGAGAAAGTATCATTATTCCGGATGTATTCCAGGGTATAGCGGTTTTCCCGCAGGAAGATCGTGACGATGGAACGGCCTTTTGTGGCGGGGCCCCAGATGGTGCCCAGGGTGCCCCAGCCAATGGTCATGGCGTTGCAGTCTTCCGCGCTTCCGGCGGCAGCCAGCGCCCACTGTTTGTCAAACATCCGGAATACGTCAAAACTCTCGTTGGTTACGTCTGCTATGATGCGCTCGCTCATGCCGCTTCTCCTCTCACAGGTTCTCGTTCATAAAGGCAGCCAGCTTCTTTGTCGCCTGCTCCACATACTCCGGCACCCAGTAGGTGCGGATATGCGTCGCACCTTCGATCAGGTACAGTTCCTTGCTCTTTGCGTTGACCGCTTTCTCAAAGGCAGAATCGGTCATATACTTCGTATCCGCGATGTCACCGGCCATCATCAGGAGCGGCTGGTCAATGAGATCCATGCGGTCGTCCACGTCAAACGCCATCAGGTGCATCAGGGATTCCGTCGTATAGCGGCTGTTGGCATTGGGATGGGCGTGGGTGATGCCATAGTATTCCACACCGTCCCTGTACAGACCGGCAGGCAGCTTCTCCATGAGAGCGCGGAGCTGTTCTTCCGTCATGGGAGGATTATCCCCTTCGTAGGTGACTTCGCCCTTCAGCTCCTTGCTTCTGGCATCTGCTGCCTTCCGCAGTCTTGTCTGGATGTTTGCCGTATCGCCGTCCATGAAACCGTTTCTGCGAACACGGCCAGTATTGAACATGGAGAGCGTGGCCACGGCTTTGATCCGCTTATCAACCTGGGCAGCAGCCAGCGTATAACCGCCGCCCCCGCAGATTCCCAGCGATGCAATTCTGTCTTTATCCACATAGGAAAGGGATGCCAGAAAGTCCACCATACCACTGATGTCATTGATCCTGTTGGCAGGATAATCACGCTGTCTTGGCTCTCCGCCGCTCTCACCCTGATAAGAGGCATCTGCGACAATGACGACATAGCCCATCTCCGCGAGCTTCTGGGCAAACAATCCCGCCACCTGCTCCTTGACACCGCCATTGGGATGTGCCACCGTTATAGCCGGATACTTTTTATTGCCAAGCGGATCATATCCAGCAGGCGTATAGACATTCGCCGCGATGCGAATCCCATTGAGCATGTAAGCAACAGGATGGATATTGACCTTGCCCGGTTCGTTGTCCGTGATAGCTCCCTGATAAACCAGTCCAAATTGATTCACACTCATATGTCTGTTCTCCATTTCAGGCATCTGCTGTAGCGGAAAGAATGTACTTTACAACCGCGGGGTTGTTGTGGTCGATGATTTCGCTGTGCCCGAGATCAAGCGCGTCCACCTTCTTCATATCCTCATCGGTCATGGTAAAATCCCAGATGTCGATGTTCTGCTCCATACGCTCCCTGTGAACAGACTTCGGGATGATGGATACCCCTCGCTGGGCATTCCATTTGAGTGCGATCTGGGCGGCGGTCTTTCCGTACTTTGCGCCGATCTCCGAGAGAACAGGATGCGTGAAGATTCCGTGCTTTCCCTCTGCCAGCGGGCCCCATGCCTGCGGCACCGTGCCGTACTGCCTCATGTTTTCAATGGCGTCATACTGCGCGTAGAAGGGATGAAGCTCGATCTGGTTCACGTGAGGCTTAACCGCAACGATCTCAGCAAACTCCGTAAATTTGCCGGGATAGAAGTTCGCCACGCCGAGAGCCTTGATCTTGCCTTCATTGTAAAGCTCCACCATCGCTTTCCATGCGCCGTACACGTCGCCGTAGGGCTGATGGATCATGAACATATCCAGATAATCAAGCCCCAGTTTCCTTGTGGAACGCTCGAAGGCTTTCTTCGCGCCCTCATAGGAGGCATCGGAAGTCCAGAGCTTCGTTGTGATGAACAGATCCTCACGGGTAACCATGCCGGTTTCAATCGCTTCCCTGATGGCAGCGCCGACCGCTTCCTCGTTCATGTAAAGCGCTGCTGTATCGATCAGACGATAACCGGAACGGATGGCATCCAGAACCGCCTGCTTGCACACTGCGGGATCGGGAACCTGAAATACGCCAAAGCCCTCCAAAGGCATCTGTACACCATTGCTCAATTTGATCATTTCCATGATTTTGTCCTCCTTAATCCACTTTCATTTTTCGGGCTTCGGTAACGCTGGTCACCATGCCCTTGTAGTCAAAGCCGCAGATCCCGGCAAACCGGGAGAGCGTATATTCGCAAGCCTCCAGCATCCATTTCTCAGGGGCCGCCCCCTGCACGATAGCATACATGTCCCTGCCCCTGAATTCTCCCTGCTCGAACGGGCCGTAAGTCCGGTCAAGGAAGCAGCGGAGCAGGCCGCTCAGGTTATGCCAGTAGAGAGGCGATCCGATGACAATGGTCTTTGCCGCACGGATCTTATCGATAACTTCCATGAACTGGTCATCCGGGAACTGCTGGCCGTAGCCGTAAATCCTGTACTCAGCAAGATTCAGTGTCTCGTATTCTTTGCCCTCCAGAAGGGCTGCCGCCAATTTTGCAGTATTTCCATGAGGATTGGGACTGCTGTTGATAAAAAGAATGCTCATGATCTTTCTCCCTCCTGAACACCGAATTTTCTCGGTCGTTGACTAATTCCAACGTGTGTATTATAATCAGTATGAGGCGCAGGGCACAACACCAGTTCAATAAACCGTGGGGTTTAATACACACCCGGAGCAAAACTGGGGTTTAAAAGGAGTACTTCATGGACAAGACAAAGCAGGATGACCTTCGGGTACGCAAAACAAAGGAAGCAATCCGCCGTACTTTTGAAGATATGATATGCGAGATGGACTATGAGCAGATCACGGTCAAAGAACTGACTGATCGTGCCAGAATCAACCGAAAAACCTTCTATCTGCATTATGAAACAATGGACGATCTGCTGGAAGAATTGCAGCAGGAAATCGTAGACAGTTTTACAAGCCAGAACATCTCTTACAAGAGTATGGCGGACATCAAGCGGATTATCCGATATTTCTATGAGTATGCCGTAAAGATGCCGAAGCTCCATGAACGACTCCTGTGCAGCGGCAGCTATGAGCATATAAGCGATAAGGTCAATGAACGGATCATGGCCTACCAGGCGGAGCGCTACAGAGGCGCGTTCAGCAGGAACATATACGAGGACAACCTTGTCTTTGCTTACTTTTCGCCAATTACCACGATCCTCTATCGTCAATGGGTAAAGGACAATAAAAAGATGCCGCTGGAGGATCTGATTGCTACAGCGACCAAACTTATATGCGGTGGACTTGGGGAATATGTGACGGAATGAAGCAAAGCCCTATTCCGTATTACAAAGGGTCTTACAGTAAAAACATTAAAGCAAACAGGCCTGCAATCCGGCTCGAAAGAACCAGACTGCAGGCCTGCTGTTTTATTCAGTTATGATCTGGCTGTATTTCCCGGATACCCAGCCCACCTGGCTGCCCACCTTCACGGCATGCCAGCCGTTGGCGGCGGTGGCGACATGCTCGAACACCGTCCCGTCTGCGACGGCGGTGATGCGCCCGTAGTCCGTACCGTTGCCTACACGGATGTTGACCGTGCCACTGTTGCAGACGATCTTCACCTTCGTAACTGCGGGCTGCTCCGGTTCAGGTTCTGGCTCAGACTGTGTCTGCTGGCCGACGTCGTTATCGGCAACAGCGGCCATCAACGCGGAATGAGTCTTGTCGCCATACTTACCATCCTGCTTCAGCCCGGCTTTCTTCTGGAAAGCCTTCACAGCTGCTTCTGTCTTGCTGCCGAAGTCTCCATCGACCGTCAGTAACGCGCCCAGCTGGTTCAGAAGTTCCTGCAGGGTCTTCACATCCCCGCCAGTCGAGCCCTTCTTCAGCAGGCGGCTGCCCAGAGTGTAGGTGACGGTTTTGGCAGGCTGTGCGTCTGCGGTGTCTCCGTAGTTGATGAACGGCAGCTTGGCCCAGTGCTTCCAGGTGCGTTCCTTCACCACGGTCTTCACGCAGCCGTAGTTGAAGCCACGCCACTCGACAGCATATCCGCCGCCGACATAGTAGCCGATATGCCCATCGGTGAACAGCGCGAGGCCTACGATCTCAGGCAGGGTGTCAATCGTACCCCAGTCCATGCCCTTGCTCTTGCAGTAGGAGAACATGCCGCTGGCGGACTTGTCCGGGCAGCCATTGGAGCCGTATTTGCTGGTATAGGTCTTGTCCGTGCCGATACTCTCCAGTACACCCTGGCCGCCATTGGTCCAGGCATAGCCCTTGCAGCCGCCTACGCAATCGGCCACCACCTGCTTGTTGGCGATGTCCCTCTTGTATCGGGAAGTACGGCTGGAACCATAGTGGGACGGGTACTGATTGCTCTTCCTGGACAGCAGGCTGTTACTGGCTTTGTAGACGCAGCTGCCGTACCAGTAGGGCGATTTCTTTTCAGCCATTTTCAGGCACCAGTCTGCAAAATGCTCATTGGTGAACGGGGTATTGATTCTCTCAGACATCTTCAATTCCTCCCATCATGAAATGAAAGCGGCGGTCATTCTCCGTCGCCCTGGTCGGTCGTATCAATTCCGCGTTCCTTGTCGTGCAGCTGGGACAGAATGTCGCGCAGTTTGTCCGGGATGGGCAGACCGATATGCGCAGCATTCTCAAGCAGGCTCAGGCCCTCGTTGCTCATGTAGAAGCAGATAACTGCTCCCCGGAGCGCACTGCCCGTGCCCACCACGTGTAAGTCAATGATATGGGCCACGCCTACCAGCATCAGGATGAACACCTTCTTGCAGATGCCCTTGAAGCCCACAGCAGAGGACAGCTTCCTGTCGATAATGGCACACATCACACCGCTGATGTAGTCCAGTGTCATCATCACGATGAGCGCGATCATCAAACCGTCCATGCCGCCCAGGAAGTAGCCCAGCCATCCGCCCAGCGCGGTGATGGCGATCTGAACCTTCGCCCAGATCAAGTCAATAGAAAAATCCCTCATAGTCGTTTCCTCCTTGTCGTTGATATGGAAAACCCGCCCTCATGATGAGAGCGGGCTGATCCCGGGAATTATGCTGTTTCATTTTCACGTGCCAATTGCGATCCAGTCTATGGCCCTGCTGGTGTTGAAGCTGCCGCCAACGATGATGGTCGCGCCGGTGGCTGTCTTGTTGTAGATTTTCAGCGCACCATTATCGCCGGACCAGTTGCTGCCTGTGGTGGAATAGCTGACTACCACATGTGGCACTGACGTGAATCCGGCGCTGCTGTAATTGATCGTCAGCGCACTGTTACCCGCTACATTGCCGGAGCCATATGCTACCTTGAAGGGCAATCTCGCCATAGCCAGCGTACCGGCATTGATGTTGCTGGCGTTGTTTGCTCCCAGATTGTTTCTGGCATTAGCTGCCGTAGTTGCTCCCGTGCCGCCGTTGGCGATGGGCACGCCCGAGGGCATTCCGGCATGGAAGACACGGTAGTTGCCCCAGGTGCCGTTGTCACAGACGCGCACCATGACCGCGTTGTCCAGGCTGGCCGCGTAGCTCTTCGTGCGCACCTCCAGCATGCGGCGGTTATTGCCTGTGCTGTCTTCCCACGATGCAAACGATGACGCGCCGACGTAGCTGCCTTCAAACACCGTCCGGTTCGTGGTGCCGTTGTAATACGGGCTCAGATATACGGAAGGATACAGATTGCCCTGGATGGTCAGATTGCCCGTCATGGTGTCGCCGGACTTCTTTACACCGCCAAGAGCTGCAATGGCTCCTGCTGCAGTGGAAGCGCCTGTACCGCCACTCTCAATGTCCAGCGGCTCCGACAGCTTCAACGGCCAGCCAAATTCAGCGTAGCCGGAGGTCTCCGCCACCTTGCCGAAGGCGATGCCGGTTCCGTCCGCCAGAAAGTCCATTATGACGCCCTTTGTACCTATCGAAACAGCCTGCTCCACATAGTAGAAATAGTCCTGCAGGCGCACCTTCAGATCATAGCTGGCCAGCGCGTCGAAGGTCTGCGTCAGTACTTTGTCCGTTTCGCTCAGATTGTATGAGGTGACGGAGAGCGTTTCCGCCTGGGTCCAGGTTTCGGCTGAAGCCAGCTTGTAATACACCACGCAGGCCAGCGCGTTCTTATTGTTCAGCGACACCACGCCGCCCTCAAAAGAGTAACGGACATGTGTGCCGTCTACCTGAGCGGCGGAGCCGTCCGCGTTGCAGCGGTCGGCCTTGAACAGCCGGATGGACGGATAGCTGTAATCCAGCACGGTCAGCGTTTCCGTGTAGGTCGCCGTTCGGCCTCTGCTGTCCGTAACCGTGACCGTAAGCATCAGGCTACCAGCGGCTGAAAGCTTCTTGCTGGCAGTGAAGGACGCCGTGGTATAAGTCACTCCGTCCAGAGAGGTGCGGTATGAGGACACCGTGCTGCCGTATGAGCCTGCAGCCGTAATCGCTACGGACAGTGTGCTGAGCATTTTGACATACGCCTGGATGCGTGAGGCGACGGTTGAGTTTGTGTCCTCCACCGTCACTGAGGAGATGGACGGAACCACCGTCGCCGGTACATTCAGCGTGATCGTACATGTGCGGGTGCCTGTCAGCGTGCCACCGTTGTAGCTCTGACAGGTGATGGTACAGGTGCCGCTGGTGGCGTTGGGAATCTGCGCGGCCAGCGTTAGCGCAGGTGTCCAGTTGACAGACGCGCCGACATTTGTGGCAATCGTTCCGCTGGTATTGCCGAAGGTATAAAGCAGTGTGTGCGTGGTGGATGTGCTTACCCGGTTGGTGTAGATCGTGACAGCGCTCCCCAGGTTGACAGATGACGCCGAAGTGGACGGCTGGGAGACAGCCTCCTCATAGGTGATTGTGATCGTGACCGCCGACCACTGCAGATAGTTATATGAATAGCCCTGGCTGGAAGCGCTGGGGCTGGGATTGTAGATGGTGAAAGTGTTGTTGCCCTGGCTGATGTAGGCAGCCATGTTGTTGAAAAGCGTTCCTGTGATCTGGTAGGCAGTTGAGTTTCCGAAGAAGGAACCATCAAAGGTGCCGAGCTCAGAGCCAGCGTAATTCGAGCCTGTCACTCCGGATGCAATGCTGTTCTGGTAATTTGCCTTCCGCATGTAGACGGTCTTCGTACTGCCCGCGCCATAACCGGCCCTTGCGGCGTCAATACTCAGCCATATCCCGGTGATCACCTTGTTGGCCAGGTTCATGCCGGAGAAGCAGACGATGCCGACATAGTTATAGCTGGAATCGTAGAACTCCTGACAGGCCACGCCGTTCTTCGCATTGGAGGAAGAATTGGTTTTTCTCGTACACATCGACGCGGCATACGCCACTGTGTTTGCCATGCATACTCCTTTCCCGGCGTCAGCCGTTGTAGATCAGGGAGAGATTGCCGTTGGCCTGCGGCTCAAAGGCAAACTTGCCGATGATAAGCTTCGTCAGGATCTCCGCCTGGGTGACGTACAGCTTGTTGTTGCTCAGATAGGCCACCTCGGTATCATTCATATAGAAAGCCAGCCTGTCGTTCACAACACGGAAGGTGAACGGGTTTCCGGTTTTGCCGATGACCAGTCCCTGCTCGTCAAATGACATATAGGTCCGGAAGATAGCCAGTTCCTCTTCCGTTGCCGCATGGGTATCCGTCAGGTCTTGCTGCAGCTGGTTGATCCGGGTGACGGCCCAGGTGTAATTGCTCTGTGTCTGTTCGGAGAGCGTACTGACCTGCTGGGTGACCTGGGTCATATCACTGGCAAGCGCATAGGTGGCCTGGACCTCGGAGCGGATGCTGTCCGCCTCCGTGCTGATCTGCGCCCGGACAGAGGACAACTTCTGCTCCAATACTTCTTCGGCGTCTTCGGGTGCTGCTGTCCAGTCCGTCGACCGGTTGCCCTTTTCCAGTTTGATCTGGTGAATGATCGTGCTGGCCGTTCCCGCGCTGGCGGGCTTACGGTAAATGAGAATGTCGCCGTTGTCAGGATCGTCATCCGGTGATTTGCCGCTGGCGTATTCTGCGATGAAAGTGGCCTGCACGGTCTGCCTGCCCACACCAGATAGGTCGATGGTAGCCAGTGTCTTATCGCCGCCCGAAGTGCGCACTGTCAGACCTGTGTATGTCTCCATAGGCGTAAGCGTCAGGGAGACGGTGTATTCCTCTCCGGCGACCATAGCTTCCGACAGAGCGTACCGAGCAATGAGCGCAGTGGAATCGGAAATCTCCGAGCCAGAATTGAGGATATAGTTCCTGCCGCCGATTTCGAGATTATCAACCGCCTCCTGCACCTCCTGAGCTGTCATGAAAGCCTCGTAGGAAATCTGGGAGATGGTCTTGAAGCCGCCGTTGTAGTAACGGAACATAGGATGCTCCGGGGCCAGCACGGCGTTGACGGTGGTGCTCATCAGGCCAAGCAGGATATAGGTGTACCCGTCTTCTGCCGTGGGAACCGTCGTGGTTAGCACACCCGTAGCCGGAGTGAACATATTCCCGTTGAGCGTACCCTTGATGTACACCGTCGCCCCTGCCGTTCCGGAGAAACCGGAGACCGTGCTTGCCAGTGAGAAGGCTGTGCCCCAGGAGATATAGTTGTTTGTCTGAGTCAGCGCAGAAGTTGTATACTTCGTGCCGACGTACAGAATTGGCTTCGTCACATCGAACGCTGTGGTGGAGAGCAGCATTAGCTTGCCCGCACTGTTGAACACACCCAGCCTGCCAGCCGCAATCGCGCCCACTGCTGTGACAGAGGCCTTATAGTTGATGCGGTCATAGTAGTTGGTGGTCGTGTCCTGGTTCCGGTTGATCCACCAGCCTGTATAACTGCCGGAACCGGCGATGGGTGTATTAACGCGGTAGGTCATAAGGGTAATATTGCCCACGGCCACATGCGTGCTACAGCGTGTAGTGCCGTTGATATACACGGGAACAGCGCCGGTAGTCGTTCCGTTTGACAGCGTGAGGTTCAGCGTGGCGGACGATGAAGTCCCTGCGAACGGGAGCCAGTACAGGATAGTCTGTCCGTCTTTCAGCTCCGAGAAAGTGGCGTTGCCCGTCCATGCGTTGGTGGCGGCGGTCTGCGTGCCGACGATGACCTCTGCGGTGGCGTCCGAGAGGTCGGAAATGGTGAACTGCGCCTGTGCGATCATGGCTCACTCCACCTCGCAGACAAATACAGTCTTCACCGTCACATCGTCACCGTCCACATAGATTACTTTGCTAGTGGCGAAGGCAGCGCCGCTGTCCATGGGATTGCCATCCTTGTCCCGGCGATACCACTTGTAAGTTTTCTCATGGCCATAGGTGGTATCCGCTGTGACATCCACCCAGGCTGAGCCGCTGTAGCGCATGAGCTTTGTCGCCGCTCCGCTGCTCTGAATCTGATAATAGAAATCCCCAGCAGAAGGTGAAGAAGGAGCAGTCGTGCTGTAGGTTGTGCTCTTGAGCGGATCGACCTCCGCGCCATTCTGCCAGAGGCGACAAATGAGGCATGTCTGGCCGACGGTGTTCTTGAACACGTCCCCGGCGGTGCTGTCGATGTCTGCCTGGTAGTTGTCCGTCTTGTCGATGATGGTGATCGTGTCATAGTTGTATACGGAACCGCTGTTGTACCGGGAACGGCAGCGGTAGGTCGCGGAACCGACCACATCTGCGGCATGGACGGTATAAGTATTGCCGTTATTGCCGGTCGCTTCAGCCTGCACTGTCACCCAGGAGCCGCTCTCGTATTTTTCCCACAGGAACTGCGCCTTTGTGTTGGCGGTGTAATCCGTCGAGCCGTAGAAATACTGGGCTTTGAGGGTCAGCTCGTCCGTTTCGTTGGCCTGCCCGTTGGTAAACACCGTGCCTCCGGGTGCGTAAACGGTCAGCACATATACCGCCGCTCCGGTCGCGCCGGTGTTCACCTTGCTCCAATGAATCTGCAGGGTCGTGTCCACAGGAGCGGTCACGGGCACATTCACCACGCCGTTCAACTGTCCGGCAGCGCCAAGGGTGGAATTGGCCGCGATGGTAATTGTCAGTGGAATCTCGTCATCAGAGGCTGCGCCTACAGTAATCGTCATGCCTGTGGGCATCCCGGTCGGTGTGCCGACCGTGGGCGTGACCTTGGTGGTGCCGGTATAGGCCACCACATGGCATGTCTTCGTGGTAGCAGCCACCTTGCCGTCCTTGTTTCCCGCAAACGTGATATTCTCGTTCGTCAGAAACACCACAGAGGCATCCTTACCCGCAGCGCCTTCGCCGCCCGGAGCGCCGTCCTGTACTTTGTAGATGGATGTGGTATCTCCAATATTGGTGTCCGAAGTCGTAATCCGTAGCGTTGCGCTCTGCCCGACAAACACGCTGTGCGTGGGCTTCACAATGAGCGTCGTGCCTGTGATGCTGGCGTTGTCGCTGGTGGTGGGATAATCCACCCAACTGCCGGAGCTGTTCTTGTACTGCCACTTGCCCATGGTGACGTTCTGAAGGTTCGCCGTCAGCGTAATCTGCGCCGGGGACACAGCGCCAGCGGAGGTGTACTTGAATACCTGCTCGCCGCTGATCCAGGCGCTCTTCGCGTCTTCGCCGGTCGTCAGGAGGGCGAAAGTGATGTCCGCCGTCGCGTTGATGGTCAGGCCGGTATCCGGATCGGCATAGGCCACATATGCGATATAGGTCAGCTGCTTGCTGGCCGCGGTGGCCAGGTTGTTCTTGTTGACTGTGAGCGCCTTTCCGCTGACCGTCTCGCCGGAGATAAGGGCCGCCTCGGCAGCGGAGCCGTCCTTGCGTTTCCAGGTGATCGTCAGCGCGGTGTTGCTCAGGGCGATAGCGGTCTGGTTGGCGTATACCACGGGCGTGACCGTCAGCTTTCCCGCAGTAGTAGTCCAGTCCGGGCTGTAGGTATTGGTATTGACGTCGTTGATCTGCGTCCGGGGCTGGTTGGCTCCCAGATAAACAGAAAGCGACTTGCCGTCAGACAAGTCGATGATGGTTTTGGAGCCGGTTGCGATGATGGCCATTTATGATTCTTCCTCCTTCAACAGTTCGCAGTCATAGGTGGCGCTGTACAGCACGTCCCTGGTGGTGAGGGTGATGCTTTTCATGCCCTTGTGGGCGTTGTTCCATATGGCGTCAGCGGTATCGTCCGCCGATTTCCGTTTCCACTGAAACCGGGACGATGGCAGGTTGTCCGTCACGTTTTCACTGCCATGCCATACCCGCGCGGTGAGCGTGGTGGCCTGGATGTCCTCGGACAGAATATCTGAGGTGGATATGATTTCGATGCGGAATCCCACAAGCTCGTCCATATCGGAATAGACCTGCTCCACCCGCTGATTGATGCCCGTGTTGCTGGATAGGTCCAGCGTCTCGCCGAAATTGGACGCCACATGGTTCGTGGTGATCGCTCCGGCCTTGATGTTAGAGCCTTCGATGGTGTCCGCTGCGATTTCGCCGGCGGTGATCGTGCCCGCAAGAATCTCATTGGACGTAATGGTCCGGGATGCGATCTCGTTGGCGGTGATGGCGTTGGCTACAATCTTGTCTCCCGTGATGCTCCGCTCCGTCAGCACATCGCCGTCCAGGGAGTCAACGTTCTGGGAGACCAGCCCGCCGGAATTGTTGAGGGCATAGACCACGGAATTATGGGAGCCGACCAGCTCCAGCCGCTCAACAGACAGCGTCCCCGCATTGATCTTGTTCGCCGTCAGCTCCACTATTTTTGCATCAGTAATGGAGCCATCCGCGATCTGCGTGGTGCCCACAGCCTCCGCGCCGATGAGCGCCTGTGTGATGGCCGCCTGTCCAATCTGCGCCGTGCCGACAGCAGCATCAGCTATTTGTGCTCTTGTGATTGCGGCATCCTGAATGTTTGCCGTGTCGATGGCCGCGTGGGCGATCTTTCCGTTGGTGACGGACAGCTCACGCAGGCTGCTGCCGGATACAGAACCCGGCGCGATCTTCGTCGCCGTCACCGCGCCTTCTGTCAGCTGATACCCTGCAACGGCGCTGCTTTCCACGGCAAACACGTTCCCGACTGTGATACTTTTATACCGCTTTGCCAGCGCATCCCATTCGTAGCCTGACACCTGCGCCTTCGCCACAAAGCCTGTCGGCGCATGCCGGATGCGTACCAGGTCATACAGAAAGACCCGCTCCAGGTTCCGGTACTGACGGTACTCCTCTGTATCACCGATGTGAATGAAGTCGATATCCAGCGCCAAGTCAGGCATATCGCAGCCCTTGGCAAATTCATCCGTTGCTGCCTGGCGCATCAGCTCATAGCACTGCTCTTTGGTGAAGGGCTCGATATCGGATGCAGGCTCCTCGTCATCACTGCTTTCTTCTACAACGACTTCTTTCGCGTCCGCTACCGTCAGTGTGCCGGTATGGATCACGGGATACTCGCCGATATGCGGACTGTCGATCCATTTCTCCGGCAGCAGCATCCTGCGCCCATCCGCATCCTCGCCGATGGGCACGATGCGCGTGACCACACCGTCTGTGCTCTTGCTCCAGGAGATGCCTGTCATGTTTTTGCCGTAGACGATCTCATATCCCCGATCTGGAGGGTCGTCGTTGTCCAGAAGATAGAAATCGGCATTGTTCCGTACCAGCCTGGCCCGGGAGCGCTGCACCAGCCCGATATCCGGGTCGAGCAGGTACTTGATGGGATTGACAAAGCTGCGGTCGCCCAGACTGACCCTGCGAACAATGTTAGTGGCCAGGATGCGGTCATCCGGGGACATCAGGGCCTCACGCATTTTTGCGAGAGCGTTGACCACATAGGTGCCGACCTGGATAGACAGCTTTCCGCACATGTTGCCCATGAAGTCGTAGCTAATATGCCGGGCCTCCACGGTCACCTCATGATTGGCGGTATCAACGCTGACTGAATAGATGCGGAAGCACTGCTCGGTGGCCTGTTCTGCCGGGACGATGACTGTGCCATCGTCCTCCAGCGGTTTATAGGCAGGGACAGGCGCTTTGATGATCCGCTCTTCCTGCAGCTCTTTCCAGCGCAGGTCCTCCGTGATGGGATGCACCAGCGTCAGGCTGAAGTCGCCGCCTGCGATCTCCGTTACGGTGCAGGAGGAAGGCTGGAGGATGCACAGGCCGTTGCCATGCCAGTCCGTTTCGTTGGCTTCATAAATGCAGATCACAGGCGGTCACCTCCTTCAGCAGGGCAAAATGAAAGCGCCTCCGAAGAGACGCTCAATGGATCATATTCATCTCGACAACCTGGAATTTGTCAGTATCCCTTATAAATCCTTCCCATGCTTCATTTGGAATTCATTTAGTTTTTATTATAATTCCAGGATAGCGGGCATCTCTTCTCCGGGTTTATCCTTAAAGTATTGAGGCTGTTCG
>Ga0208297_1001449_pt1 | contig 21921 bp, 17 predicted proteins | sample LMS_cellobiose_e_FD_187367 | JGI IMG/M metagenome (GOLD analysis project Ga0208297, IMG submission 187367) | Rumen-fistulated moose microbial communities from Alaska, USA - LMS_cellobiose_enrichment (SPAdes) (version 2) | ecosystem: Host-associated > Mammals > Digestive system > Stomach > Rumen... | reverse complement strand
AACTGAGATCCTTGCGCTCCCTGATCATATCCCAGCAGCCGCTGCGCCAATCGTCTGCATCCTCCAGGAAAAAGTCTGATGTCATGCAGGCGAAGATTTCACCGTCTTCCGGCGTCAACTTATACTGTCCCTGCCTGTTTCTGCGAAGCGGCAGATCATAGTCCCCGGTCTTGCTGACCACGCCGGCGTCTTTCCCGATGCTCTCGTCCCTGCGATATACATAGCAATGCGCACAGCCAGGGCTGATCTTGTGACAACCATGCCATGGATTCCATATTGCCATGCTATCACCTCCGCTGCTGATTACCTTGACAGATCCTGGAACAGGGCGGAGAGCCCCAGGGTTAGATCGAGGAACGTGGTATCAAAATCATCTGTATACCATGGGTCTGCGATACTGCGGTTTTCTCCTGCGTATTCCAGCAGCTTGTGGATCTTGCCGTCCGGATCGCCGCCGCTCATCCGTTTCATGTTGCGTATGTTTGCGTCATCCATGCCGATCAGAAGATCAAATCGGTCATAGTCCCTGACCGTCATCTGCCTGGCGCGGTGGTTGCCAATCGGAACACCTTCTTGTTTGAGCTTTCTTACAGCGGGTGCATACATGGGGTTTCCGATTTCCTCTGTCGAAGTAGCTGCCGAATCGATCTCAAAGTCTTCTTGCAAAGCGTGATCGGCGACCATCTTTCGGAACATCGCTTCCGCCATAGCAGATCGACATATGTTCCCATGACAGACGAAAAGAATTCTCATACTGCTGCCCCTACTTCCCACTTTTTACTCAATCTCCCAGGATTGGCTGTCCGTACTTGAACAGAGCAGCATTGATCTCAAAAATGTCGTAGATCTTGTGCGTGATGAAATATGTAACGATCAGATCGAACCTGTTGCTGGGCGAAAAAGCAATCTCTGCTCTCGATAGAAGGTCAATCGTTGCAGGCAGGTCCAGCTCCAACGCAATGGCAAACGCCACTGCTGTTTTCTTTTTCGGCTTGTAGTCCTCTTTACAACGGATGCGAGAAAACACCTTGCGATCGATGTTTGCTTTCTTATATACCGTCACATCATCCATGCCGCTGGCGTCAATCAGCTTGAACAGCTTCTGCTGAAAGCTCTCACCAGCATCGCCCAGAATGTCATCCAGGGTTTTACCCGTGGTATCGATAACAGGAGCAGATGGCAGAAGCGGCTCGTCGATGGACTCCTCGTAATTTACCTCATTAGTATGGAAGACAGCACTACCGGAGGGCAGACGCTCATCTCGTTCATCCGCTCGGTCAAACCGTCTTCTGCGGCGTTCGCTGGAATAATCACTGTCATATTCGGCTTCACGGATCTGCGTAGCAGCGTGCTCATCTATGTATTGCTCGATTTCTCCGACGAGCTGTTCAGAAAGCTCCAGTGCCTTCCGATCGAACACAACGAGGATAACTTTCATTTCATGAGTCAGAAGAAATTTGCCGACTTCAGATAAGGCAATATTCAGAGCCTCATCCTTAGGAAATCCATATACTCCAGAGGAGATCAAGGGGAAGGCAATGCTGGAGCACTTGAGTTGAGCTGCCTGTTCCAGCGACTGCTCATAGCAGGAACGAAGAACGTCGCGTTCTCCATGATTGCCGTCGATCCATGCCGGGCCGACCGTGTGGATGATGTATTTTGCTTGAAGGCCAAATGCATCCGTGCTCACAGCGCTGCCCGGAGCAATTGCGCCAATCTTTTTCCGCGCAGCCAGTAGCAACTCCTCGCCTGCAGCTGCATAGATTGCACTATCGGTACCGCGACCGATTCGCGGCTTCGGATTCGCCGTATTCACGATGGCGTCCGCTTTTACTTTCGTTATATCATTTCGGATGATCTGAAACGGCACTTATCCTCACCTCCTGGCATTCAGCTCTTCTTCAGGGCCTCGCTCAACGTGTTTGGAATTCCACGTGGGCCTCTAACAGCGAAGATACCGAACTCCTCCTTCAGCCGTTCAAATGTGAATCTGTCCGGCTTATATCTTTTCTGAAGACGAATTTTCATCACGGCTTTAATGTTGACTTTGCCACCATGAAACTGATACGGGATATCCGTTTCTGATACGCGGCACTTATAGAGGATCGCCGACACCGGAGCGGCAACATACATAAAGACTGTATCGCCGACCTTTACCCCAGCACCTTGCTTCCAGATTATTTCCTTTTCGGCATCAAAGGCGTGCTCGATATCGTAATACTTCGGATTTGCAGGAATAATCCACTCCTTTGGAGAGCGGATTTCCTGCTTCTTTTTCTTTGAGGCAGTGACCTCAAAACTCGTATCGATTAGATCCGTAATCTCTTCCATAGGCACCGTTCCGTCGAGCAGGATAGAGATCCAGTTCCCGCGACTGATGTGATATCCGGGAAAGAAGCCCTCTCTTTGTATAAGCAGATCTCTGAGCAGATAATCGTCGAGCTTCACGTTCAGAATATCTACGATCTCGTCTCCGCTGAGCCCCAGCTTGTGACGAGGAATATCCATCACAAGGCCGTACCATTTCTTGTTGTCCTCATGACGGAACACAGCATAATCCGGATACCGGTACCAGAGATATTCGATCTCGCTTTTATATTTCTTCTTGACGTAATCAAGCACACTTTGTCTTAGAGAAGTTGCCATATCTATTCCCTCTGTTCCGCAAAGAGCCGGGCGCTGTCGTCATACAGGCAATACATGTTTTCCGTGTAGCCATCTTATCTACTTCTTTTTGCGATCACCTGTGCCCGATACTCGTCACGGATCAGCGCATAAGAAATCAGATTCTCTATCAATTTCATTGTATCCGGCTCATCCAGATTCCACAGATGATCACAAGTGAGCGTACCAAGATTGAACTGTTTCCCGTCAACTATTTCAGGATACTCTTTTAGACACAGTTCTCGAAGATCAGCTATTCTGCCGCTGCCAACATTGCTGACGCCAATCCGACCGCTATGCATAAAAGTACAGGTGTCCCCTTCGACGATAAGATTATCATCCAATGATAGCTGCAGGGCGTGGTGGGATTTTTCGTCATCATCAATGGCAACATTTAATGCCGTCTTAATTATGTCCTGATGAGCCCACGTGCAATACGACGAAATGCCTAATGACACGAACTCATCGTTTCCCTTGAAATTAACAATGAATGAACGATAAGCGCCTCCAAAGGTACCTCCTGCAGCGTTTCCATAAGATAGAATCCGGACTCCATAATCTTCAACCAGCTTGAATAGCTTATACTGTTTGGCTGGCATCCTGTGCTCTGGATATAATAGACACTCCCAAAGATTCACGGCGGGGATCAATATTCTGTTCGGAGTCGAGCTCCCCATATCAGTCTCTTGATATGCATCCGGATGTTCGTGGACCTCTTTAATAGAAAGCCTTGGGCGCGGAGATTGCTGAGGAATTTCCTTATACTCTTTTCGTATCATTTGCAAGTACTTGGGAAAGTCCTCAATCTCAATGTAATGCCCAGCCTCAGAGTCGTAGAAGAACAGAAATATGTATGACCCGTTCGTAAGCATGCAGTAATCGCAGCCAAGCCTGTCGGCATAACTGATGATCTGGTTTTCTTGCTTTTCCCCTATATACACGTTCGGTGCTTTACACTCAATAATTGCGAGTGGGTAATATGCCTGATCTTCCTCAGAATAACGGTCAACAATAATATCGGCCCGATCCTTTGTTTGCACCCCATAATGAGACAGCCGTTCTTCGACTCGAATCATTGTGTGAGGAATTTCAAGTTTGTTCAGGAGATACGATACTACCTGCTGACGAATCGTTTCTTCTGGCGTAATCTCTATCAGCTTTTCACGGATCGGATCGAGAAAGCATTGCTTCCCGTTTCTCTCATAAACCGGAGGCAACGCCTCTTTGCTGAAGTCTATTGCCATTGTCTTTGCCTTTCTAGCGATACATTCCAAGTTTCCTTCGCCTTATTCACCGCAGCAGGTACGGTTCATTCCGTTCCCGCTGCAGAAAAAACGTCATCTTTCATATAGATTTTTATGACGATTTTCGGATATTCTCCATTCATCTCTTTGAGCCGCACGATACCATATAATAGTTTTCCGGAATCCATAAGCCGGGCAAATGGCTTGTTCTGATATTGAGGAATATAGCCCAGTTTAACGCCACCCAAAGCGAGCTTCCCGTCACCCGGATCGGCTTTCCTTGATTCATCTTCGATCACATCGATCCGTATGGCATACTCGTCATACTCGTTTTCTGGTTCTCTTACCAGTCGGACTCGGTCTCCCTCCTGGATGTAATCAAAAAGCTCTTTGATATTTGGGACGTGGTTTGGTCCTGCGACATTGATGCCCAGCAGAAAAATGTCATCCTCAAACGGCTTCGGCATTTCTCCGATGCCGCTATGGAGGTGCTCTATTAGATCATGGTCTTCTGGCGGAACTATCAGATTAGCCATAGGTGCGCCTCATTTCCTCGATCTTCCTCTGATACCGAGTAGCCATCTCTTTGTATTGCTCAAGCCGGTCTTCCAGCTTTTCCTTCTGTGCTTTCAACTTGACCGGATCTTCCAGTATGTCTTTCATCGTATAAGGGTATTTGCTTTTCATCATCCGGATTTCTGCACGGACGGCGTGGATCATACTAAGGAGCTGCTCTTTCAATTCTCTCAGTTTCTCAATATCTGTTGCCAGGACACTGGGCGCTTCACGCTCAACCATTTCCTCGATCTCCCGCAGAGTCCTCAGATCCAGATTCTTATAGGCGACGATCGCTTTCTTGAAAAGCTCCTGCATTTCCCTGGGCAAATCTGGATTCAGATCAGGATGCAGCGCCTTAGCGAGTTTCCGATATATTTTTTTGCATTCCTGCTCAATGTCGAGCTGTTCTTCGTTCTCTGCCTTTTGCGATTTCTCGGCAGCCTTTGCCTCATTGACGCGCCGCACATAGTCGTCATATTTCTTCTTGTATTCTTCAGCCTGCTGTTTCAGTATTTCCCAGATAACCTCTTCAACAATGGGCTCATCCCGGTTAACACTTGCCTGCATAAGCTCCAGCTGACGCTTCAGCAGACGAGTCTCGTATTCAGCATGGATTACTTCTGCTTCCAGTCCGCCCAGTTCCCGCATATAAGCGGCGTCAAGATCCTTCAAAACAACATTTTCGAGATGGTCGCGCTCCATTATCAGGGATGTCAAAAGCTCACGCAGCGCACGAATCTCCGCCTGCAGCCGCTTGACGTCATCTGCATCCTGACTGGGCAGTAATGCTGTGCTTGACGTTTCCACTGCCTGTTCAGCCGTAAGAGATGCCATCAAAGCCGTTTCTACCTCTTCATGCGGTTCGGGCATAGTCACATTCATGAGCTTTGCAACTGAATCACATAGGTCATCCACGGCCTGAAGATGACGACGAATTCCCACTGTGTCTTCCGTTTCCTGAATATCCAGGCACTCGGACGCAATCTGCCGAAGATACTGTTCTGCTGTGCCGTGTACCAGGACAGCGCTGGCATTCTGCTTCTCTTCAAGCATATCTGCCGTGATAAGCGAGATAAGCGCGATCTCGGATACTATTACCTCAAACTGTTCTTCGCTCATTCTTTGGCGATTAGCTTCGGAACTGACCGATGCTGCATTCTCCAGGATGAAGACAATATTCTTATTAACCTTGTCCAGCCAATCCGACATATCAGTATCTTTCCTTGCCTTACTGTGTGTCAGTTCCCATCTTTTCTATCAAGTCATGAAGGCTCTTGTCATATTGGGCCTGGGAGATTGCTCTTCGTTCCAAAAACATAGCCAGCAGTTCCTTCTGCTGTAAAAATAGCCGTCTGTTTTTCTCCTCATAACTTAAAGAAGGCCAGTCTGTTGCACTGCATTTGGTTTCGCTTTGGCTCATATCATTGGCTCCATATTTCTCATTTTATTTCCTGCTGTAGTAACACATTTGAACGCAGGAGCTCATAATCCGCCTATCTCCAAGTCAAATCTGCGAGAATCCCCTTATGATCTGACAGGCTTTTTTCGAGATTCCATTCCTCAATTCTGATTTCTGCCCCCGAGACAAAGCGGTCAGAAACGGCAATATGGTCAATACACCAGGTTCTCTCTGCTGTAAGAATAGTCATTCCAACTTGAGAGAAGCAGTCAAGGACTTTTGTGCGACCATCCTTTGTGAAATAGTAGTTATCTGAGAATGACAGATTATAGTCACCGGCCACGCAGATATTGACTCCGCCCTCAGAAAGGCGCTTTATGTCCTCAACCTGCCTAGGCAAGTCTGTTCTGAAGTTTTCATGGCGATTGCCGTAAATGCCCATGATCGTCCCGTAGACAAGGAGATGACCTCTTTCGGTTTCCAGTTCTACACACAGAGCGGTGTATGGGTCATATGTCGGATGCTGTTGAACGCAGCAGTAGCGAGTGAAAATGGACACTCGGTTTTCGGTTGGCTTATAGTAGTCCGGCTGAATTGCCACAAGCGTTGGCGTGTGAAAGGCGAACGGAAGAGGCGCCAGCACCTGGGCATCAGTTTCGGTCAGGACCAGGATGTCGGCCTTCACATTGTCACAGACTTCAATGATAGTATCAAGCTCGCGGCGATGTTTCAGCCTTTCAACATTCCATGTGGCAATTATCATGAGATCTCCTTTATGGAATACTTTTCATCGGTAAATCCGTTCGCTTATTTTTTTGAGGTTCTCTTGAAATCCATGTCTCCAGAAGTATTCCTATCGGTATAGTATCTGCCGACAAGGTGATTCTCTTCATCGAGAAAGAATGTAGCTGTCCCATAGTGGATCTCGCTTCTATCTCTGACTTGGGACTTTGGCTCATTCAAGTATGTATATATAAGCTCTTTTTCTCCAAAGATTTCCTCAATAGATGCGCTGACCGACCTGCTGCTACTTTCTTCTGTCTTCAACGTCACATCTACGGTAAGCAGACTCTGCTTGATTTTCAACGATGCAGCGCGTGTTAATGAGTCATATGTAGATGTTAGCGTTCCGCTATATGATCCACGAATTTTAGGCGTTTTTGCAAAAGGATTATAATACCAAAGCCATTTCTCATAGGCAATCATCAAAATAGCCGCTGCTCCTATTGCTTCACCAGCATACGACCATATCTCATAAGCTGTAATACCGTTTTTGATTTCACCGAAAGAAATGAGGCACCGCAATGCAAATAACAGGATCCCACACCACATTCCCTGCTTGAGAATGCCATTGATCTGCTTCTTCATGTTGTCACCTATATATCGTATTGATAAAACGCACGTAGGTCATCAATGAATCTTGAGTACTTCGTCACTTCTGTAGAAGATGGGCACAATGGCTTAATTCCGTTTGCTTCTTTATAGATACTCAACAATCTCTTATTATCCACAAGGTAATCTACAATCTCATCGAATTCGAAACGGTATAAAGAATACTTCATAAAAATGCTATCTGGAAGATTCCATAATAATGACTCCAGTCCAAAAGATGAGACGCCACTGGCTGACGGGATGGAATAATCCTCCATCAGATACCTCATCTTTTTGATTATCCGTACCATCTTTTTGTAGTAATAATTGGTGGATACATTTTTCTTTTTCCCGTTTGCAATGTGCTGTTTTGGGTAGTTGACGATGATCTGACCGTCATCGGCATAAATTGTAATACCTTCAAAAAAAGAAGAGTGATCATTGCGATCATACCAGTCGCTAAAATAATGTATAGCAAAGCAAGGAACCGTATCTGCCTGCTTACGGTACGTGTTGCCGTCAACCCTGATTGACTTGTTCTTTCTTGTAACCGCATAGGGAAAGTGCTCTCGCAATACAACCTCGACAATATTTTTGAACAATTTGCCTTCGGCTTGCTTTTCCGGGTTGACCAGTATAAACGGTTTACCGAATGCGTACTCAAACTGATCTCTGCGCACTATGGCGATATCAACATCACTGTCACCGCGTACACAGGTGTTATTGGCATAGGAGCCCTGAACAAAGATTTGTATCTCTTCATTTGAGTACGCCCGGTTGAGAGTTACAGAGTATGAATATGTATCCGTTTCGATTGGAGAGACTTCATCGGACTTTGAATAATACCCCAAATCTTTCAGAGCATCTCTTATTTCTTTGATGGCATGGAGACATTTGCTATTCTCGGTATCGCTCAAAGGCGCAGCAAATTGCTTCAGCCTCTCTTCTGTAAATTTCATCACGCTTTCCCTCCCTTGAGTTATTTGCCATGATCAAGAGCGTTTAACTTACTAACGTAGTCCCGTCATTTGTCACTTATGCTGTATACGCTCTTGTTTTTCAGAATGAATGATAGCTGAATTTTGGTGTCCTTTCCTGCGTCTTTTCCTTGAGTCACATGTACAAACAGGTACTGATCATCGACGTTATTAACAACGCCTACAAAACCATCTTTTCTCCGAATGGTCTTCCCAATGTAACCCGCATAGACGGACAGCCCGGATTTTTCGGCTTCGTCGTCAGGGCTAATTTGGACAGGCGTTTCAGCCTTTTTGCTCTTAACCTCATCTGTGAGCTTCAAAAGCGTCTGAATTTCTGCAAAATGAGTCTGTGTAAACCAGAGCTCATCATCGTCGTCTATAGCAACTGCGACATAGTCACCGCTTTCAATCTCAGAATCCTTCATACTCAAAAAAGTGTGCCTGAGATTATCCATAACATCCTTGCTTGCTCTAATCTTTCGATACGCAGCTGCGCAATTGGGGCAGAGGCAAAGGTTGACGGGATCCAATTCAGTTTCGGGATTCAAGAATATCTCGGTTGCCTCGTAAGTTGAGCAAGTCTCGTGACACAACTGGCAGGCGAACTTATATCGGTTTACCCCTTCATGACGATACATGTTGGACAGATATGCCCTTGCTTCCTGAGGACGATTACTGACACGCAGCTTTCGTATTCTCTCTTCATAGCGTACAGGATCAGCGTAGATGAGCATCTCTTCTGCATGCTTTCTCAGAGCCTCCCAGCTCTTCACATTCAGCGTTGGAAACGGAAGCTTGACCTCTTCGATCGGTTCGTAATGTGCTGCACCTCCATACCGTACATTCAGATCAGCAGTAGAAATCCCATATCTCTGCCTCAACTCGCTTTCAAAGAAGGCATCGAGCTTTTCCTTGGGAACTTCCTTCTTGAGATCATCAACCTCGTCTGCTTCCGTCCTTCTAAAACCGAGCAGCTCATAGATAATAGAGTCCGGTTTGAGCCTTCCATAGATAGCAGTGCTTATGTCATGCTTTGAGATTTCTTTGGGCGAAACGAGTTCTCCGGATTCTGTGAAAATCCATTTACCGTTCCACCCCAGCATGCGTTCGCCTCTGAGGATATGAATCATTTCGCACGGCTCGTTTTCCAGATTTGGAACTGTGCTTCCGCTGATGTGAACCAGGCCGCACAGCTTCGACTCGTTGCTGAACAGCAGCTTCATAACCGCCTGCGATTTCAGCAGAGTATCCTTTGCCGTTGGATGGGCTGATATATATTTTAGAACATCCTTGAGGGCTTCGGCCGACAGCTTCCACCGGTACTCGCCGCTGGTCCACCATTCCGGCTGTTTCCCGCGAGAACCCGTTTCATATGTGCCGCTGGTTATGTTTTCTCCGGTCAACAGCGTACTGCGAACACCGAGGGCACATAGCGTGTTTGCGTCGATGTTGTTGAGAGTGTAGAAGTCAAGATCAACAAAGAAGATTTTTTGGCTGATATTTCGGTAATATGCCTCAATGCTTATTCCATCCATGCCGACAGGTAAGTAGATGCGGGATGCATACGTGCTTCGCATTTTGCCGTCTTTGCATCGCAACACAAGCTTTTCGCGTATGATGCGAGTCACTTCGTCAGCGTAATCATCGTACTTAGCATATTTCAAAAGGGCTCGAATGTCCTCAATGTGCTGTGCATCATCGAATACAAAGCCATTTTCATATCTCTTGTTGATATCCTTGATAATGAACTCGTATTCGTTTGGCTTCTGCAACTGAAGAATGTCATCGAAGAAATGACGGCATCTCTCATAAAGATCCGAATCTACAAAATGGATATCTGCGTTTTTTATTTTAGGGGATGGAAGGAATACGTTCGGAATATAGCTTTTTCCTTCTCTTCTAAATGGCGCGACGAATTTGCCTGCCGAAGTCTTAACGATATCGGCAGTTGTCATGTTGGTTTCAAACCTGGTTTTCGAGAAGGCAGCCGGTATGTTTTCAAAGATGCTATACAACTCAACCAACCAATCATTGTTTCTGGCAGGCAGGAATTTGGGATTCGAGCTGAAGTAGCTGCGCAGGTCTTCCGGTCGGATAACGCTGATGTCCAATTCTCCGGTCATGTAATCCAATACCGGCTTATATTCTCGGTTTGTTTCAGTGAGGTATGTAGGCAGCCAATAGTATTGCCTTCCGTCGTTGATCAACTGCGTCAGTAGCTCATCGGAAAACACCGTGGCTAATCGCTCTTGTCTCGAAATCCGGGCGCTTTTGGCAAACACATATCTGCCCGACCTGCTGGGTATCACCGCAGATGTCCGGAACAATTCGGCAACCGTTTCATAAAGGGGCAGGAACAGGTCAAAGCTATAGAACCGGTCTTCAGAGATTGGGAGGGATTTGACAAAGCTCATATTGAGCTTTCCAGAATCACGAAGCTCCAGGATAGATGCTCTGAGCAACGCAGCGGTTTCTTCGGCAAGATAGATATTATCGTCATCATCTGAAGGAATGCTGCTTCTGTTTGGGGTTGTACGATACGGGCCTTGAACAATGAAGTCCAGTTTTGATTCCGTCTCTGTGGGGAAGTACACCGAGACATAGGGGCTAGGAGCTCGCACACACTGATACGTATCTCCCTCGATTCGGATCGGAAAGGCAATATCGACTGTTCTCTGCCCGTATTTCGCAATTTTCCGAGAGAACTTGAGATAGGATATTGTCTCCTCAGAACTGTCGGGTTTCCCGTTTTGCGTGGAAGCTCCCAACGCAGAAACGAGGAGACAATGGTCGTTGATTTCCACCTTGTCCAGGAGATACTCGCCTTTGATTACTTCACTTCCGTGCTCGATCTGGTACTCGATGAGTTCGAGGTTTCGCATGAACAAGAGTGTGGTGATGCCGAGGTTTTGGAGCTTTTTCGCCAGCGTACTATTTAACGCCGCGATACTTGAAAAACCAGAAAACGTTCTTCCAACTGTATATGGAAACACGAAACGAGTTGTGTACCCTCGGGGCATAGGCTCATCCGCTATGTCTTCAGGCCTGGTGAAGTCCTGTATTTCAACAGCAAAGGGGACAGCATCTTCAGGAGGAGCCTGCCTGAAGTGGTCAGGTGCGCTATAAAGCCGTACAGTATCACATATGCCGAAGACAGACTTGAACCCTACACCAAATTCACCAATCTGATTAAGGTTGTCCACTTTGTCGGATTTTCCGATATCACACAATCCTTGTAGGTTGGCAGGCGTAAACGGCTTGCCATCATGGAGGACTTCCAATCTGTCCGGATACTGATGGAAAAGGATACTATTAGCCTCAGCGTCCTCAGCGTTTTGAAGCAGCTCATAAACGAAATGAGACTTATCCGTATAAAGCTGAATGATGCGTTCCAATGCACGGCGGAGCATACCATCCTTGTCTTGGGCAGTCCGAATTCTGTCGGCAATATTGCTCATAGCTCAACCTCTTTTTATCTCGATGATCCCGTTTGCAATAAGCGCAGTATGGATATCCGCTTGGGAAGCCCTTTCATTGATTTCTTCGACTTTGATTTGGTACTTCTCGGTAGCTGTTTTCAGTTCGCTTTCATACATTCTGCGGATCTTTTCCTCATAAGCATCTCGGATTTTCTGCTCCAGTGTCCTTTTCCGATTGCGATAGTTGCTGCTTATGCTTTCCAGCTTGTAATTCGCAGTACTCTGGATACCTGCAAGATAGATTTCTTTCTCCCTCTGCCAGATGGCGATATGCTTACCTTCCAAGTTGTCCCATGTACCCTTATCTACTGTAGTAGTAGCAGCGATGGAGTCTGCTTCCTGCAGAATATCTGTGAGTTCTTCAGCAAGCAGATCACTGTCACATACTGGTACGACTCGGAACATGGGGTTTAGGCCAACGTAACTCCAGGCGAAGATAGAGAAGGGATATGTACCTGCTGGGATTTCGTCAGAATAGCACTCCAAATGGATATAAGAGACATGGCTGGTCGCATAGTATTTTGCTGCCTGCTTTACCAGCGGGTGCATTGGCGTGATGAAAAATGCTCGTCTCTCTTTGGCTGCTGCCTCTGATGTAAACACCAGTCGGTGCAGCGGCTCTGATCCTTTCAGATAGTTCTCCCATCTGCGCTTCAACGCGGATTTGATATTCGAGAGTTTTCGGAAATCTTCCAGAAGCAGCATCCTATCTTCCCGGCTGAGGCGGATCTGCTTCTGCTCCGTGGCTCCGATAATGTACTGTCCATCACCAAGCCGGTCTTTTAAGTACCGTTCTACCAGACGCTGAATGCTGGCCGGAGAAATCCATGGGCTTTCAGCGTCCTTGATTTCCTTTGCGGCCGTATAATTGGAAAGGTCGAACCCGAAAAGTGCTCGCTCTTCATCTTCCAGCTTGCTTAGCTCTTGCATGCGGCGAACTTCGTTATCAGCCATCTGTTCCAACTTGATACGCCTCTCGCTGTCGGTCAGGCCGGTATTCACAGCAATCTGTTCAATTTGAGCGCCGATGGCCCCCAGAACCTCTTCGCACTCGCCAACACTGCGTTCAAAAATGCCAATACGCATCAGGCACCTGGAATAGATATCAGCATCAACCGTGTCTGCGGTGATGACGTTATAAATATTGACCGCTTCACTCTTTTGGCCGCGCCGATCAATACGCCCAATTCGCTGTTCGATTCGCATCGGGTTCCAAGGCAGATCGTAGTTGATCATGGTATCGCAGAACTGATAATCCAAACCTTCTGATCCGACTTCTGTAAACAGGAGGATATCCAGAGCACTCGGATCGCTCTTATCGAGCTCAAACCGTTCACGCAATTCTCGCCGGTCATCATCTTTGACGCTGCCGTTGATCTGAGCCACACGATAATTCATTCCGAGCAGTTTTTTCTCCAGATAAGCAAGAGTATGCCTGAAGGAGCTGAAAAGGATGATCTTGTTATTCTCCTGTTTCTGCTTCTCATCGATGACCTTCAGAACACTGTCAAGCTTCGGATCATCCTCCGGAAGCAAGTCCGCCAGTTCCAGAACATGGTGGGCCAGCGCCATCAGTGCCGATGACGCCTTGGCATCCAAGTCATATTCATCCATGTCCACATCGGGATCCTCAACCATCTGATCAAATCGGCGCGTGACAAGATCTCGAATGTGTGGAGCCAGGCCAAAGATACAGCTTGCAGCCTGCCGACGTATCGTGCTCATCATGAATGGGATACAGCGGACATTATGCAGCTTGGACAATGCCTCGTACTCAAATCGGAGGAGCTCATTATGAAGCTCATATTGCTGAGGAGTAAATGTGGTTTCGACTGTATACGGACGTCTGATGCAGAAGTCCTGAATGTCTTTTCTCCTGGTGCGATTGAGCATGGTATTGAAGCTGTGCAGGGATTCAACATCAGAAACCAGTTTAACTCGTTCTTCACGGGTGATCTCCGGCTTTGCCAGCCTTGCCAAAATGTCTGCGTACAAAGGATTCTTTGCGATGACATTTTCGCCCCACTGCGTTGACTTGATATTCTGAAGCTCGGCGATAGCCACAGCCTGCCATCCGTCAGCTGCGCCGCGAATGGCATGGGAGCACTTATAGATAAACTCATTGGGACGGGACATCAGCCGGAAAACGTCCTTGTCCATGATGACATCCGGCCGCAACAGGTTCATCAGCGTGAACAAATCGTCATCGCTCGTCTGAAGCGGAGTGGCGGTCAGCATGACAACCGCATCAGCATGCTCACAGAAGTAGCGGACGCATTTATAGGCGTATGCCTTATCCTTATCAAGGCTACCATTTCGGATATGATGCGCTTCATCGATAATTACCAGGTCAAAGTGCGGCGCAGGATCCAAATCCAACAGGCCATAACGCCGTCCACGGCGATGCTCTTCCCCTTCATAGACACGGCTATCCAGAATCGAGTAAGGAACAATCGCCTTGTTGTATCGAACCGGCCACTCCTCATCACGGTGGGTATCCGAAATCGCCTGTCGCAGCGTGAAGCCATCCAGAGGTATGAATTCCTCGTCAAATCGCTTCATTTCCAGTTCCCACTTACGTTCAGCGACAAGCGGTTTGGGGCAAATGATCAGGATGTTGTCAAGCTCGTTTCTTGCTTCCAGCTCCTTAATGATGAGGCCGGCTTCAATGGTTTTACCGACGCCGACGCTATCCGCAATCAGTATTCTCGGCTCATCGGATTTGATGAGCTTCAATGCTGGCCTGAACTGGTACGGAACGAAGTCGATTCTGGCTGCATTCAGAGAATACAGGTTTCCTGCAGACGGATTGTTTATCTCGTATGCAGTCAAGTCGCTCTGAAGTGTGCTGATATCGACCCATCTATACGCTGGAGCAGAATCGATTTTCTGGATTTGCCCATCATAGAAGGTCTTGATCTCGCCATCGACGAAAACTTCGTATTTCTTCGTTCCCCCAACATCAGAGATTGAAAACACCATGCCCTTGGTGTTCGGATCGCCCGTAAGAAAGACACGATCCTTCTCTTGTATGGCACCTGCATCCACGGATGGTGGCGTCGATACCTGAACGGTAACAGGCGGCTCGTCGAAGACAGCTGAGAAGTCTGTGCCTTCCACAGCGAGTTTGAACTCGTTGATTCCCTGCGTATACTTGTTGGTGACAATCACACTCTCAAAGAAGTCAAGGACTGTATCAAGATTTCTTAGAATAATGTCCTTGTCAGAGATTGCACCGGATGTATGCGCCCAGTTGTTCCTTACCTTAACCATCTCTCGCACACACTGCCGTTCACGGGTCGGGAGATAGGCAAATGAACGCATATCATACCAGGACTTGTCCGTCACGCGCAAAAGCGCGGCGAGGTCCAAGTCTTCAAGCTTCGTATAGTTTTTCTCGCGTGCAAACTCTTTCTGCGCAAAAGACAGGTTATCAATTACGCACGTCTGCCACCAATCCTCGCCGACCCTCGGAAGCATTCTCTCCAGCCAGGCTGATAGCTCCTTTGTTGCAGAATACAAGTACTCATGCATTTTGCTGACAATAGCCTGTTCGTTCATCGGCAACACTTCCTTATCTCTATCTAAAACGTCACTGCGTTACTGGAAAAAGCCGTCGCTCTCAAAAATGTGATTCAGCTCATCGTTGCTTACGCAGTGGGAAACCTTATCACGAACGGAGCTCTTAGACATATCCAGTCGGAACGCTCTCTCTTTTCCAACGGAGTCTTTGCTCATGCGAATGAGCTGGATTCGGCCAACGCCGGGATTCTGCCTCGCGTATTCGGCAAAGCCCTTTGCCTTGCCAAGATTGTCCACTCTGGTGGGATCATGAGGCTCCAGAATATCCACCACGTAGTCCGGACCGTCACGGCGGATAATCAGGAAATCCGGATATGTAGGCTTTTTCTCTCCGCCAATCTCATACGGGATGCAGAGTGCCCAAGATCCCCTGGATGGATTGCGCAGCCAGCAGACGAAGTCATCCTTCTTTTCTTCTTCTGCGATAACTTTCTTCTCCCAGCCGTTCAGATTGATCAGAGCCGTACCAGAGTCATCCACGAACAGATGATTGCTGTAGAGTGTGCCTTCCGTCTCATGCGGAACACGAATGGTTTCAGGCAGCCGGAAGCTGTGCTTACTGACTAGATCGCCATCGGAGACGATATCGTCATACTTCTTCTTGAACTTCTCCGGCAACGTTACCGTACGACGGCGGTTGGCGTCGTTCAAGTCATGAAATTTCTCCTTGGCATAATCATTAAGGTCATCCATGCAACTCGGATTCGCCGCAAAAATGATGACTTGAATCTTTAGGTTGAGTACTTCATCCTCGTCAGCATAGCGCTTGACATAGGCAAGCCCGATTCCTTCATTGTTCAGTCGGTTTTCAGCAAGACGGAACTGCCGCTCAATATCCGCATCTGTTGTGAAGACAAGGTCATCCAAGGGGAACTCATTTATCACTCGTCCGAAAACATCAAAAACCTGTGCATTCAGCTTGAACTGAAGGACTTGGCCGGCGAGATCGTCATATGTACCGGTCTGCTTCAGCTTAGCAATGTGGGTATGGATTTTTTCGGTGATGTCATCCCGGATGATGTCAAGTGCATCGATATCTATATACGTCATCGTCAGGAGATGCGCGAGCGAGAACATGGACTTGAAGTAATTGGAGATGATGGCCTTTCTCACATGATAAGTCAGAAGACCGGCATCGTTGATTGCCTTGACAACGGCGGGCCGATCAATATCCGAGCCTTGGGGAACGGGCTGTGTGGCAGCGGGTGTGCTTTCCTGTTGTGTGCTCACCTGACTGGCTGGCTGCTGTTGCTGCGCCGGCTGCTGCTGAGCTGGCTGCTGCGCCGGCTGAGTAGGCGTTTCCCCAGTAGAAACGGGAGGTGTAGCAATCGGGGCTTGTCCTGTCAGAGTGGACTGTGAACCGCTTCCCTGCACTTGGGTTGGGCCGGGGATTTCAGGCATAGGATCGTCCAGAGTTATTTGACCGGGCAGTTGCTCGCGCTCACGCTTCGGCTGTTGCGGATTAGAACGATAAGTCGGATGCAACCCCAAAGTCGTGTAGTTCTCTGTGCCCATCTGTTCCGCTTCAACATCAGCCGGGATCGTTGCACCTTCTTCATCCTTGAGTGCCTGAATAACATCCTGAACAGTCTGCTCGTTAAACTGGGGAAGATAGAGGTGGACGTCGTTCAGCGTTTCATCAATGTTGATGTGCTGCTGCATAGGTGTGCGCACCATGCGGCCAAGCAGCTGTGCAATATAGGTATAGTCCACCGCATGGCGGAAAGACATCATTGTCTCTGCTCTGGGACAATCCCAGCCGGTCGAAAGAGTTTCTTTGAAGAAAACCACGCGGATTCGCTTGTCATCAGCGATGCGTGACGGCTCACAGTAAGGAACATCAAGGCCACCAATCTGCAACGTTGGCGTACCGGCTCCAAATGCGTGAACGACCTGTCCCTCAAAGAAGCGATCGCCAAGGCGCTCTTCCATGATTCGCACACACTCATCCAGATCGGTCGCGGATATCTGGTTTCCGCTACCATTTTGAACCTGGATCACGAGGATCGGATTGACCTGAGCATAGTGCTGTTCATAGCAATACTGATACCAGTGATCCCATTTATCTTTCCACTCGTCGGTGGCGGCCTGCAGGATCGCCATGTCATTTCCCTTGTGCTCAGGGTACTTTACCACGATGCGATCCTTCAGCAGACCGGAAGCTCGAACTTCGTCTGCGGAAGTTTTTACATAGTGCGTCGTAGACTGAATGCCCTCCGCCAACCGGTTAAAGCGCTGCGGTGTTGCAGTCATACCGATCACCACAGGCATCGGCGGCAGATTATCCGCATCCGAGCCCTTCAGGAACTTCTGCATGATCGTAGTATTCCTAGTCAGATCTCTTGCGCCCTGTGCTCCTCGATGAGCTTCGTCGATGATGAAGTACAGGCGATCCGACTTCTCTCTGACGGTATTGGCCAGTGTCTCCCAGATGGTGTGCTGCCTTCCGTCGGAATGCTTGGTCAGATTGCTGGTCTTTGAAAGCTTCTGAGTGTTTAGGAAATAGATGTGCCCATCCTCCAGAATCTCCATATCAAAATCCTCATCGTTGATCGTAACGCATTGATTCAGCCGGATCTTGTCTGCCTTCAGATCGATCTTCAGCCGCGACTGCTCATTGAGCTGAGGAGAATCGGAGAGCCAGATGAAAATCGCATCGCTCTGATCGGGATATAGCTCGTCACCATAATAGATTGCCTCAATCAAAGATGACATTACAATGGTCTTGCCCGCGCCGGTAGGAGCCGTATAGGAGACCACCTGCGGAGTATGCGTGCTGAGATAATTACCCAGCGCTGTTGCAACGCGCTGACGCAGCCTGGCAAGCGCTGTCTTCTGGAACGGGAACAATTCAACTTTCATGACTGCTTACCTCCTTGCTGCGTTGATTCGGAAGTTATCCAGATAATCTCGGTAGAGCTGATAGCTTTCCTTCACATTTAGGCCTGCAATCATATCCAGATAACCTGCTTCCGAATCTGTGATGATATATACCGTTTCGATCTCCGGATGCTTGTCCAGCGCTTCGACGAACTCCATGTACTGCTTCTCATCCACAAGAACAGCGAACTTGTTCTCTGGCAGTATAAGCATTTCAGGCATATCCTCACTGATGATCGGGCATTTGCCGACGGCACCAGCTTTCATCCACAAAGTTGGAAGCATCTCCTTGAACTGCTTCCCAAGAGCCACCTCGTCTTTGTCCAAGAAGCCAAGCTTAAAGAATACAGCATTTGCCTCAAAGCCATCTGCCATTGGGCGATCACTGCCAAGATAATTACCTCGTAGTGGCTGACCATTCACATCATGTCCCTCTATAGAGCAGACTGTGCGTGGCCACGTCACATACCTTGCAATACCAAGTTCTTCCCATTCTTCATCGCCAGGTTTCAATCCACGACGTGTCATATTCTGGGCATCGGCATCTGATACCTCATTATTTGTCACAATAATGCAGCGACGATGCCCCCCATCCTCTTGGTTCATCAAATTCACAGCATGGAGTGTTGTTCCAGAACCAGCGAAAAAATCAAGGATCAATGCATCCGGTTTGTTTCTTGTAACCATTGAGATAGAATCTACCTCAGCGTACAGGGATTTTGGATATGAAAACGCCCGTGATCTCCCAATCACACTTGAAACCAAATCTGACCCGTATGCTCCAGCATCATGGCGGGTGCGATGCCAAACTGTTTTAACCTGACGTTCTTGTTCGGATCTGAATTCTACGATTACACTCTGTCCATTCTCCGTTCTTCCAACTATTTCTAATTCGCCAGTCTCTATTTGTTCTTGATACTTCCTGCTAAGATACCCAAATCCCCAAGTCCCGCGTCTTTCATCATATCTGCCAAGTGTAATGTACCCCTTCTCAAGCATCGAATTGAAGGTCTCGGTGCTTAACATCCATCGTCCGGCTGACCCATCATTTCGTATTGGCCAAGCAACAGAGTATCCATCTATTTTCTCTTTATAATCAGGTTCGACACCCATAGGGATGGCTTTTTCAGCTCGGATGATTAATCCTTTTTCCTGATCGATCAAAATGGGATAGAACAGATTCGGACTATCCTCTCTTCTTGAACCCATTCCAGAACGAAGTAAACCTTTCCATCTCGGTTGATTTCCTTCTGTTTGTTCAACCATTTCTCCAAGCATCGGATCTGATGCGCCAGATACATATGCGTCAGGCATAAATACGTAGAAAGCGTATTCTTCAACTCTTGAAAACCGGCCTCTGGTAGACCCCTTAGGATTTATTACTATTGTAACCATCTGAATATAAGCCTCAGGAAACATCTCTTCCAACAGGCATCCAAGATGTAAAAACTCTTTTTCATCTATGGTGACGATAAGAACTCCATCCTTTGGGCATAGTAGCTTCTTCGCAAGTTTTAATCTCCTCTGCATAAAGGACAACCACTTGCTGTGACGGTACTGGTCGCTATTATCCACATAATCATTGTTGTATTTCCAATCTTTCGCCCCCGTGTTATAGGGTGGATCGATATAGATGCAGTCTACCTTACCAGCATAGAGATATTCCAGAAGCTGCAGCGCATGATAGTTATCTGCCTCGATCAGTGTATGCCACAGGTCGCTGTCCGGCGCATTGCAGACGGAATCCAACGGCTTAAGATAGGGATAGATTGGCTCGCCGAACTCTGCCACGCTGACAAGCTCATCGACGGGAAAATCCGCCGTGACGCTCTTATCTTTATTCAGGCATGTGGCAATACGGCCCTCAATCTTGAGCACGGTATAGAAGTCGCTGACCTGACCAGATTTTAGAGCAACCTTGCCGCCTTTCTTCACCGGGATATCCCATAGCGGAGTGCATTCCGGCAGGTGCTCCTCAAAAACCAAGCCAAACTTTTTCTGCTTGGCAAGCTTATTAACCTCTACCGCGATCCTGTCGCGCAGGGTTTTGTCTTCTATTTGATTGACAAGTTCATCAAGGACAGCCATATTCAAACTCCTTTTCTCGCGGATTCAGATGTCGATTTTCTCTAACGCCTCAAACAGCGTCCGCATTTCATCTTTTGAAAGAGTGATTCCTTTACCCATCTTCTGATGATCCGGATCCCATGACCGCAGATCGTATTTGGGTGGCGAATCGTTATATGAAACCAAGTTCAACTCTTTCGTCCATCCACTACGTTCAGTAGAAAGAACCGCTATGTTCTGCACGATCTCAAACCGGAAAGGTTCATTGTTATAAGCCACTGTTGCCTCCGCCTTTCTTAGTTGTGTCAATCCCTTGGGAAAAGGTGTTATCGATTTTCTCCCTCTTGCTGTGCTCTCCTCTTTGCATAGAAGCCAATATAGTTTCCATTTTTTACTCTCGCATCACTCGGCTTCTCGGCATCTACCGGAATCGCCCACATTGTGCCAAGCCGCGTCACGCCTGGAATACGGCCCTCCGTGCACAGAGTTTGTACCCTGCGCTTTGACAAGCCCCACTTCTTCGCGGTTTCCGCAATCGATAGGTAGTCCATGATCTTCACCTCAAAGAATACAGAAATCGCTGCACAGGAATCGCATATGGATTGCGTGCAGCGGTAGCCATGGAGTATAGACATATAATACACCCGATTGCGAATAATATCAACCAAAATTGTCTGAGTTCGTCGATTTTTGGCGAGGTTACAGTTTAGCCCGGCAAGCGGTTCTGAAGAGCTGAACATGCTGAATATACTCGGATTTCAGCTCCCAGAAAGTCGCCTGAACCCATTTCCCGCGAGTCGTCCACTCATTGTGGAACGGAGCTACGTCAAAAACACGCTTCCAGTTCTTCCTTTTATAATCCGCCTTCTGGTCATCAGAAAGCAAGTCATAATAGATCTCCTGTTGGTTATCCTCTTCTTCGCTGTTGGAAATCAGCCAATCGCCAAGAACGATATGCCAGGCATCAAAGTCAGAGAGGACTACTTGAGCATCTGGAACGTCCAACTCGATGCAGGCATACTCTTCATTGCCGGGACCATTGCACCAGCGTTCTTTTCGCAAATCCGGCTTTTTCCTCTGCCCGTTCTGTATGTACCATGCCCACACGGGGTACTGGACTCCAGGGGGAGGCGGTCCGATCTGCTCCGACATTTCTTCAGCGAGCCAGTCGTATTGCTTTGTAAATTCAGGCATTGACATCTTTTCGGGATCACATACATAGCGTCCGGTCCTTTGTATCAAGTCCAGAACAGAGCGAGGCTGCAGCGACCACAAAATCATGTAATGATTCCTTTCAGATTCCTATCTTCCGAACAAACTGCGCTTGAAATTGACCTCAAAGAAGCTCTTTGCCTCGTCGAGATTCATAACTACCCATTCCCGAGATTTGTGGGCTTCAAGGGTTTCCGGCAGTTCCTTCATCAGCCGGTCAGCTTCGTAAGTCGCGCCCGCATTATAGCGCAGTTCGTTGTTGCGCGGATTGACCACGAAGGATCTCCTGCTCGTGCTCCAGGCGTTCCGGATCGTCTTGATAGCGTACTTGCCTGTCACGCTCTCGCTGAAATAGTTCTCCAGTGTAAGCGGCCTGATGTACTCGGGCAGTTCCGGACAGAACTCGCTGATAATGTCAACGATGATCTGAGAGGAATACATCAGAATATCGGGGGCTTCTGCCTCCTCATCCTTCAGTTGATCGA